>Ga0299907_10000594_pt1 | contig 18213 bp, 17 predicted proteins | sample RVTome_16_FD_198680 | JGI IMG/M metagenome (GOLD analysis project Ga0299907, IMG submission 198680) | Soil microbial communities from uranium-contaminated site in the Upper Colorado River Basin, Wyoming, United States - RVT152D67 (version 2) ...
GATTCCGAGAAGGTCGGCAAGGACCTCTCCGAGGCGATCTGGGCCGGCCAGAACGACACGTTCCGGTTTGCCGACGTGGCGCCGCTCGGAGTCAAGGTCGAGCGTGGCATGACCCACGACGGGCTCGGCAAGTACCTGAAGGAGAAGATCACCAAGGCCCCCGGTGAGACCGCCGACATCGTCGGCATCCTCAAGGAGACCAAGGCCGACGTCATGGTCTGCTACCTCCCGGTCGGCTCCGAACAGGCGACCAAGTGGTACGTCGAGCAGGCGCTCAAGGCCGGCGTCGGATTCGTCAACTGCCTGCCGGTCTTCATCGCCCGCGAGGACTACTGGGACCAGCGCTTCCGCCAGGCGGGTATGCCGATCATCGGCGACGACATCAAGTCGCAGGTAGGAGCGACGATCGTCCATCGACAGCTGGCCCGGCTGTTCCACGAGCGCGGCGTGCGCATGGAGCGCACCAGCCAGCTCAACGTCGGCGGCAACATGGACTTCTACAACATGCTCGAGCGCGAACGGCTGGCCTCGAAGAAGGAGTCGAAGACCAATGCCGTGACCTCGATCATGGGGCACGAGTTGCCCGACTCGGACGTCTACATCGGGCCCTCCGACTACGTCCAGTGGCTCACCGATCGCAAGTGGGCCCACATCCGCCTCGAGGGCCGCTCCTTCGGCGACGTCCCCCTCAATATCGAGCTCAAGCTCGAGGTCTGGGACTCGCCGAACTCGGCCGGGATCGTGATCGACGCGGTTCGGATCATCAAGCTTGCGCTCAACCACGGCATCGGCGGTCAGCTCGACGGCCCATCCAGCTACCTGATGAAGTCGCCGCACGACCAGCGGCCCGACGATCAGGCGCGCGCGCTTACCGAGGAGTTCATCGCCAAGCACGCGCTGAAGCAGCCCGGCGAGCGGGCGGCCGAGCTCGGCACCGAGCTCAAGACCGACGCCTAGGCTCGGCGCCGGGACGTCGAAGGGCCCGCCCCCGGCGGGCTCTTCCTATGCTGCGCCTGTGAGCGCGAGGCTCAGCGGTCCCTTCTCGATCGCCCAGGTGACGCCGCATCCCTGGGGGTCGGGGCACGAGGTCAACGACTACGTCGAGCGCGTCTCGGGTGAGCTCGCCGAGCGCGGCCACCGGGTGCTGATCGCGGCACCGAGCGAGTCGAGGAAGGCCGTGCGTGAAGCGCGGGCGGCGATACGCGCTGCGAGGGAGCGGCCGGCGGCGCTGTTCGGACGGGGGACCAAGCCACGGGTCCTCGCTGTCGGCAGTGGCGTGCCGCTGCCCCGCGGGCCGCGGCCGCGGGCGGCGCCCGTGCCCGTCGACGTCAGCCGCACCCTCGAGGGGCTGCTTGGCTTCGCCGCCGTCGACTTCGTCCACGTCCATGACCCATTCGCTCCGAGCGTCGCCTCGACTGCGCTTCGGCACTCCCTCGCGCTCAACGTCGCCACCTTCCACGAGCCCGCCGAGCGGCTGCTCTCGACCCAGGTCGCCCGCCCCCTGGTCGAGATCTTCTTCGGCCGGCTCGACGCCCGCACCGCGAGCTATTCGACCACTGCGGAGCTGCTCGAGCGCTACTTCCCCGGCCACTACGAGCTGGTCCCCGCCGGGGCGGACTCGGCGCCGCGGGCCGCGAACGGCTCCGACCGGCTGACGATCGCCTACTGCGCCGAAGAGGAGCGGGGGGCGTTGCGATTGCTCCTGCGGGCGCTCCGACGGCTGCCGACCGAGCTCGACTGGGAGGCTTTGGTTTGGTCGCCCAATCCCGCGGAGACCCCGCTCCGAATCGCGCGGCGGCTGCGCGACCGCATCCGCCTCCTGGGGCCGGTCGATTGCTCGAGGGAGCAATTGATGGCGACGGCGGACGTAGCCTGCCTAGCGTCGGGGGGGCCCAGTCCGGCGCCGTCGATCATCCGCGCCGCGCTCGCCGGGGGGGCTGTGCCGGTCGTCTCGCGGCTGCCGCTCTACTCCGAGCTGGTCGCCGACGGCGAGCTCGGCCTGCTCTTCCCGCCCGGTGACGCGGCGACGTTGGCCGGCCAGATCACCCGGCTGGGCGAGGATCGGAAGTTGGTGGCGAACCTCGCCCGTCGTGGAGCGGGCTCCGGCCGCAGCTGGGGCGAGGTGGTCGACGAGATCGAGGAGATCTATCGTCGCGTCGCCGCTCGCCGCCAGGACCCACCCGGCGACAGCCCGGTGCGCCGCCGCATCGCCAGAAGGAAGCTGATCGAGGTCGACCTCCATATGCACACCGACCACTCGCCGGATTGCGCGACCCCGGTGGAGGTGCTGCTCGAGACCGCCCGCGACCGGGGTCTCGGTGCGATCGCGATCACCGACCACAACGAGATCTCCGGGGCCCTTGCCGCGCGCGACGTCGCCGCGGAGGCCGACGACATCAAGGTGATCGTCGCCGAGGAGGTGAAGACCGCGGAACAGGGCGAGGTGATCGGGCTCTTCCTCGAGGAGAGGATCCCGCGGGGGATGACGATGGCCGAGACGATCGCCGAGATCCGCCGCCAGGGCGGCCTGGTCTACGTCCCCCACCCCTTCGACCGGCTGCACTCGGTCCCCGACTACGAGCATCTCCTCGACATGGTTGAGGAAATCGACATCCTCGAGGTCTTCAACCCGCGGGTCGCGTTCTCGGCTTTCAACGAGGAGGCCGAGCGCTTCGCGCGCAAGTACCGGATCGTTCCTGGAGCGGGCTCGGACAGCCACGTCGCCCAAGGGCTCGGGAGCGTGCGGGTCCGGATCCACGATTTCGAGGGCCCCGAGGAGTTCCTCGAGGCGATGCGGGACGCCGATATCACCCGCAAGCACAAGAACCTGGTCTACGTCCAGGCGCTGAAGCTTCTGCAGACGACGGGCCGGCCGAAGGCTTCGCGCCGCCGGGTCGCCAATGCACGTCCCGTCCGCGGCGGCCGTCCCCGAGGCCGCCGGCGCGGCAAGAGCTGATGCAGGCGCCGCCGCCGAGAGGAGCTGCGGGCGAGCCGTCAAAGAGGTCGGCGGCGATGCCGGCGACCGACGACGAGATACGCGAGAAGTACCTCGAGCGCGCGATCCGCGAGCTCAACCAGCTGACCCGCGAGCTGCAGGAGTGCAGCGAGTGCCCGCGCGGCAAGCTGATGCCGGTGCTGGGCTCTGGCCACCCCCAGGCCGACATCTTCATGCTCAAGCACTCCCCGACGGCGTCGGAGGTCGAGGAGGGCGTCGCCTTTTACGGTCGTGCTGGCAATGCATTGATGAAGAGCTTCAAGCGGCTCGGCATCGATCCGCTCGTCGTCTACGGCACCCTCTGCGTCAAGTGCCCGGTGCCCGATCCGGCGATGGCCGGCGAGCAGTGCGTGGCTCGCCTGGTCGAGGAGCTGGCCGTGGTGCAGCCGAGGATCGTCGTCGTCATGGGCGAGACCGCGCTGAAGACGCTCAACCGTCTCGAGCTACCGCTGGCGCGCGAGATCGAGCCGCGCGAGGGCGAGATCCAGGCGTTCAGCCCGACCACGGACGCCCTTGTCGTCCCCGACATCGACGACTCGCTCGACGAGGAGGGCTCGAAGCAGCGGTTCTGGCGCGCCTTTCGCATGCTCGGCGCCTGGTACGACGAGCTGCCGCCCTACTGATCCACCGCGATCGCTGGTCGGCCCTAGACTTCCCTCGATGGAGCTCGAGGAGCGCAGCATCGAAACATTGCCCGACCGCTGCGAGAGCTGCGGCACGCTGCTGACCGACGCCGAGAAGGCCGCTGCCCTCGAGGACCCCGCACCGCAGGTGCTCTGCACGACCTGCGCCGCCGAGGCGGCCGCGCTGCCCGAGGACGAAGACGCCGACTTCAGCGCCGCCGGCTAGCTCGGCCTGACCGTGACCGTGACCTGGGTGGCCGAGGCGAGGCCGACCAGCTCGAGGATCTCCGCGTTCGGCGCCGAGGCGACCGTTGCTCCCTGCACGGTGACTTCGTAGCCGCCGGGGAAGTCGCCGGTGGGGACATAGACCTCGGTGGTCCCGGTCGCGAAGCTGCCGCCGCCCGCCCTCGCCTTCGAGTAGGTCAGGGTGAAGACGCCGCTTCGCGAGTCGTAGCCGAAGCGGATCGGCGTCCCGGCCACCGCCTGCGGATAGGGACGCTCGAGCTGGTCGAGCTTCTCCTCGATCACGTTGCTCCCGGTTGGCGGCTGGCTCGGATCTCGGACCAGGGCCTGCTTGTCGCCGGGTCCCGCCGTGGTCGGGTCGTCGCAGCCGCAGTAGTGCCACCATTGCCAGGAGACCATGTTGCGATCGGCGGCCTCGACCAGGCGCTTGATCGTCGCCAGGTTGTCGGTGGCCCCGAACTCCGACAGGAGCAGGGTGTCGCCGGTCCTCCCGGCGTGGCGGAGGGCGTTGCCGAATACGAGGTTCTCGAACGGCCGGCAGCCGAGCTCGGTCAGCGGCCCGGGAAGGGGCAGCCCGAGCCCCTCCAGCAGGCAGTAATTGTGGAACGAGAAGCCGGCCCGCGGATCGCCCGTGTCCCCGTGCAGGGTGCGGACCCCGGAGTTGAAGATCGAGAGCGGCTCGTACCAGACGAGGCTGGTCGTATCGGCCTGCCGGATCGCGGCGATAACCCGCTTCGAGAACGCGGTCAGCTTGGTGCGATCGAAGAGGCAGCCGATCGGGACGATGCAGGTAGGCCAGGCGAGCCCTGGCCAGGGCTCGTTGAGAAGGTCGTAGCCGAGCACGTGATCACCGCCGTTGAAGAGGCCGGCGACGTGGCGCCAGGCGCTGGCGTAGCGGTCCTGCAGGCCGACGCCTCCGGGGCCCGAGTCGTTGTTCCAGAAGTGGTCGAAGGCACGGTTGAGCGCCAGCATCCCGAAATAGTTGAACGGGAAGCCGAGCTGGGGCACCGCCGGGATGCCATCGTCCTGCACCGCCCAGTCCGGCCAGCCCTCACCCTGGAAACGCTCGTTGTAGAGGTCCTGGTGGAAGTCGATCATGGTGAAGATGCCCTCCGCCGCGAGCTCCTGCTCGGTCGCCTGGAGTCGCGCCAGGTAGGCGTCGTCGTAGACGCCGGGCGCTGGCTCGACGCCGGCGTAGATCGCGCCGAGGCGGACCGTGTTGAAGCCGTGGTCGCTCAGGAAGGCGGCGTCGTCGGCGCCGAAGCCGGCGGCGTCGGGAGCGTAGGGGGCTCGCTTCGAGACCATGTTGACGCCGTGCAGGGTGACGACGCGGCCGTCCGCGTCGGTGATCCAGCGGCCGGCGTGCCCGAGCGGCGCGGTCGGCGACGCGGATGCCAATGCCGGGATCGCGGCGAGCGTCGCAAGGGCGGCGACGGCGACCGCGATCAACGCCCTACGGCGAGTCCCCTCCGCTGACAGCCGCCTCCCCCGCACGAGCGGGCATTCTACGGCGCGGTCGCTTCGGCGAGCGCCGCCATCGCTTCGATCGAGGCGCTGGCGAGGCCGCGGGCCACGACCACATCGAGGGCGGTGTACTCGGCGAGGGCGGTCTGAGCACCCTCGCGGTCGGCGGCGGCGACCCCGACCGTTCCCGGAGGCTCGCCGAGGCGGGCGAAGTGGTTGCGGTACCCGTCGTGCAGCTCGCGGTAGAAGGACTCCTCCTTGGCGAGTCGTTGGGCGGCGTCGGCGCCGACCGCGGTCCGCACGTAGCCGAACACGGGCGGCGGTTCGCGTCCGGCCTCCCGGGCCCCGGCCTCGACCTCGCGGCGCGCCTCGGCGGCGAAGCTCGGCGTCATCCAATTGAAGAAGACGCCGTCGTATTGGGAGCCTCCCAGCGCGCACATCTTTGGTCCCATCGCCGCGAGGACCAGGCGCACCCCGGCGAGCTTGTCGCGCAGCTCGCCGACTCTCTCCCGCATCGTCGTCAGTGGCTTGCTCGAGAATCCGGCGCCGACCCCGAGCCAGAGCCTCGCGCGGTCGAGGCCGAGCCGCTCGACGTCGGCGGCGACCTCCGCCGGCGATTGGCGGTCTAGGGCGATCACGGCGACCCCGAGTTGGATCTCCTCGGCCCCCCTCGCGAACTCGGCGAGCGTCTCCAGGCCCCTCGCGCCCGGGTGGTCGTTGGACCAGATCGAGTCATAGCCCAGCTCCTGGCAGCACGCGGCGAGCGGCCCGGCGACGTTCGGCTCCAGCCCGGCGGCGACACCGAACCCTCGTCTCATCGCTCGAACCGGGCCACGCACTCGATGTGCGGGGTCTGGGGGAACATGTCGACCGGCTTCACGCGGCGGAGGGTATAGCCGGCCTCCTCCAACTGGGCCGCGTCCGGCGCCAGCGTCGTCGGGTTGCAGGAGACGTAGACGATGCGAGGTGCCCCGCACTCGACCACGCGGCGCAGGACCTTGCGCCCCAGCCCCGACCGGGGTGGGTCGACGACGACGAGGTCCGGCTCGCCGGCCTCCTCCCGCAGCGCCCTGATCCCGGTGCGGGCGTTGGCGCTCAGGAAGCGCGCATTGTCGATCCCGTTCAGCTCCGCGTTCCGCGCTGCGTCCTCGACCGCCGCCTCGACGATCTCGAGCCCCCAGACCTCGGCGCAGCGTGACGCCAGCGTCAGCCCGAGCGTCCCGATGCCGCAGTAGAGGTCGAATACCCGCTCCGAGCCGTCGAGGCCCGCGTACTCGCCCGCGATCGCGTAGAGCCGCTCCGCCATCTCGGTATTGGTCTGGAAGAAGGCGCCGTGGGAGAGGCGGAAGCGGAGTCCGGAGAGCTCCTCCTCGAGGAGCTCCTCGCCGAGGACCCCGGTGGGGCCGGCGGTGCTCCCCGAGGGCCCCTCGATCACAGTGTGGAGGTCGACCGGAGGCCGGGGCAGCTCTGCCGGCGATGTGACGAGGCGGGTCTGCAGCTGGCCGCTGCGACGGCCCTCGCGGACCACCAGATTGCGCAATAGGCCGGCCTGGGCGCGGCGATCGTAGGCGCCGAGGCCCTCCCGCTTTGCCCACGCGCGCACCCCGTTGCGCGCGGCGTTGCTCGCCTCGCTGGCCAGCAGGCAGTCGTCCGCATCGACGATCCGGTCCCAGCGGCCGCGGGCGTGGAACCCGAGCAGGAGCTCTCCGTCGGCCTCGCCGAAGGAGTACTCGAGCTTGTTGCGGTAGCGCCAGCGCTCCAGGGCGGCCTCAATCGGCTCGAGCTCGAATCGATCCAAGCTCCCGAGCCGGCGAAGGGCATCGTCCACCTGACGCTGCTTGTGCTCGAGCTGGAGCTCGTAAGGCAGCTCCTGCCAGGGTGAGCCGGGGCACGGCTCGCCGCCGTGGTCGCAGCGCGGCGGGACGCGATCGTCGCTCGGCCGCAGCAGCTCGGTCGCGGTCGCCTCCGCGTAGCCACGCTTCGCCTTCGTCACCTCGGCGCGGACGCGGTCGCCGGGGAGGCCGCCGGAGACGAAGACGACGTAGCCGTCTGTCCGCGCGAGGCCCCTGCCGCCGTAGACGAGGTCGTCGACGTCGAGGACCAAGAGATCGCCCCGGGCCGGCCTGCTTCGCGCGTCGGTCGCCTGGCTCATTGCTCTCCTATCGTTGCAACACCTTGTCGCTCGACCTCGACAGCTACGGGCGGCGAGTCGAGGAGTTCGTCTCGGCGCTCGACCGCGAGTACCACCTCCACTTCTCCGGTCAGAAGCCGAGCTACGAGGTCGAGGCGATCTACGAGAGCCACGCCGGGCTCTTCGAGCGCGAGCGCATCGAGCAGCTCCGCGAGGCGGCCGGCGCGAACGGCGATGCGGGTCGGAGGGCCGCCTACCTGCTCGAGCTGGCAGTCGGCGGGTTCATGGGGCGGGCCACCGCCGAGCAGGAGGCGGCGATCGCCGAGCGGGAGGCCGCGCTCGAGCTCGAGCTGGCGGGGCAGCGGATCCCCTACCGGTTGGCGCCGGTCGTCCAGGCGAACGAGGCGGATGCCGGCCGTCGCGAGGCGATCGAATCGCAACGGCTCGGCCTGCTGGATCAGCACCTGAATCGACTGCACCTGGAGGCGCTCGAGCTGGCCCATGGGCTGGTCCGCGAGCTGGGCTGGGCGAGCTACGCGGAGGCCTACGCGGAGCTCCGCCGCATCGATCTCGTTGCGCTGGCCCGCCAGGCGCAGCGCTTCCTCGAGGCAACGCGGACGAGCTACGAGCCGCTGCTGGGCCCGCAGCTCGAGCGCTTCGTCGGCACGCCGCTGGCGCGCAGCCGGCGCTCGGATCTGCCGCGGTTCTTCCGCGCGCCTGCGCTGGATGCCGGCTTTCCGGCCGAGCGGCTGATCCCCGCGTTCGCGGAGACCGTCGCCGGCCTCGGGCTGGCGCTGGAGGATCAACCGAACATCGTGCTCGATGCCGAGCAGCGTCCGACGAAAGCGCCGCGAGCCTATTGCGCGCCGGTGCGCGTCCCCGACGAGGTCTACCTCGTCGTGCCCAGGGTCGGCGGGCGCCAGGACTACGCGGCCCTCTTCCATGAGGGCGGCCACGCGCAGCACTACGCCAACGTCGACCCCGGCCAACCGCCGGAGTTCCGCTATCTCGGCGACAACTCGGTGACCGAGTCCTTTGCCTTCCTGCTCGAGCACCTGACCGAGGATCCGATCTGGCTCGCCGAACGGCTCGAGGGAGCGGACGCGGATGCCGTGTGCTCGCACGCCCGGGCGGTGAAGCTCCTGTTCCTGCGTCGCTACGCCGCCAAGATCGCCTACGAGCTCGAGCTCCACGGCGCGGCCCCCGACCTGGCCGCGATGCCCGGGCGCTATGCCGCGCTGATCGGCGACGCGACAGGGTTCGAGTGGTCTCCGGAGACCTGGCTCAGCGACGTCGACGGTGGCTTCTACGTCGCCGGCTACCTACGCGCGTGGGCGATCGAGGCTCGCTGGCGCCGCGCGCTCCGCGAGCGCTTCGACGAGCGCTGGTTCGAGCGGCGGGAGGCTGGGGACTGGCTGCGCTCGCTCTGGCGTGGAGGCCAGCGGTTGCGCGGCGACGAGCTGCTCGCCGAGACCCTCGGCGAGGAGCTCGACTTCGCCTCGCTGGTGGCCGAGTTCCCCCAGCGCTAGGCCAGCTTCTTCTCGATCGCCGAGATCACGCCCTTGCGGTTGGCGTGGCCCCTCTCGTAGGTGCGCACCTTGCGAAGGTCGGCCTTGGAGAGCTCGGTCAGCCGCGACTTCACCTGTGCGGCGGTGAGCTGGTCATAGGCGGTGATCGGGAATCCGGGCCCCCCGGCGCGCCTGCGCAACCGGTCCGCCTCGGCGAGGGGTCGGTCAGCGGCGTCGCGGGCGGCGCGGGCGGCGCGGCCCGTAGCGCCCTCGACCTGGCGGCGGGCTCTGCGAGCGGCCTGGGTGGCGCGGCGCCGCGCCGGCCGGGCGCGCGTCTCGACATCTCGCCGCGCCTGCCTGAGCAGTCGCTCGAGGTCCTTGAGCATGGCGTCCGTCTGCCGCCGCCCCCGGCTGACCAGGCTGGAGACGATCTCCTCGGCGTCGCCGCGGGTGATGCGGCCGCGCTTGACGGCGTCGTCCACGACCTCCTGGACGCGCTCACGGGTCAGGGTCAGGCTCCGTTCGAGGCTGTCGCGGAAGCTCTCGATGCTCTTGTCGAGTCGCTCGGTCGATGCGCTCGAGGAGCTGCGGCTGGAACCGGATCGGCTGCTGCTCTTGGCGCGGCTGCTCGCCGACTTGCGGCTTGTGCCCTTTCGCGCTGTGGTCTTCCGTGTCGTCCTGCGATTGGCGGCCATCGCTCTTTCGCCTCCTGGTCGGGTCTGCTCCCAATGACTATCTCATCCCGGCGGGGCTGTGGCAAAGCGATGTCAAGTCAGGTCGAAGGTCGCTTCGACGGGCGCGTGGTCGGAGAGCCGAAGCGCGAGACCGTCGCTGCGAGCCTCGCGGGCCGCGGCAGGCCACGCGCGGGGCGGCTCGATCAGACCGAGGTCGCGGCCGAGCAGGTGGTCGATCGCGTCGGGCGCGGTCGACGGCGCCAATCCGAAGCGCTCGCGCAGCTGCTCGAAGATCGGGCTGCTCCGAGGCCGCAGATTGAGGTCGCCGCCGAAGATCAGCGGCGCGCCCGCCGCCCACTCCGTTGCGGCTCGAGCGGCCACCCGCATCTCCTCCTCGGCCAAGGGCGAGCTGTCGGTGGTCGCATGCAGGTTGGCGACGCAGAGCCCGGCAGTTGTGCGGGTGAACGCCATCGTTCGACGCTCGGGCCAGCGCTTGCGCAGGACGAGCTCGCGACGCTCGGCGATCGAGCCCAGCCGGTCGCGCACCAGGGTGAGGTTCGAGCCGCCCTCGTTGGAGGCGATCAGGTCGGGGTTGAGGCGGGCGGCGAGCGTGCGCAGCCAGGCGAAGCTGTTGCGGGCGGTGAGCGAGCGGTGGTAGTCGGCGTCGCAGGTTCGGGCGAGGCCCTCGGTCCAGCGTGGTGGGCACTCCTGGAGCAGCGCCACGTCCCACTTGGCGGCGGCGATCAGCGCGAAGAACTCGCGGCGGAGGTCGCGGTTGACCTGGATATGGGTCTCGTTTCGCTCGCTGATCCGGAGTAGGCGCGAGCGCCAGGTGAACAGGGCCGGGTCCGGAGGCTTGTCGCGGCCGTGGAAGAGGTTCCAGCTGAGGGCGCGGAATCGCATCGGGGCGCGACTAGTATCCGCCGCTTGACTGAGGCGGATCATTTCCTCACCGGCGAGGAGCTGAGCGGAGACGAGCTCGGCGCCTTGCTCGGCCGGGCGCTGGAGCTGAAGGCGGGGCGCGGGTCGGGCGAGGGGTCGGCCGCCCTCGGCGATCGCAGCGTTGCGCTCGTCTTCGAGATGCCCTCGACCCGAACGCGAATCTCGTTCGAGGTCGGCGTGGCAGAGTTGGGGGGGACGCCGCTCGTGCTGCGGGGGGACGAGCTACAGCTCTCGCGCGGCGAGTCTGTCGCCGACACCGGGCGGGTGCTGTCGCGCTACGTGCACGGGATCGTCGTCCGGGCAGGCTCGCACGAGGTCGTCGCCGATCTAGCCTCGGCCTCAGCCGTTCCGGTGATCAACGGCCTCACCCCGCTCCACCACCCCTGCCAGGCGCTCGCCGACCTGCTGACCCTGCGCGAGCGCTTCGGCGAGCTGGACGGCTTGCGGGTCGCCTACGTCGGTGACGGCAACAACGTCGCCCGCTCGCTGGCGATCCTCGGCGGGATCGCCGGGGTGGAGGTTGTGGTCTCGTCGCCGGACGGATATCGGCTCGACGGCGAAACGGGAGCCGTCCTGGTCGACGATCCGCGGGAAGCCGCAACCGGAGCCGATGCGCTCTATACCGATGTCTGGGTGAGCATGGGCGACGAGGCCGAGGCGGAGAAGCGCCGCTCCGACCTGGCTCCGTACCGGATCGACTCCGAGCTTCTGGCCACCGCGTCCGAGCGCGCCGTCGTCCTCCACTGCCTGCCGGCTCACCCCGGCGAGGAGATCAGCGAGGACGTGCTGTACGGCGAGCGCTCGGCGGTCTGGGACCAGGCCGAGAACCGTTTGCACGCGCAGAAGGCGCTGCTCGAGCGACTGCTCGGCGACTGAAGTGGCGTCCGTACACTGCGGATCGGGCGCGGCCCCGTCGTCCAATGGCTAGGACATCAGGTTTTCAACCTGGGAACGCGGGTTCAATTCCCGCCGGGGCTATCCGGTGTATCCCGAGATAAACATAGGCCCCCTCACCCTGCAGACCTTCGGGCTGATGTTCGCGCTCGCCTTCCTCGCCGCCGGGGCGCTGATCGGGCGACGTCTCGATGAGCTTGGCAAGCCCGTCGACTGGGCCTACGAGATCGGGTTCTCGGCCCTGGTCGGCGGGATCGTCGGCTCGCGGCTCTACTACGTCGTCGACAACTACGACGCCGTCAAGGACGATCTGCTCGGCAACATCTTCTCGGGCTCGGGGCTCACCTGGTACGGGGGCGCCGTGGGCGGCGCGATCGCCGTCCTGATCTGGGCCTGGTATCGGGGCCTGCTCGGCCTTGCCCTGCTCGACCTCGCCGCCCCTGCCCTCGCCCTCGGCTACGCGATCGGTCGCTGCGGATGCCAGCTCTCCGGCGACGGCGACTACGGCCAGGCCTGGGACGGACCCTGGGCGATGGCCTATCCGGACGGCACCGTCCCGACCGACCAGACGGTCCACCCGACGCCGATCTACGAGACGCTGGCGATGGGGCTCGGCGCCTACCTGCTCTGGCAGCTACGCGATCGCTTCCGGGCCGGAGTTCTGTTCGCGATCTACCTCGTCTACGCGGGCGCCGAACGCCTTCTCGTCGAGTTCATCCGCCGCAACGATGAGGTCCTCTTCGGCCTCACCCAGGCCCAGCTCGAGAGCATCGTGATCATGCTGGCCGGGGTGGTTTGGATCTACGTCGTTCGCAGCCGCCACGGCGGCCTCGCTCGCGAGGGACCCCAGGCCCAGACCGGCCCGGCGCCAGCCTGAGCTCAGACCGAGCGCGCCATCCCGCCGTCGATCGGAATCACCGTCCCGGTGACGTAGGCGGCGCGCTCGGAGCAGAGGAAGGCGACGAGGTCGCCGTACTCCTCCGGGGTCCCCAACCGCCCCGCCGGGACGTCGCGTGCGGCCGCCTGTTCGGCGGCCTCGAGCGAGCCGTAGTTGTCGGCGAGGCGCTCGGTCGCGAAGCGCCCGGTCGCCACCGTGTTCACGGTGACACCGTTGCCGGCGAGCTCGGTGGCCAGCGTCTTGAAGAAGCCGACCGCCGCCATCCGATGCGCGTTGGAGAGGTTGAGGCCGGCGATCGGCTCGCGAGTCGAGCTCGATCCGACGTTGACGATCCGGCCCCAGCCGCGTTCCCGCATGCCGGCGACGACCTCCCCGATCAGGGTCCGCGGAGCGAGCACAAGCGAGCGGTAGGCGGCCTCCCAATCCTCGACCCCGTGATCGAGCGCGCCTCCGGGCGGCGGTCCACCGGTGTTGGCGACGAGGATCTCGATCGGGCCGAGCGTTCGCTCGATCTCGCCCGGAAGCTCGCGCAGCTGCTCGAGGTCGGCGGTGTCGGCCTCGAATGCGGCGACCTCACCACCGATCTCGCTTGCGGCTTCCTCGAGGCGCTCGCGCGAGCGGCTGGAGATCGCCACCCGGGCGCCTTCGCGGGCGAGTGCCGCGGCAATGCCGCGGCCGATGCCGCGACTCGCCGCCATCACAAGCGCCACGCGGCCCTCGATTCCTAGGTCCAAGCCGGCTCCATAACGCGATTCTCGCAGCCAGTGTGAGCGCTCTCACCCGGCCCAAGTGACAGACCTCACGGATCGCATCCCGCCGGGGCGCGATGCTTGTGACCCACCGACGCTGGGGTCACCCCCGCATAGCAAGGCAAGCGGGGGCCGATGGGGAGATAGAGCGGGGGCGCGAGGGGCGCCCCCGCTTCTTGTCCCCGTCGCGCCTGCGATCCGCGCTGCACCACCCCACGAGGCGCGATGATGAGCGTCTGTGGCCGAGCCACCAGAAACGCCCGAGCCCGTGCAGGACGTAGTCGAGACGCTGCGGGCGTTCGGGGTCCCCGAGGAGGCCGTGCAGCGGGCGGTCGAGCGAGGCGACCCCGAAGGCGCGATCTTCGAGGCCGTGCTGATGCCCGCGATCCGCGAGCGTACGGTGAGCGCTTCCGAGATCGAGCATCGCGGCGGGCTCACCGTTGCCGAGACCGCCGAGTTCATGGAGTCCGTTGGCCTGCGTCCGCCCGGACCCGACGAGCCGGCCTTCTCGCCCGAGGAGGCCGACGTGTTCGTCGAGCTCGGGCGGCTCGAGGAAGTGTGGCCTCCCGAGCTCCGCGTTCAGATCGGACGCGTCTACGGTCGCCAGTTGGCCCGGATTGCCCAGGCCAGCCTGCAGCTCTTCCGCATCTACGTCGAGCCGCGTCTGCGCACCGAGAAAGGCGATCCCGGCGCGGGGATGCGCGCCGTTCAGGACGCGTTCGCCCGCCTGCTGCCACTCGCGGACCCGCTGCTGATCAGTGTGCACCGCCGCTGGATCGAACACGAGCTGGCCCAGGCGGCGGTGCGCGAGGCCGAAACCTATGCCGGCGATCGAGCGCTCCCCGGAGCCGTCGAAGTCGCCTTCCTGTTCTGCGACTTGAAGGACTTCACCGCCTATGCCCACTCGGAGGGAGATGCCGCCGCGGTCACGGCTATCGATCGCTTCACCGAGACGGTGGTGCAGGAACGCGGTGGCGAGTTCCGGATGATGAAGTCGCTGGGCGACGGCGTCATGCTCGCCTACGGCGACGCCCCGGCAGCGGTCTCCGCCGGAGCGCGGATCATCAAGTCGATGCCGGCGCCGCCCCTGCCCGGCGTCCACGCGAGCGTCCACCAGGGGATCGCGATCGCGCGCGAGGGAGACTTCTTCGGCAGTGCCGTCAACCTTGCCGCGCGCCTGCTCGGCGCCGCCGATCGCGACCAGCTGGTCGCTACCCGGCCCGTCGTCGAAGGCTGCGCCGATGGCTTCGAGTGGGAGCACGTCGGCGCCCGCGAGATGCGGGGCGTCGCCGAGCCGGTCGACGTCTTCCGTCTGCGGCTCGAAGCCTGAGGCCGCCATAATCACGAAACCCGGGCGGTTAGCTCAGTTGGGAGAGCGCCTGCCTTACACGCAGGAGGTTCGCCGGTTCGAGCCCGGCACCGCCCATTCTTCCGCCGGTGTGCCAGCGCGCAACAATGAGCCGATGGCCCGACTCGAGGACTACAGTTTCGGGCGCCTGGTCGTCGACGGCAGCGAGCATCGACGTGACCTGATCGTTCTGCCCGATCGCGTCGTCCCGGGCTGGTGGCGCAAGGATGGCCACTCGCTGGCGATGGAGGACCTCGACGAGGTGATCGAGGAGTTGCCCGAGCGCCTCATCCTCGGTTGCGGCCACGACGGGCGCCTGCGCCCGGACCCCGCTGTGATCGAGGCGCTGCGCGAGCGCGGCGTCGAGGTCGAGGCGGTGCCGACCGGCGAGGCGGTGGACCGCTACCGGGCCTCCGACCCGGCCCGAACGGCGGCGGCGCTCCACCTCACCTGCTAGCCGCCCGCGCTGCGATAGCTTGAAGGCCGTGTCCGAGCTGATCCACACCTGCTACCGGATCGGCGACATCGACCGCTCGGTCGCCTTCTACGAGGCCCTCGGCTTCGAGGAGGTCGGGCGGGTGCCGATCCGCGACGAGGCGATCAACGTCTTCATGGGCCTCCCTGGGGACGGCCCGCGGCTCGAGCTGACCCACAACTTCGGCGTCGACTCCTACGAGCTTGGCACCGGCTACAACCACATCGCGATCACCGCCGATGACCTCGACGCGACCCTGGAGCGCCTCGCCGCCCAGGGCATCGAGCCCGAGAAGCCGCCCTACAGCGTCCGCGAAGGCGGTTCGCGACTCTGCTTCGTGCGCGATCCCGACGGCTATCGGATTGAGCTGATCGAGAGGCCCGCCGAGAGCTGACCCTCAGCTCCTGAGCGGCGGCCTGCATCGGGGCGGGCGCCTGCACGGCATACTCGCCTGACCTTTGGAGCGCAGCGAGCAGGGTTCTGCCGTGTTGGAGAGATCGTGACCCGACGCATGCTCACGCACGCCGGCCGGCGAGTGCTGGCCGCATTCGCGGTGGCGAGCGCCACCATTTGGCTGGCGGCGCCCCAGGCAACCGCGCAGAGCGGCGGCGCGAGCGAATCCGCGACCGGGGACGATGCTGCCCTCGCCCAGCAGGGAATGTGGATCTGGTACGTCAGCCGCTCGAACGGCGGCAGCACGGTGAGCATCATCCAACGGGCGAGGCGCTCCCGGGTGAGGACGGTCTACATCAAGGCCGGCGACGGCTCGTCCAGCTGGGCGCAGTTCACGAGCTCGCTCGTCGCCAAGCTCCATGGCGGTGGGCTGAAGGTCTGCGCCTGGCAGTTCGTCTACGGCGATCACCCGGTCGCCGAGGCAAAGGTCGGTGCGGCGGCCGTCGCCAAGGGCGCCGACTGCCTGGTGATCGATGCCGAGGGCCATTACGAGGGCAAGTACGCCGCAGCGGACCGCTACATCCGCAGCCTGCGGGCCCGGATCGGAGCGAGTTTTCCGCTATCCCTCGCCGCCTTCCCCTACGTCGACTACCACCCTTCCTTTCCCTACTCGGTCTTCCTCGGGCCGGGCGGGGCGACCTTCAACCAGCCGCAGATGTACTGGAAGGCGATCGGCACCACGGTGTCGGCCGTCTTCGCTCACACCTACCTGTTCAACCGCGTCTACGAGCGGCCGATCCTCCCGCTCGGCCAGACCTACCTCAACCCCGGGACGCGGCAGCTGAAGAGCTTCCGCCGCCTGGCCCACTCCTACGGCGCCGGCGCCGGCGTCAGCTGGTGGTCGTGGCAGGAGACGAATGGTCGCGAGTGGGGCGCGCTCGGCGCCCGGGTCGGAGCGGTCGCCGGCTTACTCCCCGCCAAGACCCACCCCGTTCTTGCCCGGTCCCGTGACCGGGTCGGCATCAGCCGCGGCGATCTCGTCGTCTGGGCCCAGCAGCACCTGATCGCCGCCGGGCAGGTAAACCTCAGGGCCACGGGCGTCTACGGGTCCGGCACCTTCGGCGCGGTGCAGGCGTTCCAGGCCTCGAACGGGCTCCCAGCCGATGGCGTCATCGGAACCCGTACCTGGCAGGCGCTGCTCGCTCACAAGCCGAAGCGGATTCGCTGGGCCGCGCGGCGGCCCAGCTCCGGCGCCAGCGCCAGCCGGGTCGCCCGGGCGCGGGCGCCTCTCTCGGCTACGCTCCCGGCCCGCGGCTACGAGATCGACCCCGGCCCGCGACCCTGACGATGCGGCCCACGAGAAGACCCTTGGCCATGGCGCTGGCGCTGCTGGCGCTGGCGCTGGTCGCGACACCGGTCGCCGCCGCTACCCGCCAGCCGCTCACGGAACAGCTCGCCGCCTTCGATGTCCCGGACCCGGCGGATCCCGTTCGAGACGCGGTGATCGAGCGAGCCAACCCGTCTCTTTCCCGGACGTCGGCGACCTCGGAGGGCCGCTCCTACCGGATCGACGGCGCCACCGCGAGCGTCGTCTCGATCCAGGTGTCGTCTCTGTGCGCAAGCCCGCCGCTAGCGGGCGGGTGCAATCCGCCCGCCGACCCGGCTGCGCTGGCGGGCTTTCTCGCCACTCTTCCCCACGGATCCGAGCTCGACCTGCTTCGCGTGCTGATGGTCACCCAGGCCGAGATCACGTCGATCTGCGGCCCGGGAACCCTCGCCTGCTACTTCCCATCGCAGAACCAGATGGTCGTCCGCGGCAACGCCTTCCCCCCGGCGGGGGGCGTATCCCGCGACTTCGTCGTCGCCCACGAATACGGCCACCACCTCGCCAACCACCGCCGCAACAGCCCCTGGGACGCGCTCGCCTGGGGGCCGAAGCGCTGGGCGACCTTCGAGCGCGTCTGCCAGGGGGTCGTGGGGGGCGTCTACTTCCCCGGCGACCAGGGCGCTCACTACTTCGAGAACCCGGGCGAGGCGTTCGCCGAGGCCTACGCCTTCGGCCGCTTTCCGGCCGAGACGCCGTGGGCGTGGATCAGTTCGCTTCAGCCCACTGTGCAGTCGATCGAGAAGATTCGCGACGACGCCTTCGACCCCTGGAACGGGCCGCAGCGGCTGCGCTGGCGCGGGCGGCTCGGCACCCAGCGCAACTCAGTCACACGGTCCTTCGCGACGCCGCTCGATGGCAACCTGACGGCGCGGCTGAAGAGCGCCAGGGGGACGAGCTTCAATCTCCGCCTCCTCGGGGCGGGCAGCAATCGGCTGCTCCGCGTCGTCAACGTTGCCTCCCGCCGCAGGGTCGCGCTGACCGTCTGCGGCGCGAGCAGCATCCGGCTGCGGGTCGGCCGTCGGCGCGGCGCGGGCCGCTTCACGGTCACCGTGTTCCGCCCCTGACGGCGGGCGCAGCGGCGTCAGCGTGCGATCCGCGTCTCGAGCCGCCCCAGGGTCGGCGAGCTGACCACGATCTCGTCGCCGTCCTGAAGCCAGACCCGCGGCTTGCGCACGCTACCCACCCCGGCCGGCGTGCCGGTGGCGACCAGGTCCCCCGGCACGAGCGTCATCAGCCGCGACAAGTGGGCGACCAACGCCGACACCGAGAAGATCAGGTCGGCTGTGGACGCGGACTGCATCCGTTCGCCGTTGAGGTCGAGGGCGATCTCGATCCGGTCATCGGGTCCCGCCTCGTCGGGCGTGACCAACGCCGGCCCGCATGGAGCGGAGCCGTCGAAGACCTTTCCCGGCATCCACTGCGGCGTCGCGAACTGGAGATCGCGCGCCGAGAGGTCGTTGAAGAGCGTGTACCCGGCGACGTGGTTGAT
>Ga0299907_10000595_pt1 | contig 18207 bp, 19 predicted proteins | sample RVTome_16_FD_198680 | JGI IMG/M metagenome (GOLD analysis project Ga0299907, IMG submission 198680) | Soil microbial communities from uranium-contaminated site in the Upper Colorado River Basin, Wyoming, United States - RVT152D67 (version 2) ...
AGGCGACCGCCAGCAGGGAGCGGGTCGAGAACGAGGCGACGTCGATCCGCCCCGCCTCGCCGAGCAGCAGGCCGCCGACCGCCAGCGCCAGGCCTCCACCCACCATCTCCATGCCGGTACCCAGCAACCCGGAGCGCGGCAGCGGCGCTCGACGGGCGTAGAGGGATCCGGCGGCCCAGCACATCGTGCCGGCGACGACGAGCGCCACGCCCAGCGGGTCGATCCCGGCCAGCCCCTCGACCGGAACGAGCAGCACGCCGACGCCGACGATGCCGGCCAGCAGTCCGCCGATGACCAGCAGGCCCGGCGGCCGCCGGGTGAGGATCGCATCGAACACGGCCAGCCAGATCGGCACGGTGGCGACCAGGACCGCCGCCAGGCCGGAGGGGATGCGGAGCTCGGCCAGCACGACCCCGCCGTTGCCGCCCAGCAGGAGGAGCGCGCCGATGATGAAGGCGGAGCGCCAGTGCGCAGCGGTCGGGCGCTCAGCCGGCTCGCGGGAACGGCGCCACCGGGCATGGGCCGCCAGCGCGGTGAGCATGATCAGGCCGGCCGTGGCGTACCGGAACCCGGCCGCCAGGAGTGGCGGCAGGCTCTCGATCATCACCGCGATCGCGAAGTAGGTCGAGCCCCACACGACGTAGACCGTCAGCAGGGCGGTGGCAACGGCCGCGGTGGACGGTCGGCCCTGGGGAGCGGAGGTCACGCCTCCATTCTGGCGGTCAGACGGGTTCGTCGCCTCCGGCGTGATCGGCACGTTCCAGCGGGTCAGCCGTCGTGTCGGGGTCGTTCGCGACTCCGGCCTGATCGCTGTCGGCAGCGAGCGAGGTGTTCCACGGCTTGGCAACGCGGCCGGGACCGTCGAAGGTCGGGCCGGGCACCTGGTGCTCGGCATCGTCGACTCGCGCGCCGGGTGGGGCGCTCTCCGGCGGCGGCGCCGTCCCGAGCGACGCCGCGTCGGCGCCCTCGATCGCATCCGGAGATTCGTCGTCCGTTCGTCTGTCGTCCATGGGCCGCCAGAGATGCACAATCGGTACCGATGTCGATCGTCATGGCCCCCGATCGTCGTCCGAGCAGCAAGCACCAGCTAGGAAGGAGCCCGACCAATGAAGTACATGATGCTGATCGCCGGCAACGAGGACGTCTGGGCCAGCCGCACCCCGGACGAGAACGCGGCGCTTTACCAGCGCATCGGGCGATGGTGGGCCGAGGAATCCGCGGCCGGCCGCGTGATCGACGGGCACGAGCTCGAGCCGTCCCCGACGGCGACCACGGTCCGCATCGGCGCAGATGGTGGGACGACGGTCACTGACGGCCCGTTCATCGAGGGCAAGGAGCTGGTCGGCGGGTTCGGGATCCTGGACGTGGCCGACCTGGACGAGGCGCTGAGCGTGGCCGCCAGCTGGCCGGTTCCCGGCGACACGCTCGAGATCCGACCGATCGTCGAGCGTGGCTGACCGCGCCGACGTCGACACCCGCCTGGCGGAGGTGCTGCGCGAGGAGCGCAGCCGCCTCATCGGCGCGCTCGTGCGCATCCTCGACGACTGGGATCTCGCGGAGGAGCTCGTCCAGGACGCGGCGGTGGCCGCCCTCGAGCACTGGACCGCCGACGGCATCCCGAACAACCCCGGCGCGTGGCTCATGACCACCGCACGACGTCGGGCGGTCGATCGCCTGCGGCGGCGCGCCCGCTACCGAGAGCGCATGGCCCAGCTGACCGCGGAGGCTCGCGAGATGGATCGACCGGTTGCCACCGATGGACCGATGGGCGCCGATGACCGCCTGCGGCTCCTGTTCACCTGCTGCCACCCGGCGCTGAACCGCGAGGCGCAGGTGGCACTCACGCTGCGCACGATCGGCGGCCTGGAGACGGCGGCGGTCGCACGCGCGTTCATCGTCCCCGAGGCGACCATCGCGCAGCGCCTGGTACGGGCCAAGCGGAAGATCCGTGACGCGCGGATCCCGTATCGCGTGCCCGACGCCGCCGAGCTGCCGGCACGTCTCGCCGAGGTGCTCAGCGTCCTGTATCTCGTCTTCAACGAGGGGTACCTCGCCTCGAGCGGCGAGGCGGCGGAGCGACGGGACCTCGCCCGCGACGCGGAGTGGCTCACATCCCTGGTCGCGCGCCTGATGCCGGACGAGCCGGAGGTGCTCGGACTGCTTGCCCTCATGCGGCTGCACCTGGCACGCGCCGATTCGCGCTTCGCGCCGGATGGCGCGCTCGTCCTGCTCCGGGACCAGGATCGGTCGCGCTGGGACTCGGCGGCCATCCGCGACGCCATGGGGCTGCTCGCGCGCGCGGAACGGATGGGTCGCCCCGGGCCATACCAGCTCCAGGCGGCGATCATCGCCATCCACGCGCTCTCCTCCACCTGGGAGGCAACCCCCTGGGACGCCGTCGTGGCCGGGTACGACGCGCTCCTCCGCGTTCAGCCCACGCCCGTGGTCGAGCTCAACCGTGCGCTCGCCCTTGCCGAGCGCGACGGCCCGACCGCGGCGCTCGAGGTCCTCGCACGCCTGGCCGATCGGCTGGACGGCTACCACCTCTTCCACGCCGCCCGCGGTGAGCTGCTGCGCCGCGCGGGTGATGTGGATGGCGCCCGCGAGGCGAACACGAGAGCCCTCGCGATGACGTCCAACCCGGCCGAGCGGCGCCTGATCGAGGAGCGGCTGGCCTAGCCGGGGAGGTGGCGCTCCTCCGGGCCGACGTAGCGCACGTCCGGCCGAATCAGGACGTTGACCCGTGCCTGCTCGAGACAGTGCGCCGTCCATCCAGCGTGGCGGGCCAGCGCGAACGTCGCCGGGAAGAGGTTCGGAGTCAGGCCGACCCCCTGGAGGACGGCCGCGGCGTAGTACTCGACGTTCGTCTTGATCGGGTAGTCGGGCTTGTGCTCGGCCAGGAGGCGGAGGGCAATCTCCTCGACGGCGACCGCCTTCGCGAGCCAGTCGGCTACCGCCGCGAGTCCCTCGGCCACGCGGCGCAGGGCAGCCGCGCGCGGATCGTACGCGCGGTACACCCGGTGGCCGAAGCCCATCAACCGCTCGCCGCGGTTGAGCGTGGCGCGGATCCACGCCTCCGCCTGGTCGACCGTGCCCATCTCGTGGAGCTGGTCGACCACCTCGGACGGCGCGCCGCCGTGCCACGGACCCTTCAGTGCGCCGATGGCCCCAACGACCGCCGAGGCAACATCGGAGTGCGTGCTGATGATCACGCGGGCGGCAAAGGTCGAGGCGTTGAAACCGTGCTCCGCGCCGACCACGAAGTAGGCATCCAGCGCCCGGGCAGCAGCCGGGTCCGGCGCCTGACCGCGCAGCTGGTACAGGAAGCCCGCCGCGAGGGGGAGATCCGGGTCCGGGTCGATCGGTTCCTGGCCGTCGCGGAGCCGGGCGAAGGCTGCCAGCACCGAGGGGCCGGCGGCGGTGACGGCCCGCGCCTGGTCGACCGTTGGCGGCCAGGTGATGCCCGCGTCCGCGCCCCAGGCGGAGATCCCGGTGCGCAGCGCGTCCATGGCGTTCGCGGCGGGCGGCAGGCGTCGCAGCACCTCGACCACAGTCGCGGGAAGCGGGGCGCAGGCCAGCCGCACGTCATCGCGCCAGGTCCCGGTCCACAGCAGCTCGGAGACCTGCTCGTACGAGCCACGCTCCACGAGCTCGCCGATCGGGTACCCGCGGTACACCAGCCGGCCGCGCTCGCCGTCGACGCGGGCGAGCTCGGTCTCGCCGGCGATCACGCCCTTCAGACCCGGCGAAAAGCCGGCGTCAGCTGCCATCCCCGCCAGTCTAGGTGAGCGGGCTTCCACGAGCCGGGCGTAACGTCCCGGCCAGGCCCGCCGTCCTGTCGCTGGGCGTTCCCCTGACTCGATCCACTCCGTATCGGAGCACCAGCCATGCGTCGCATCCACCGGATCCTCACACCACTCGTGGCCGCAATCGTTTTGGCCGCCTGCACCGGCACCGATCCCTCGCCATCGGACAGCCAGGCGCCCGCCGTGTCGACGCCGCCGACCGCCGAAGCCAGCCTCGGCGCATCGGCAGGTGCTTCCGCGGGCGCCGCCAGCCTCGAGCCGATCCCGTCCGACGAGCTCGGAGAGTTCAGCTGCGATCTTCCCGTCGTCGAGGATCCGACGGTCGCGATCGCCAACATCACCGATCTCCGCTACGCCACACACCCCGACTACGACCGCGTCGTGTTCGAGTTCGAGCAGGGCACGCCCGAGCTGACGCTCGACCGGGCGACCCCGCCCTTCACCCACGATGCCTCTGGCGAGCCGGTCCCCGTGGATGGCGACAGCTTCCTGAGGCTCACGATGAGGGGCGGGACCCGGCAGACCGACGAGAACACCAGCAGCTTCGACGGCCCCACCGACTTCGACCCCGACCTGCCGGCGCTCATCGACCTCGTGCAGGGCGGTGACTTCGAGCGCCAGAGCACGTGGTACCTGGGCCTGGCATCCGAGGCGTGCGTCCGTGTCCTGCTGCTCGACGGCCCACCGCGCCTCGTCATCGACGTCGAGCATCCGTGATCAGCAGCGCCTCGATCGGTCGTGCCGGGCACGTCGTCCTCGCGGCCGGCGCGCTCGGCATCGTCGGGCAGCTGCTCTTCTACGACGTCGCGATCGGCCTGAACTTCCCGATCCTGGTCGCCCTGCTCGTCATCGGCGGCTGGCTCCTGCGACGGCCGATGGCACGCGTCGAGCGGCGCGACCTGTGGCTGGGGCCGGCCGCCGTCATATTCGCGTCATTCGCCGCGGTCCGCGCGGACGCGACGATCGTGGCGCTGGACGCGCTCACGTCGCTCGGCCTCGCCGGGGCGGCGCTGGCCACGTACGGGCGGCGGCCGGTGCTCCGCCGCTCGTTCGGTGGCCTCGTCACCCTCGGGATGACGGTCTCCGGATGGGTGGCAGCCGGCGCGGTGCCCGCGATGGCAGCCGCCCGTCGACACCTTCCTGTGGCCCGTGGCTCCCTCGGTCGCGCGCGGCCCGCACTCCCGGTCCTGCGAGGATTGCTCATCGCCGTGCCGGTCCTGCTCGTCTTCGTCTCCCTCTTCTCCGCCGCCGATGCGGTGTTCGCCGGGGTCGTCGAGGACCTCACGAGCTTCGACCTGGACCTCGGAACGGCACCGGGACGCGCCACCCTGGCCGCGGTCGTTGCCTGGCTGGCCGCCGGCGGTCTTGCCCTGGCGGCCGCTCGCCCGCCGTCCGCGCCGGCCGTCGCGCGGACCGATGCAGGTGAGGGATGGCGGCTCGGCAGCACCGAGGTGCTCACGGTGCTCATCACCGTCGACGTCCTCTTCGCGGGCTTCGTCGCCCTGCAGGCCGCCTACCTGTTTGGCGGGCTGAACACGCTCGACGCGGTCGGGATGACGTACAGCGAGTACGCCCGTCGCGGGTTCTTCGAGCTCGTCGCCGTTGCCATCCTATCCGGTGGCCTGATCGTTGCCGCCGACCGGCTGGTCCGCCGCCGTTCGACGGCGGTCGTCGCTGCCGCCGTGGGCCTGTCCGTGCTCACCGCGGTCGTGCTGATCTCCGCCGCCCTTCGTCTGCGGCTGTACCAGGAGGCGTACGGCTGGACCGAGCTGCGGCTCTACGTCCTGGCGACGATCGCGTTGCTTGCCATCGTCCTCGTCGCGCTCGTCGTGACCCTCCTCAGCGACCGCGTCCGGTGGATCGGCCACGTCGTCCTGGCCTCGGGCCTCGTCGTCGGACTCGGCCTGAGCGTCCTTGGCCCCGCGCGGTTCATCACCGAGCAGAACGTCGCCCGCGTGCTCGACCCGACACTCGTGCCCGAGCATGGGCTGAGCGGGATCGACACGAGCTACGCGCTGTCGCTGGGGGACGATCGAATTCCCGACCTCGTCCGCGTCCTGCCCGCGCTCGAGGGCGAGGAGGGGCGCTACGTCCGCGACGAGCTGGGGTTCCGGCTTTCGCAGCTCCGGTCCGATCCCGGATTGTCCTCGTGGCAGGCGTGGAATCTCGGCCGTGACCGCGCGAGAACGGCCCTCGAGGCAGCCGACGCCCGCGGAGCGCTTTGACTGATCAGACGACCCTGACGCCGTCCTTGTAGACCTCGGTGATCCGATCGGCCAGCGTCGTCACCTCGAGCGCGTCGCCCTCGACGATCACGAGATCCGCCCGCTTCCCGGGCTCGATCGTTCCGAGCTCCGAGTCGAGGCCCATGAGCTCGGCGGCGGAGCGCGTGGTCGCGACGATGGCCTGCATCGGCGTCATGCCGCCCTCGACCATGAGCGCCAGCTCGCGCAGGTTCTGGCCGTGAGGCGTCACGCCGGAGTCGGTGCCCATCGCGACCTTTACGCCGGCCGCGACCGCCTTCGCGAACGACGCGCTGTGCGTTTCGACCACCTCGCGCGCCTTGGCGACCGACGCCTCCGGGATCGAGGCGCCCGCGTCGGCCGCATCGATCACGCCGCGCGGGGCGACGAGCGTCGGAACCAGCCACGTCCCACGCGCAAGCATCATCTCGATCGCCTCCTCGTCGAGGTAGATCCCGTGGTCGATCGAGCGGATGCCGGCCCGGATCGCGTTTTTGATGCCCGGCGTGGCCTGCGCATGTGCCATGACGAAGATCCCCGCCGCGTTGGCCTCCTCCACCAGCACCTCGAGCTCCTGGAGCCGGAAGTGCGCGTGGGTCGGCTTGTCGCGCGGCGAGAGGACACCGCCGGAGGTGGCCACCTTGATGACGTCGGCCCCCATGCGGATCAGCTCGCGGACCTTGTGGCGCATCTCGTCAGGGCCGTCGACCAGCGTCTCCGGCACGCCGGGATGGTGCGTCAGCAGCGCGCGGATCGTGCCGCCGAATGGCATCCAGCCGTCGCCGTGCCCGCCCGTCTGGCTGAGCATGCTGAGGCTGATGTGCATCCGCGGACCGGGAACGAGACCGTCCTCGACCGCCTGCTTGACCCCGAGATCCGCTCCGCCGGCATCGCGGACGGTGGTGATGCCGATGCGCAGCGTCGCCTCCAGGTTCTGCGCGGCCTGGAAGAAGCGGTAGCTGAACGGAGTCTGCATGAGCCGCATCGTGTCGATGCTGCTGACCACCACGTGGGTGTGGCAGTCGAACAGCCCCGGCAGCATCGTGCGGCCGGCCACGTCGACGGATTCGTCGCCGTCCAGCCCGGGTCCGATCTCGATGATGCGGCCGTCCTCGACGGCCACGTCCGCGGCGCTGACGGAGGAGCCGGTGCCGTCCAGCACCTGGCCCCCGGTGAAGAGCAGACGTGTCATGCGGTCGAGGCTACCAGCGCCGGGCCCTTCCGGTAGCATCGGTCCGCACCCATCCCCCAGGAGAACCCGAATGCCCGATCAGCTCGCGCCGCCGTCCGGCGCGCTCGACACCTCCAAGCGCTACGCCGCCCGATTCAAGACCGAGAAGGGCGACATCGTGGTCGAGCTGCACGCCGATCGCGCGCCGCTCACCGTCGAAAACTTCGTCAACCTGGCGCGTGCCGGCTTCTACGACGGGACCACGTTCCATCGAGTGATCGGCGGATTCATGGCCCAGGGCGGCGATCCAACCGGAACTGGAACTGGCGGTCCCGGCTACCAGTTCGCTGACGAGTTCCACCCCGAACTGCGACATGACGGCCCGGGCGTGCTGTCGATGGCGAACGCGGGCTCCGGCACGAACGGCAGCCAGTTCTTCCTCACCTACGGCCCCACGCCGCACCTGGACGACCGGCACAGCGTATTCGGGCGGGTCACCGAGGGCCTCGACGTCCTGCGCTCGATCCGTGAGCGGGATCCGCAGCGCGACCGCCAGCCGGGCGACCGGATCGAGACGATCGAGATCAGCGAGAGCTGACCTCAGGCCGGGTCCTCGGCCGCAATCTGCTCGACGACCTCGTCCAGCGGCGTGGTGCGGTAGCGCTCGACCCAGCCAAGGACGTCCTCCGCGTAGCGGCCAGATGCGTTGTACGCCACCAGCGCGCGACGCAGCTCATGCCGTTGCGCATAGTCCCCTGGCTCCCGCAGGCACAGGTGCGCAACCGCGGTGAGCGCGGCATCGAACAGGTTGTCCGGGTCCGCTTCGCCATCGCCGTTCCCGTCACGGCCGAGCTCGGACCAGGTGGTCGGGATGAACTGGAGCGGTCCCATGGCGCGGTCCCAGGTCGCGTCGCCATCCAGCTCTCCGTCGTCGGTGTCCCGGATCGTCTGCGTGCCGCCGGTGCCGTCCAGTGCGCGCCCGCGAATAGCCGGCACCACGTCGCCATCGGCCGCCAGCTCGTGGTCGCTGTCGATCTGCCCATGCCGGGACTCGACTTGCGCGATGCCGGCGATGATCGTCCAGTCCACGACACACGCCTCCGTCACGTCGGAGGCCGCCAGCGAGGCGGCGCGGTACGCATCGTAGGCCGTGGCCGGGATGCGGCCGGTGAGCATCGGCAGGTCCGCCCTTCCGAGCGCGTAGGCCGCCACGGCGCCGATGCCGACCAGCAGGACGGCCGCAAGCACCGTCGACCCGATGCGACGCGCCGGCGTGGAGCGCGGTCCCGAAGCCATGCCCGGAGCGTCTCACACCTGACAGGCGTGCGCACCCGGACGGTCGTCAGGCGGCCTGGGCCGGCTCGTACAGCAGGGAGAAGGTGGTCGCCGGGTCCGGCGCGAACGCCATCCGGGTGTTGCAGGCGCTGCAGACGAGCTCGTCATCGGTCTCATCCACCGAGAAGACGACCTCGTCGCCGCACCATGCGCAGTCGAGAAGAATGTTCATGGCCCGATCCTGAGCACGGCTCGTGACAACTCGCGTGTCGCAAACGCGGTCGGGCGTACTTGCGTGGTTGCGCAAGTTCTGAGATCATCGCTCCGATGCCCGTGACCGCAGCGACCGACGCCGACCGCATTCGTGCCGCCGCCATCGCCAGAGCGTTGGCCGACCCGAAGCGACTGTGCGTGGTCGAACGGCTGGCCGATGGGGAGCGAAGCGTGAGCGACCTCTCCCGCGACATCGGTTGCCAAGTTCCCAACATGAGCCAGCATCTGTCGGTGCTACGCTCGGCGGGCCTGGTCGTCAGCCGTCGGGACGGAAGCACCGTGTTCTATCGGCTGGCGGACGACCGCGTCCTGGAGGCCTATCGATTGCTGCAGCAGGTGGCCGGCCAGTAGCCGGCAGAACCCACAAGAGAGGATCCCCATGTCATCCAACGTTCCCGAAGTCACCGACGCGACCTTCGAGTCGGACGTCCTCCAGAGCGACAAGCCGGTGGTCGTCGACTTCTGGGCGGAATGGTGCGGGCCGTGCCGGATGGTCGCCCCCGAGATCGAGAAGCTGGCCGCGAAGTACGCCGGCAGCGTCGAGGTCCGCAAGCTCGACGTCGACGCCAACCCGCAGACCGCGATGCGTTACGGGATCATGAGCATCCCGACCGTCGCGATGTTCGCCCCCGGCGAGGCGCCGCGTGCCGCCGTCGGCTTTCGGCCGATGGAGGCACTCGAGGAGGCATTCGGGCTACCGAGCCTCGGAAACGGGAACACCGCCGGGGGCTGAGCCTCCGGCCGGCCGGCACGGCATACTGAGCGGCCGATGCGCCGCTCCCTCACAGCCGTCCTGGTCGGCACCTTCACGCTCCGATTCAGCACGGGGCTGACCGGCGCTCTCCTCGTCTTCTACCTCGCGGAGCTGGAGGCCTTCGGGGCGCGCCAGGTCTCGGCGATCGAGGTCGGGGTCCTCACCGCCGCCTTCTACCTCGCCGAGCTGGTCCTCTCGCCGTTGTTCGGCATGCTCTCCGACCGGATCGGGGCGAGGTGGGTGATGCAGTACGGCCCGATCTTCGGCGCCGTCGCGGTGATCATGACGGCGCTCACCACCGACCTCTTCCTGCTCGGCGTGACCCGCTGGCTGGAGGGCGCCGCGGCCGCCGCCAGCATCCCGTCGATCCTCGGCTTCATCGCCGTGGCCACCTCGCGGGACGAAGGGCTGCGCGGACGGACCGTTGCGCAGTTCGAGGCGGCCACGCTCGCCGGACTCGGGATGGGCATCGTTGCGGCCGGTGGGCTCTGGACGCTGCTCGACCGCAACGCATTCTTCCTCAACGCCGCGCTGTACGGGGTGAGCTTCCTCATCTACCGGTTCGGCGTGACGGAGTCGGGGCGAGACACCGCCGCCGATCTCGCCAAAGAGACCGAAGAGCTCGGTGCCGGCGGTGTGACCGCCGTGGCGCGGGGCTTCAACCTCTCTCGCTACCGCGGCGTGCTGTCGAATCCCGCGGTCTGGCTCCTGGCGCCGACCTGGATCGCGGTCAACGGGTTCATCGGCGCGTGGACCAGCCAGTCCATCTTCCAGCTGGTGAATGAGCCGCGGCCCGGCTTCGAGGAACAGCTGCTGATGGGCGGCGTGGAGCCGCTCCAGGTCAGCATCGGCCTGGCGGTGGCATTGCTCGTCTTCTTCGCAGGGCTCTTCTACTGGGGCAGCCGATTCAAGCGCTACCGGCGCACGACGATCATGGCCATCGGCATCGCCGGCGGCGTCATCATGGTGGGGGCGGCGTACGGGCTGAACCACGCGGAAGGTGGGCTGGCCGTGCTGGAGGTTCCGCTCGCAATCGTCGCGGCCGGTGGCCTCTTCGTGCTCGCCGGCGCCACGCCCGCCGCGTTGGGCATGCTCGCCGACATCAGCGAGCATCATCCGGCCGATCGCGGGGTGATCATGGGCCTGTACTCCGTCTTCCTCGCCATCGGCCAGGTGGTCGGTTCCCTCCTCGGCGGCGGCGCCGCGGAATGGATGGGCATCGACGGGTTGTTGCTGGCCTCGGCGGCGCTGCTGCTCCTCGCCTTCCTGCCCCTTCGATGGCTGCGCGGCTCCGAGCACCTCGTCGCCCGGCCGGACCCCACGCCCGAGCGGGTCGCCGCCTGATGCGCCTGTCCCGGCTCTTCTTCGCCACCCTGCGAGACGACCCGGCCGATGCCGAGATGGCTTCCCATCGGCTGCTGGTTCGTGCCGGCTACGTGCGCCAGCTGGGGGCCGGCATCTACTCGATGCTGCCGCTCGGCTTTCGCGTGCAGAGACGGATCGAGCAGGTGATCCGCGAGGAGATCGACGGCATCGGCGGGCAGGAGATGGAGATGCCGGTCGTCCATCCCGCGGACCTGTGGCGGCAGTCAGGGCGCTACGACAAGATCGGCCCGGAGATGGCGCGCTTTCGGGACCGCGGAGGACGCGACATGGTGCTGGCGATGACGCATGAGGAGGTGGTCGCCAGCCTGACACGAGACCTCGTGCGCAGCTACCGGCAGCTCCCGGCCATCGTCTACCACTTCCAGACGAAGTTTCGCGACGAGCCCCGCGCACGCGGCGGCCTGATCCGGGTCCGCGAGTTCGTGATGAAGGACTCGTACTCGATCGACGCCGATGCGGACGGGCTCGACCACAGCTACCGCCTGCACCACGAGGCGTACGAGCGGATCTTTCGCCGCCTGGGCCTCGAGGCGATCGCCGTGTCGAGCGACGTCGGGATCATGGGAGGCTCGGGCGCGCACGAGTTCATGGTGATCAATCCCCATGGCGAGGACACGCTAGTCCTGTGCGACGCCTGCGGCTACGCAGCCAACCAGCAGATCGCGCCCCTCGCCGTGCCCGCCCCCGAGGCGGAGGAGCCCGCCGCCGTCGAGGAGGTGGAAACCCCGGGCGCGGAGACGATCACCGCCCTCGCCGACTACCTCGACGTGCCGACCGCCCGCACCGCCAAGGCCGCCTTCTTCGTCACCGGAGACGGACGGCTGGTGACGGCCATCGTGCGTGGCGACTTCGAGGTCAACGAGACGAAGCTGTTGAACGCGGTGCGGGCAACCGGCGGGCTGCGCCCGGCACAGGCCGACGAGATCCGCGCGGCCGGCATGGAGCCCGGCTATGGCTCCCCGGTCGGCGCGCACGACACCGTCGTGGTTGCCGATGCGCTGGCCGCCACCTCGCCGAACCTCGTCGCCGGCGCCAACCGCCCCGGCGTCCACCTGCGCAACGTCAACGTCGGGCGCGACCTCAGCGCCGATGTCGTCGTGGATATCGCGAACGTCCGCGACGGAGATCCGTGCCCGGAATGCGGCTCGGCCACGCGGCTGGCGCAGGGCATCGAGGTGGGCAACATCTTCAAGCTCGGCACCGACTTCACCGAGTCGCTGGGAGCGACCTACCTCGCCGAGGACGGAAGCCGGCACCACCCGGTCATGGGCTCGTACGGCATCGGGCTCGGACGCGCGCTGGCCTGCATCGTCGAGGCGCATCACGACGCGAAGGGCATCTGCTGGCCCGAGGCCGTCGCCCCGTACCGCGTCCATCTCGTGGCGATCGGCGCGGCGCGCGACCCGGCCGTCGGCGAGGCGGCCGATGGGCTGTATCGGCAGCTGACGGAGGCGGGTGTTCCGGTCCTGTACGACGACCGCGACGAGTCGCCGGGCGTGAAGCTGACCGATGCGGAGCTGCTCGGGATGCCGACGATCGTGACGGTCAGCCCGCGCTCGCTGGGAGCCGGAGGCGCGGAGGTCACCGACCGGGCGTCGGGCGAGCGCGAGATCCGGCCACTCGACGCGGTCCTCGCGGATCTCGGCCCCGGGTAGCATCGGCGACATGAGCGAGCAGGGCTACCCGCACGGCGACGCGCTCATTCCCGATGAGCGCGAAGAGCACACAATCATCTTCCTCGTCCGGCCGCCTGACGCTCCGAGCTTCAGCGACGAGGAGCTGGATCGGCTCCAGGTCGAGCACCTGACCTACCTCCGCAGCCTCAGGCGCCAGGGCGTGCTGATCGCGAACGGTCCCCTGTCGTCGCAGACGGACGAGCGGCTGCGAGGCCTCTCCGTCTACGGGCTCCCCTTGGCGGAGGCGCTCGAGCTGGCCGGGGCCGACCCGATGGTCCGCGCCGGACGGCTCGCGATCGACGGCGCCCGGTGGACGACCCAGGAAGGGACCGCCCGCTTCGGCACCGGCTAGCGAAGTTGCGGGAAGACGCCGGCGGCGATTCGCTCCAGGCGCGTCGTGTCGGCCACGCCACGCACGCTGAAGATCAGGTGCTGGGCCCCGGCATCGGCCAGGGAGCCGAAGCGCTCGACGACCTGGTCGGTCGACTCGGCATCGAGATCGATGCTGGTGAGGACGGTCCGCTCGATCTCCTCGTACGGCCGCCCCAATCGCTCGCAGTGCTCACGCAGCACGGCGAGTTTGTCGCGGACGACCTGAGGGTCGCGGCCGAACAGGTTGCAGGCATCGGCGTACTGCGCCACCAGGCGCAGGGTCTTCCGCTCCCCGCCTCCACCGACGAGGATCGGGATCCGCGGTCGGCTGAGCGACTGCGGCGAGCTGATCAGGTGGGTGGCGGTGACTCGCCGCCCGTCGTAGCGCCCGTGGGTGCCGCTGCCCTCCGACCACATGGCGTGCGCCATCTCGAGCGTGTCCTCCAGCCACTCGAAGCGCTCGGCCAGCGAGGGAAAGGAGAACCCGAGGCCCTTCGATTCGAAGACGTTCCAGGCCGCTCCGATCCCGAACCACGCGCGTCCCCCGGACAGGACGTCGAGGGCCGTCGTCATCTTGATCCACAGCCCGGGCGGTCGATAGTGGACGCCGCCCACCATGAGGCCGAGGCGCGCTCGCTCGGTGTGCGCTGCCAGGAAGCCGAGGGCCGTCTGGCCCTCGATCATCGGTGCCTCCGGCGGCCCGAGGCCGCGGATCTGGAAGAAGTGGTCCATCACCCAGATCGAGTCGAAGCCCGACTCGTCGGCAGTGCGGCCGACGCGAGCGAGGGTCGGGCCGATCTGTGCCGCCCCACCGGGCCAGGTGAACTGGTTGATCTGGAGGCCGAACTTCATCGCCCGGCCATGCTGCCATGAGTCAGCCGGCCGATGCGATCTCCTGCCGCTGCATGGCGACCGAGAGCTCGTCCGCCGCGATCCGGTTGCGACCGGCTCGCTTCGCCAGGTACAGGGCGGCGTCGGCCCGTCGAAGCAGCGGGGCAGGGTCGCGACCATCGGCCGGGTCGCACAGCGCGACGCCGCCGGACACCGTGAACGACGGCAACCCGGACGGCAGGTCTTCGGCGGCAGCGACGCGGACTCGTTCGCCGACGGCGATCGCTGCGTTCAGGTCCACCTCCGGGAGGAGCAGCAGGAACTCCTCGCCGCCGTACCGGAAGGCGAGATCGTCGCCTCGGGTCGCGCGCCGCAGGATCTCGCCCAGCCTGCCGAGAGCGGCATCTCCGGCCAGGTGCCCGTGCTCGTCGTTGTATGCCTTGAAGTGATCGATGTCGAACAGGATGAGGGCGAAGCGCGTGGGACGCAGCCGCTCGCCCTGGTCCAGCAGCCGGGCGATCGCCTCGTCCAGCGCAAGGCGGTTGCCGACGCCGGTCAGCGAGTCGCGACGGGCGACCCGGTTCAGCTCCCGGTTCAGCTCGGTGACGTGCGCCTCCTGGCGCTGCGCATAGCGGCTCAGGTGCCGGAGCTCGAACTGCTGTTCGAGCATCGAGCGCAGGCGGCCCTGCCACAGCCCGTGCCCGACGACGCTGGTCGCCGCCGCCATCAGCACCGCGACGAGCAGGTACCCTGGATCGCCACCGGGGAGTGCGGTGACCAGCGGCCCGACGGCGAAGGCGGCGGCCAGCGCGACGGCGGCCACCACGCCCGCCGCGTGCCAGCGCTGCGACCAGGGCAGGAAGAGCCCCGCGCCGACGAGGATGATCGCCAGCTGCGCCACGCCGAGGACGCGACCGCTGGGCATCAGCGCCAGCCCCAGCAGGGCCGTCGCGAAGGTCACCAACAGGATGGCCATGGCCAGCGCCTCGGATCGGACCCGCGCGTGCCGCGCGAGGAGGCCGACGAGCGCGGTCAGCGCGCCGGCACCGAGCTCCCAGGGCGCCAGCGCCAATGCGCCGGGCGTGGCGGCCAGCAGGTTCGTGACGAGGTCCGCGATGATCAGGCCGGCCATGACCGCGGAGCCGACCCGCACGGCGTGTCGCAGCGCGCGTCGCTCGGCCGCGCGCACGCGGCGGCGAACCGCCGGCGGCAGCATCGGACGGTGCGATCGCGGCGGACCTGGCCACGACGGGGTGAGCACGTGCTCATCGTGGCGGGCCGATCGCGGGCCTCCAATCGCCCGATGGTCCCAGCACGCGCCGGCACGCCGCCTGCCTCTGGCTGCGCCAGGAGGTGACCCGATGACGGAGCGAGGGCGGCGCCTGACGGCGTCTCCGGCTACAGGATGTCGTGCTCGCGCGAGTCGAACGTCCGGTCCGGCCGGAAGGCGTTCACCTCAGCTGACGCGGCGCCGGTGAGGAGGTCGACCGCCAGCCGGCTACCGCCGGCCCCGGCCATGATCCCGTGCCCCGAATACCCGGCGTTCAGGAACAGGCCGTCGGGTCCAATCGCCCCGAGATAGGGACGACGGTCGGGGGTGTACTCGTACTGTCCGGCCTGCAGGAACCAGTGCGCTGACGGAGCACCACCGGCCCAGACCTCGCGCCAGAACGGCGCGATCCGCGCCAGCGCGTGATCCGAGCGAGGGTCCAGCAGGCCGAAGGCCCAGTCATGGTCGATCGGTACCGGGTCGTGCGGCTCGGAGGGCGGGGCATCGGCATCGGTGAACAGCGCCAGGCAGCCACGCATCGCCGGCCGCCAGTGGGCGGCTGTCTCCTCGTCGATCGTCATCGGCGCATCCGCCGGCACCTGCGGGAGGTCCGGAAGCACGAGCTTCTGGCGTCGCGTCGGTCTCAGCTGCAGCTCCACGCCCGCCAGGGCGGCAACGTGGGCCGCGAACGGCCCGGCCGCCACGACGACGCGCTCGGCGGAGATCTCGCCACGGGTCGTCGCCAGCCCGTGGACCCGCCCGCCCTCGACGTGGATGGCGTTCACCCCGGCGTGCGTCACGAACGTCGCGCTTCCGCCGGCCGTGGCGTCGGGAATGCGACCGGGGTTCGAGGCCGCGGTCGCGTATCCGGCCGTCAGTCGCTTGACGTCGAGCCAGCCGTCCGCCGCGCGATAGCGCGCGCCGCGCACGTCCGAAGAGATCCAGGGCCAGCGGGCGCGGACCTCGTCGCCGGAGAGCAGCTCCACGTCGGTGAGACCCCATTCGCGCTGGCGCGCGACGAGACGGTGGGAGCGCTCGAGGGTCGCATCGGTGAGGGAGCAGAACAGGTAGCCGCCGTGACGGAGGCCGAGGTCCCAGCCCTCGAGGCCGGTGCGCTCGGCGAAGGCGTCGAAGAGCTCGACGCCCTCGCGGACGGCGGCGATCTCCTCGGGGTTGTCGAACTGCAGGCGGAATGCACCGGTCGATGCCGGGGTGGTGAGCGTGCCGAGGGCCGCCCTGCGCTCCAGGACGACGACGGACAGTCCGGCGCGCGCGGCGAAGAAGGCGGTCGCGCAGCCGATGATCCCGCCACCGATGATCGCCACGTCAGCGGTGGCCGGTGGCGCATCGGCGAAACGGACGGTCGGCTCGGGCATGACGGGATCCTAAGCCGCTAGGATCGGCGCCGTGAGTCGCGAGGAGCACGCCGACGTCGTCGTCATCGGCGGCGCCATCGTCGGGTCGTCGGTGGCGACCTTTCTGGCGTCGCGGCCGGATTTCGACGGCCGCATCGTTGTCGTCGAGCGCGACCCGAGCTTCCGGACTTCCTCGACGACGCTCTCGGCCGCCTCGATCCGGCTCCAGTTCAGCACGCCGCTGAACATCGAGATCAGCCGATTCGGTCTCGAGGTGGTTCGCCGGCCCGAGACGTTCCTCGCGGTCGACGGCGAGGCGCCCGACGCCGGGTTCGTCGAGAACGGGTACCTCTTCCTGGCCACCGATGCCGGCCTCGCGACGCTGGAGCGGAACCATGCCGTCCAGCGCGCGCTCGAGGTACCGGTGCTGCTCCTGACGCCGTCGGAGCTGCGCTCGCGCTTCGAGTGGATCCATGCCGATGACCTGGCCGGTGCGTCGCTGGGCACCGCGGGCGAGGGCTGGTTCGACGCCCACGCACTGCTCCAGGGCTTCCGCCGGCGCGCTCGGTCCCTGGGCGTCCAGGAGCGGACGGGCGAGGTCACCGGGCTGGATCTGGACGGGTCGCGGGTCGCCGGCGTGCGCCTGGCCGACGGCACACGCATCGGCGCCGACTGGGTCGTCAACGCGGCGGGCCCGCGGGCGGCGGCCGTGGCCGCCATGGCCGGGATCGAGCTGCCGGTTCGACCCCGCAAGCGGAACGTGTACCACTTCGCGGCCCCGGCCCCGGCCAGCCTCGGGGCCGCGCCCCTGACCATCGATCCGTCCGGGGTCTACGTGCGCCCCGAGGGGCCGAACTTCCTGGCGGGCTACTCGCCGCGCGGCGACGACTCCGACCCGGACACCCTCGACCTCGCCGTCGACCGCGCGCCCTTCGAGGACTTCGTGTGGCCGGTTCTGGCGCATCGGATCCCGGCCTTCGATCGTCTGCGGCTGCTGGATGCGTGGGCCGGCCACTACGAGGTCAACACGGTCGACCACAACGCCATCGTCGGGCCGCACCCCCAGATCGCGAACCTCCTGTTCGCCAACGGCTTCTCCGGCCACGGGCTCCAGCAGGCGCCGGCGGTCGGTCGCGGCCTGGCGGAGTGGATCGCGACCGGGCGCTACGAGACGCTCAACCTGGCGCCGCTCGGGTTCGAGCGCATCGCGCGAGGTGAGCCGGTCCGCGAGCTGAACGTGGTGTAGGTCGCCGCCGTCGTATATACGGTATATACGATCGCGTGCAGCACCTGCGGTCAGTGATCTACGCGCACCCGACGTCGAGCGGATATGGGTCGCGGAAGGTGAGGACGCCCTTCGGCGGACCGCTGATCACCTCGCGGGTGTCCAGGAAGACGACGCCCTCGTCGTCGATCCGGATCGGGAAGCGATCCATGCCCCGCGGCGCCGGTCCGAGCTCGAGCTTCTCGCCGAGGATGTTGTACGTGCTCTGGTGGCAGTAACACTGGAAGCGGCTGCGGCTCTCGCAGGCCGCGGGGATCATGCAGCCGAGGTGCGGACAGCGCCGCCACAGCGCCAGGATCTCGGCGGCCGCCGGCCTGGGCACCGAGGTCGGGTTGCCGAGCGCCATCTCCGTCGCGGCCGGGACGTTGACGAGGAACGCGCGCGCCGGGCGGAACTCGGCAGGGGTTCCGGCGGCCCAGGACGGAAAGGCGAGGTTGACGTCCGCCAGGGAACCGAGCTCGTACTCGACGCCAACGCCATCGGCGGTTCCCGGCCAGAGGAAGGCGAGGC
>Ga0299907_10000596_pt1 | contig 18204 bp, 25 predicted proteins | sample RVTome_16_FD_198680 | JGI IMG/M metagenome (GOLD analysis project Ga0299907, IMG submission 198680) | Soil microbial communities from uranium-contaminated site in the Upper Colorado River Basin, Wyoming, United States - RVT152D67 (version 2) ...
CCCTCACGGCGTCCAAATCCAGTTACCGGGAGGGGTTCGGGCCGCTCCTGCCCGGCGTACTGCACGCCTACTACGGCGACGGGCGAGACATCGGGTTCGCGCCGGGCACCGCCGACGGCTTCCCGACGATCGACTACATCGAAGGGTTCCTGATGAAGAAGGTGGTCGCGCCGACCGAGGTGGCCGCCGTCGTGGTCGAGCCGGTGCTCGGGGAAGGTGGCTACATCGTGCCGCCGGACGGGTGGCTCGCCGCGCTCGCTGCGTTGTGCGAACGCCACGGGATCCTGCTCGTGTGCGACGAGGTGCAGTCGGGCATGGGTCGGACGGGCACGATGTGGGTCGTCGAGCAGATGGGTGTCGAACCCGACATCCTGCTGGCCGGCAAGGGCATCGCGAGTGGCATGCCGCTCGGCGCCATGATCGCGCGCGACGATCGGATGACGTGGCCGAAGGGAGCGCACGGTTCGACGTACGGCGGCAACCCGGTCTCGTGCGCGGCGGCACTGGCGACGCTCGACGTGATCTACGACGAGCATCTCCTTGAGAACGCCGACAAGGTCGGGACGGTCATGATGGAGGGCCTGCGTGACATCCAGGCCCGCCGACCCGAGATCCGGGAGGTTCGCGGGCTGGCGCTGATGATCGGCATCGAAATGCCGGACCACGACACGAGCGCCGCCGTTGAGCGCCGAGCGTTCGAGAAGGGCTTGCTGATGCTCGGCTGCGGCGACGCGTCCATCCGCTTGTCCCCGCCGCTCGTCTTCCGTGAGGACCAGGCTCGAACGGCGCTCGTCATGTTCGAGGACGTCGTCGCCGAGGTGGGGATGGGCGGCTGAGGCGAACGTCGGTGTGAGACCGTGACGTCCAAGGTTGCGACGATGCGTGATGCCGTCGCGGATCTCGTCCGCGACGGCGACACGGTGGCGATCGAGGGATTCACGCACCTGATCTGTTTCGCGGCGGGTCACGAGATCATCCGTCAGCGCAAGTGCGACCTGACGCTCGCACGCATGACGCCGGACGTGATCTACGACCAGATGGTGGCGGGTGGCGTCGCCAGTAAGCTGATCTTCTCCTGGCTGGGCAACCCCGGCGTCGGGTCGCTGCACTCGATCCGCCGGCGGATAGAGGACGGCGATCCCGCTCCGCTCGAGATCGAGGAGTACTCGCACTTCGGGATGGTGTGCCGGTACGTGGCGGGCGCCTCGAACCTGCCGTTCTTCCCGATCCGCAGCTACTACGAGTCCGACATCCCGAAGGTGAACCCGCTGATCGTGCCGATGACCTCTCCCTACGAGGACGGTACGGAGGTCTACGTGGTGCCGCCGCTGCGACCCGACGTGTCCATCGTGCACGCGCAGCGCGCTGATGCCGCCGGCGACGCGCAGATCTGGGGTCTACTCGGTTGTCAGAAGGAGGCGGCCTTCGCCGCCGATCGCGTGATCGTCGTGGTCGAGGAGGTCGTGGACGAGTCGGTGATCCGCAAGGACCCGAACCGCACCGTCATCCCCGGCGCCATCGTCGACGCGGTCGTGGAGGAACCGTTCGCGTGTCACCCGTCGTTCGCACAGGGCTACTACGACCGGGACAACACCTTCTATCTCGCCTGGGACCGGATCGCTCGCGATCCGGGGACGCTGGACGCGTGGTTGGACGAGTGGGTTCATGGCCTCGCATCACACGGCGAGTACGTCGAGAAGTGGGGCGATGCCCACTGGGATGCGCTGAGGCCCGGCGCGGCCTTATCCGGCGAGGTCGACTATGGGAGGTACGCGTGAGCATCGAGCCCGCCGCCGACCTCGACTACACGAAGTCCGAGATCATGATCGCGGCCAGCGCGCGCCAGCTCGCGGGCGTGACGAACTGTTTCGTGGGCGTCGGCTTGCCGAACATCGTGTGCAACCTGGCGCAGCGGACCGTGGCGCCCGACCTGCAGCTGGTGTACGAGTCGGGGGCATACGGCGCCCGACCGGAGCGCCTCCCATTGTCGATCGGGGATCCGACGCTCGCAACCGGCGCCACCGCCATCACGTCGATGTTCGAGCTGTTCGCGTACTACCTGCAGGCGGGGCTGATCGACGTCGCCTTCCTGGGAGGAGCACAGATCGATCGGCACGGGAATCTCAACACGACGGTGATCGGCAGCTACGAGGAGCCAACGGTGCGGCTGCCCGGATCCGGCGGCGCGTGCGAGATCGCGATCCACGCGCGCCGCATCCTCGTGATCATGCGACAGGCCCAGCGGTCGTTCGTCGAGACGCTGCACTTCCGAACGTCGCCCGGCCACAGCGGCGATCCGGCGCACGACGCCGCGCGCGGTTGGTCGGGGAGTGGGCCGACGAACGTCGTGACCGACCTTGCCACGTACGCGTTCGACCAGGCGACCGGCGAGATGACCCTGATGACGCTGCACCCCGGGGTCTCGCTCGACGACGTTCGCGCCAACATGGGTTGGAAGCCGAGGATCTCCGAGGACGTCGGCATCACCGAGCCGCCCTCGGCGGATGAGCTGCGGCTGATCCGCCACGACCTCGACCCGAAAGGCGTCCACACCAGATGAGCCGTGAACCTTGCGCCTCGGTGGAGCTCTGAACGGCCGATGAGCCGAGTGTTCCCGCGGGTCTTCGATCACTCGCTGCCGACGGCGGTCTCTGCCGAGGGAGTCTGGATCACGGACGCTGACGGCACGCGCTACCTGGACGGTGCCGGAGGTGCGATCGTGGTGGGTGTGGGCCACGGTGACGAGGCCCTTCTGGACGCGGCCGCCGAGCAGCTCGCGAAGACCCAGTACGTGCACGGGACCGCCTTCACCACCGAGGCAGTCGAACGATACGCGACCGAGGTGTCCGACCTGCTGCCGATGGACGGCGCCAGGATCTACCCCGTCTCGGGCGGCTCGGAGGCCGTCGAGACCGCGATCAAGATGGCTCGGACCTATCACCTGGCTCGCAAGGATCCGTCGCGGGTCCTCATCATCGCTCGGCGAGGGTCGTACCACGGCAACACGCTCGGGGCGCTGGATGCGAGCGGGAAGGAACCACTGCGCAAGCCCTACACGCCGTGGTTGGGCCGCTTCCTGCACGCTCCCGCCGCATACGAGTATCGGTGCGAGAACCCCCAGCACCCGAGCGGCTGCGGGGCATGGCATGCGCGCGAGCTCGATCGGATGATCGAGAGCTATGGTCCGGGAACGATCGCGGCGTTCCTTGCCGAGCCGGTCGGCGGGGCGACGCTCGGTGCCGCCGTGCCGGCGGACGACTACTGGGATCCGATATCCGAGGTCTGCCGCCGGCACGGGATCCTCCTGATCGCCGACGAAGTGATGACCGGGTTCGGGCGGACGGGTTCATGGTTCGCTTGCGAGCATCAAGGGGTTCGGCCGGACATCCTCACGGCGGGGAAGGGCACGACGAGCGGCTACGTCCCGTTCGGGTTCGCTGCGGCGTCGGGGGAGGTGTTCGACATCGTCTCTCAGGGAGGCTTTACGCACGGCTTCACGTGGTCCCACCACGCGCTCGGGGCCGCGGTCGGACTCGCGACGATCGGGCGTCTGCGCGAGGATGGTCTCGTCGAACGCAGCGCAGAGCTGGGCGCCTCGCTCCTCGGCCGGCTGCGGGACGAGCTGGGGGATCATCCCTTCGTCGGTGATGTTCGAGGGCTCGGGCTCATGATCGGGATCGAGCTCGTCCGGGATCGCGAGTCGAAAGAGCCCTTTCCCCGCCCGCGGAAGCTGACGGAGCAGGTGCTCGCGACCGCTCGCGAGGAGGGCCTGCTCCTGTACTCCTCCACCGGGCACGCCGACGGCCTCAACGGAGATCTCGTGATGCTGGGTCCGCCGTTCGTGCTCTCGGATGACGAGGCGAAGCTGCTCGTCGATCGGACCGTCGCCGCGGTCCGGGCCGTCGCGTGAGCGGCAGGGCCGGTCTGGTCGTCGCGGAGCAGGCCCGGATCTACGATCACGGCCCGCAGCACCCGCTGCGGCCCGAGCGGGTCCTGCTGACGTGGTCGCTGATCCACGCCTACCGGCTCGACCTGGCGCCGAACGTGACCCGGCTGGATCCCGAGCCCGCCGACGACGACGTGCTGGCGTTGGTGCACGATCGCGCTTTCATCGAGGCCACTCGAGCCGCGGGCCACGGTGAGGACGGGCCCTGGTTGTCGTTCGGATACGGGCCCGGCGACAACCCGATCTTCCATTTGATGCACGAAGCCGGGGCGATCGTCGCGGGCGGGACCCTCGAGGCGGCCAGGGCCGTGGTGGCCGGTGAGGTGGCGCACGGGTTCAACGCGGCGGGAGGTCTGCACCACGCGATGGCCGCGCGCGCCTCCGGGTTCTGCGTGTACGACGATCCCGCGGTCGCGATCGCATGGCTGCTGCAACACGGTGTCGAGCGCATCGCGTACCTCGACCTCGACGTGCACCACGGGGACGGACCACAGGCCATCTTCTGGGACGAGCCGCGCGTCCTCACGGTCTCGATCCATCAGTACGCGCCGTGGTATTTCTTCCCCGGGACGGGTGATGCGACCGAGCGCGGGGGTGCGAACGCCGAGGGAAGCGCGATCAATGTCCCCCTTCGGCCCGAGACGGGCGAGGAGGCGTGGCTCGACGCGCTGCGCGAGGCCGTGCTTCCCGCCGCGCGGTCCTTCCGGCCGGACGTGCTCGTGACCCAGCTCGGATGCGATACGCATCGCTCGGATCCGCTCGCCCAGCTCCACCTCACCATGCGCGCCTATAGAGAGGCCGCCGTGGAACTGCATACACTCGCACACGAGGCCGCGAGCGGCCGGTGGGTGGCCACGGGTGGCGGGGGCTACCAGTGGGCGCGCGTCGTACCGCGCGCCTGGACCCTGTACTTCTCCGAGATGGCGGACACAGAGGTCGATGACGCGCTGCCACGGGCCTGGGTCGAGGAGGCCGAAGGTTTGGCCGGCGGGAATGTACCGGCGACGATGTCGGAGCCATGAGTCCCCGGACCAAGCTCGTCGTGACCCTCGGCCCGGCCAGCAGCACCCCGAGGCTCGTGCATGGTCTTGTCAAGGCGGGAGCCACCGTGTTCCGGTTGAACTTCTCTCACGGCGCCCCGGACGAGCACGAGCGGGCCGTCGGTCTTGTCCGTGAGGCCGAGGTCGAGGCGGGACGCGCGCTCGCGATCCTTGCGGACCTGCCCGGGCCCAAGGTGCGGCTGGGGCAGGTCGACCCCGACCCCGTCATAATCCGCGCCGGACAATCGTTCCAACTCCGGCCCGGCGGGCCCGGAGATCCCCACGGCGCCGCCACCACCTACCCGGGCCTTGCGGACGACCTGGAGCCGGGCGACCGCGTGCTGCTCGCGGACGGCACCGTGGAGCTCACCGTTTCGTCGGTCCGAGGCGACGTGGTGCACACGGAGTGCGTCAGGGGCGGGACGGTGCGATCTCATCAGGGGGTGAACGTGCCGGCGGAGCGTCTCGGACTGCCGCCGGTCACCGACCGGGACCGAGCGTGCCTGACGCGGGCGCTCGAGCTCGGCGCCGACTTCGTGGCGCAGTCGTTCGTCCGTTCTGCCGAAGACGTCCTCATGCTTCGAGCGGAGATGGGAGAGCGCATCGTTCCCATCGTCGCGAAGGTCGAGACCCGCCCGGCCGTCGACGCGATCGACGACATCCTCGGCGCCGCCGATGCCGTCATGATCGCCCGAGGGGATCTCGGCGTGGAGCTGCCGATGGAAGAGATCCCATTGATCCAGAAGTCGCTGCTTCGCAAGGCGCGGGTGGCGGAACGGCCTGCGATCGTCGCGACGCAGTTGCTCGAGTCGATGATCCACGCGACACGACCCACGCGGGCGGAGGCCACCGACGTGGCGAACGCCGTGCTCGAGGGAGCGGACGCTTTGATGCTCTCGGGGGAGACGGCCATCGGCGAGTTTCCGTTCGAGGCGGCCCTCGCCGCCTCGATGATCGCGGCGCACGCGGAGGATCGCGGTGAAGCGTTCCGGGTGCCTTCGCCCGCGCGCCCGCGCGCGGGCGAAGGTGCGGCAGTGGCGCGGGCCGCTGCATCGATCCCGGCGGACGACCTCGGGATCGTCGCGATCACGTGCTACACCGAGACGGGTCGAACGGCCCGGCTGCTCTCGGCCGAGCGTCCGGACGTGCCGATCTACGCGTTCGTCCCTCCGGTGGAGGTGCGTCGGACCCTGTGCCTCCAGTGGGGGGTGACGGCGCTTCCAGCAGACGTCCCCGCCGACACCGACGAGATGATCGCGCTGATGGACGAGGGGCTCCGACGGTACGGATTGGCGTTCGATGGACAGGCGGTGGTGATGGCAGCCGCGTCCCCGGCAGGGCGGACCACCACGAACATGATCAAGATCCATCACGTCGGCTGGCCCGTCCGTTGACCTCAGGGCTCGGGCAGCGCTTCGAGGATCACTCCCACCAGCGCTGACAGGAACCCGTACAACTCGAACGTCTCGCGACCCTCCGGATCCTTCGCGAAGTCGCGTGCCGTGCTCTCCTCGGTCACCTCGAGGCGCGTCCCCAGGACCAAGCGGAGGTCGTTGGCGACCGCCATCCAGGCGAGGAGATCGTCCTCGGAGAGGAAATCGGCGCCGGTGGTTCGCTCCAGCGTCTCGACGTTGCGCAGTCTGCCCGCGAGGAGCCCGTCGTGCGCGACCCGCTCGTACTCCAGGTTGGCGAGCAGGTCGTCCTCGTGGGCCGGCGGGAACAGCCGGGCGACGCCCGGATCGCTCGAGGGATCCTCCTCGCGAAGCAGGGCCCGGTACTGGACGGCGAGGCGGCGAAGCGCCTCGCGAGTTTCGTCCGGCAGCGTCACGGCGAACCGATCGCCGTGGCGTCGGATCGGTTCGGGTTCGTCCGAGCGGGCCACGTCAGCGGTCCTGCTGCATCGTCGCCCACAGCCCGTACGCGTGGAGCCGCGCGACATCGGACTCGGCCTTCTCTTTCGGACCGCTCGAGACGACCGCCTTCCCCTTGGTGTGCACGTCCCACATCAGTCGCTCGGCCTTTTCTCGCGGGTACCCGAACAGCTTCTGAAACACCCAGGTGACGTACACCATCAGGTTGATCGGGTCGTTCCACACGATCACGATCCACGGGAAATCCGGCTCGTGGACCTCCTCACCTACGGGCCGGCCGACCTCGACCGGCGCCACCTTCGATCGGGTCGCTCCCTCGACACGTCGCACCTGTTCACTCATCGCGTCCTTCCCGAGTGTCACATCCCCTCGGGCGGTCGTCACCCACGGTTGGACCGGGGACTGCCTGCATCACTCGCGTCGTCGCGCGATGCGATCCATGCCCCATCGGTACAGCGGAGGCGTCAGCACCCGGAACGCCTGCAGTGGCGCTGCCCACCGCGGGATCGAGTACTCGGGCGCGATCTCCTCGCGGACGACCGTGACGATGGCCTCGGCGACGCGCTCGGGCGTCAACGTCAGGAGGGAGGGCCGGCCGCGCACCTTGGGAAACCCTTCGGTCGGAACGAAGCCGGGATTGACCGACGTCACGCGGACACCCTGACCCTTCGTGGTCGGATCGAGGGACTCCGAGAAGGCCACCACCGCGTGCTTCGAGGCCGAATACACGGACGCCCCGGGGGCGGCGAACAGACCGGCCAGCGACGCCACGTTGACGACATGGCCCCGCCTTCGATTCAGCATCCCGGGTAGGAACGCTCGCGTACCGAACAGCACACCCAGCACGTTCACGCGGATCACTCGTTCGATCTGTTCGTAGTCGAGGTCCTCGAACGCCCCACGGCCCGGGATGCCTGCGTTGTTCACCAGGATGTCGCAGGGCCCCACGGCCTCCGCCACGACCGAAGGCAAGGCGTCCAGCTGCGCGTGGTCGGTCACGTCGCACTTCACGGCCAGCGCGATCCCGCCGGCCCGTTCGATCCGGTTCGCCAGCGTCTCGAGACGGTCGAGTCGCCGCGCCGCGAGGACGACCTTGGCGCCTCGCCGCGCGAACTCCGTGGCGGTGGCCTCGCCGAGGCCGGCCGACGCGCCGGTTACGACCGCGACCGCGCCGCGAAGCTCCACCTGTTCCGCCTCCCTCGTACGATGGCCGACCCGTGGACCCTATCGAAGCCCATGTACGCCGGCTGCCCGCGTTGGACGACCGATGGGTTCTCCGGTCGCACAGCGTCGATGCACTCGCGCAGGCGCTGCTCTCGGGTGGGGTGGCGGGCACCGCCACCCACCCGCTCGACAACGTTCGCGGCAACATCCTGATGCTGCTCGACGGCGATCCCGACAAGGAGTTCGGCCTCAGCGACCTCCGGGACGGGTGGGACCTGGACGGTGTGCTGGACCTCGTCGCCGCCGGCGCAGGGGCGGGGATCGACCACGAGGCGCGGCACGGCCCGGTCGACATCCGCCCCGAACCCGCGCTCGAGCAGCTCGCCGCGATGGGCGACCGCCTGGCCAGTGCCTCGGAGCGTCGGGAGACGGTGGTGCTCGCGACCGGCCATCCCGTCGGTCTCGCCCTGCTGTACCGCGCGCTCGACGGCCTCCTCGTGGATGCCGGAGCACGCGTCCTGCGACCGGCGCACCACGCCCGCTGGCGGCAGGCGGGCCTCGATCACGACTGGATCGTCGATCACTGGGGCGGTGTGGGGATGCTCACCGACGGTCGCGAGCCCCGTCACACACATCGTCCGGACGCGATGGAGCGCATGCTCGCCGAGGTCCGGCCGGACGTGGTCGTCGGCGACCACGGTTTCGCGGGCGCGGCGATCGAGGCAGGCGTGGACACCCTGTCGATCGCCGACGTGAACGATCCCGCCCTGCTGATCGCCAAGGCGCAGGGCCGAACGGACGTCGTCGTGGTGATGGACGACCACGTCGCTCCGGATGCTTACTGGCCGTGCTTCCAGGCCGTCGCGGCGCGTTTCCCCTCTGCTGCAAGGCATCGTTGAGCTGGTCTGTACGGCGACGGGGGGTTCCCCTACAATCCCGCCAACGTGTCCCGACAACCCTTCACCGAGGCTCGGCTGCTGACCGTGAACGAGGTCGCTGACCTCCTACGAGTGTCAAGGATGACCGTCTACCGGCTGATCAAGGATGGAGCGATGCCCGCGTTCCGTGTAGGTCGCGGGTACCGGCTCCGCGAGGAAGACGTCCATACCTATCTGACCGATCGCTACACCGAAGCCGGGTAGCCACCGCGGCAGCCGACCCTCCGTGGGGTCCACGGAGGTGGATCTTGAACGAGCACGACCGGCTCGTGGACCGCGCGGCCCACGAGGCGCGCACGGCGCTGTTCGTCGGGGGGCTGGACTCCGGGAAGAGCACGCTGGCGCGAGCCACGGCTGCCTACGCGCTTCGGCTCGGTCGTGCGGTGGCCTTCCTCGACGCCGACGTGGCGCAGAAGACGGTCGGACCACCGTGCACGGTGGGCGTCAAGCACGTCCGCACCCCGGACGACCTCACCTTCGAGCGTCTCGCGGAAGCCGATGCGTTGGGGTTCGTGGGCTCGACCTCCCCGCAGAACCATCTCCTGCCGCTCGTGGGGGCACTCGGGCGGCTCCGGGATCGGGCCTACGCCGAGGGGGCCGACCTGGTGGTGGTCGACACGAGCGGCATCGTGAGCGGCATCTGGGGTCAGCTCGTCAAGTACTACAAGGTGGACGCCCTCGGGCCCGACATGGTGATCGGGCTGCAGCGGGGCGAGGAGCTCGAGCCGGTGCTCGGCGTGATCCAACGGTTCTTCGGGACCGAGGTCCTCATCGCCGGTGTGCACCCGTCCGTCGAGCTCTCGAGCGTCGAGGAGCGGATGGAACAGCGCGAGCGCGCGATGGCTCGGTACTTCGTGGGCGAGCTGAGTCGGTTCCGTGTCAAGCCGACGGTGTTCATGCCAACGCTCCCGCCCCTGTTCGACCTTGCGCAGCTGGATCGGCTCCTCGTCGGTCTCTCGGACGGTGCAGGCGGCTTCACCGGCCTCGGATTCCTGGAGCACTTGCCCGGCGAGGACGCCCTTCGACTCGTCTCGCCCGTGGCAGAGCCGCCGAAAGCCCTTAGACTTGGCTCCGTCCGCCTGGACGCCGAGTACCGCGCGAAGCGGGTGGACCTCCGAAACCTCTTCGGAACCGAATGAAAGGCGAGAACGCGTGCCGTCCCTGGTCAAGAAGCGCCGCAAGAAGATGCGCAAGAAGAAGCACAAGAAGCTTCTGAAACGCACGCGGCACCAGCGGCTCAAGCTGGGCAGGTAGGGTCCGGGCGCGGGTCGTGGCCGGCACGGCGCGACCGATCGTCTTCCTCACGGACTACGGGCTCGCCGACGAGTTCGTCGGCGTGTGCCACGGTGTGATCGCGCGCATCGCGCCCACTGTGCGCGTGATCGACCTGACCCACTCCATCCCGGCTCACGACGTGCTTCGCGGGGCACTCGCCCTGGGGCGCGCGACGCCGTTCATGCCTCCGGACGCCGTCTACGTCGTCGTGGTCGACCCGGGCGTGGGCTCCGACCGGCGAGCGGTCGCGCTCGAGGCCGCGAGCGGAGCGTTCCTCGTCGGCCCGGACAACGGCGTCCTCTCGCTCGCCTGGGTGTCCCTCGGGGGCATCGCCAGCGCGAACGAGATCACCTCCGAGGCCGTCCGCGCTCCGTCGGTGTCACGAACCTTCCACGGCCGGGATGTGTTCGCTCCCGCAGCGGCGCACCTGGCGACCGGATTCCCGATCGCGGACGCGGGCCCCGCAGTGGATCCCGAGACCTTGCAGATCCTCGACCTGCCTGGGCCGATGGTGGCTCCCGGAGCCATCGGTGCCCGCGTTCTCGGCGTGGACGGCTTCGGGAACGTGCAGTTGAACGTCGAGCCCGACCACCTTCGGGCGGCCGGTCTCGGCGACTCGCTCAGTCTCTTGGGCCGATCGGTCCCACTCGTCGGCACCTTCGCCGACGTGCCCAGAGGTGCCCTCGCCGCGATCGTGGACTCGCAGGGACACATCGCCCTCGTCGTGAGCCACGGCAGCGCGGCGACCATGCTCGCACTGGGGCAGGGCGCAACCGTGGTGCTGGAATGATCTACGGAGTCGGCGAGGCGCTCGGCGACGGCAGCGCTCCAGGGCTCGACGGACCGACGAACGGCGTGTCGGGTGCGTTAATCGTGAGCTGCACGACCGCCGTGATGACGATCATGGCGAACAGCAGGACCAGGATGACGAACGTCGGACGCCGCATGGCGCCGAGAGGCTAGCAAGCGCGTCCTGGCCGGCCGCGTCCCAGCACCTATCCTGAGCGGCGTGTGGATCCTGCCGCTCGCGGCGGCGCTCGTCGCCTTCGCGTTCGCCGTGCTGTTGCTCCGGCGCGCGGAGGATCGACGGAGGCCCTACAGGGTCCTGTGGGCCATCGCCATGGTCCTGTACGGGGCGGCCTCCACGGCCGTGGTCCTCGGTGCGGCGAACGAGTGGAGTCGCGCGGAGTTCCTCGTGTACTGGGCGCTCGGGGCGGTGCTCAACGTTCCCTTCCTCGCCGCCGGCGAGATCGCGCTGCTCTTCCGCCGGTCGAGCGTCGTCCCGGCCGCGGCTGTGGTCCTGACCGCCGTATCGATCCTGACCATCGTGGTCGTCTCCGGCGCGTCGGTCGACGCCGGCGCGCTCGCTCGAGAGCTGCCATCCGGCAAGCGCGTGTTCGGGGACGGCTCCACGGCGTTCATGCTTCCGCAGCTGATCTCGATCCCTTCGTACCTGGTGCTGCTGGCAGGCGCGCTGTGGTCCGCGTGGACGATCCGGGGCCGACCGGAGCTGAGGGATCGCTTCGTGGGGACGCTTCTCGTCGCGCTGGGCGCCACCGTCATCGCGATGGGGTCCGCGTTCGCCGCCGCGGGGGAACTGGCCGCGTTCTCCGCGGCGCTGCTCGCCGGCATCGCCACGATGTTCTGGGGATTCCTCCGAGCGTCGCGGAGTCGCGCCCCGGCGCCGCGCTCGCAGGGCTGAGGTTCAGCCCGTGGTCTGCCACTGCACGTCGCTCGGGGCCGACGGCGAGACGCCGGCTGCCTCGATCGTGATGAACAGGCGGTCGTACGCCGCGCCCCGCGTGGCGATGCGCAGGTACACCCAACCGTCGCCCCTCGGCAGGAACCAGCCCACGTACGTCGGCCGACCGCCGGTCTCCACCCAGACCGCGTACACGCTGCCCGCAGGGGGCGCGGGCACGTCTTCCCCGTAGAGGTAGAACTCGTCGACGCCGGTCGCGGCGACCTGCGTCACCGAGCCGACGGGCACCATCTCGGCGTCGTTCTCGCGGGCGAACCGGAAGATGTTGGAGAGCGCGCTCACGCGATCCTGCTCGTCGACCACGCGCTGGCCTTGGAGGAACGTTCCGGTGAGGCCGACGAGCGCGACCACGCTGGCCGCGACCGCCAGGGCGGTGAGCGACCGGGGCCGCCGCTTACGAGGCTCGAGCACGCGATGAAGCTGCGGAAGCAGGGTATCGGGAGGATCCTGCGCATCAGCAGCAAGGGCGAGATCGGCCGAGACGGCATGGAACGCCGCGAGTGTCCCGCGGCATTCCGCGCAGTCGGGAACGTGCTCCGCGAGCAGGAGATCGGCTTCCTCGGCGTCGGGTCCCGACAGGGCGCGGAGCGCGTAGCCGGCGAGCAGCTCCTCGTACCGTTCGTGATCGGTCACGCCGGTGCCTCCAGGATCCCGCGGAGCTTCCGCATCGCCGCGAGCGTCCTCGTCTTGACCGTGCCCAGGGGTATGTCCAGTCGTTCTGCGATCTGCGCCTGCGTCATCCCGCCGAAATAGGCCATCTGCAGGACCTGCCGTTGGTCGTCGGAGAGCGAGCCGAGCGCCTCCCGGACCTCCTTGCTGCGAAGACGCAAGTAGTCCCGGTCGGCAATGTCCTCCGCAGGGTCTTCGACGGTCAGCGGCTCGAGGTTCGCCGCCCGCCCGCCACGGTCGCGAAGGCGTTGCTCCTTCCTGACCGTGTCCACGGCTCGGTGGTGCACCAGGGACAGGAAAAACCCGCGGAACGTGCCCCGCGCCGGGTCGAAGGCCTCCGGGGCTCGCCAGATCGCCATGAAGGCGTCGTGCACGACGTCCTGGGCGAGCATCTGCTGGCCCGTCAGGCGGTGCGCGAGGCCGTACGCCACGCCGGCGTACCTTCGATAGATCTCGTCGAACGCCTGCCGATCGCCGTCCAGCAGGCGTCGATGCAGCTCCAGATCGTCGCGGACGGCGTCGTGCACGAGCGTATCCTCGCAGCCGTGGGGGCCGGGTAGCATCGGCGCCGATGCAGGTCGTCCTGTACTCGCGGCCGGGTTGTCATCTGTGCGACCTAGCCCGTGACGCGTTGATCGCCGAACGCGCGCGGACACCCTTCGATCTCGAGGAGATCTCGATCGAGGGAGACGACGCGCTCGAGCTCGACTACGGGATCCGCATCCCGGTCGTTGAGGTCGACGGTGTCGAAGCCTTCGAGGTCGAGGTGGACGCCGAGGAGCTGGCCCGGCTCCTCAGGGACCGTGCCTGACCGCTCGTGCGTATGTGAATCGGAGATTCGACGCGCTACGCTGCACGGATCATGGCAGGGGATCGGCCGTAGATGGTGCGCGAACGCTCGATCCCGGAGGCGACGGTCGGAAGGCTGCCGGTCTACCTGCGGGCGCTCGTCGATATCGCCGAGGCCGGCGCGACCACCCTGTCGTCCGAGGCGCTCGCCGATGCGGCCGGTGTCAACTCCGCCAAGGTCCGGAAGGATCTCTCACATCTGGGCTCCTACGGGACGCGCGGGGTCGGCTACGACGTCGCGTACCTCATCCACCAGATCCGCCGGGAGCTCGGCCTGACGCAGCACTGGGCGATCGCCATCGTCGGAATCGGCAACCTCGGCCACGCACTGGCGAACTACCGGGGCTTTGCCGAGCGCGGGTTCCGTGTCGCCGCCCTGGTGGACGCCGACCCCGCAAAGATCGGTGAGCGCATCGGAGACCTCGAGGTGCGCTCCCTCGAGGAGCTGCCCGAGCTTGTTCGGGCGCACGAGATCGCGATCGGGGTGATCGCCACGCCCGCCACCGCGGTCCAAGAAGTTGCCGATTGTCTGGTGACGGCCGGCATCCGGTCGATCCTCAACTTCGCCCCAGCGGTCATGACCGTGCCGCCTGGCGTGTCGGTCCGCAAGGTGGATCTTGCCATCGAGCTGCAGATCCTGGCGTTCTACCAGCAGCGCAAGGCAGCATTGGCGGATCTCAGACCGGTCGTTCCGCCCGCTACTTCGAGATCGTGATCCACATCACGAACAGGATGACCAAGACCATCACGCCGAACAGGATGAACTGGATGCTTCCCTGATCCAGGAGCGGGGCCTCTTGTCCGATCATCGGTGAACCTGTCTCTCCCTTGGCATCAGGCCGGACCGTACCAGGCGGGTGCCGCCCCGCCGGTCAGGAAGTCCTTGCGCTTTCGCTCGGCTCGGTCCAGCAGCGGCAGATGGGCCCCGAACAGCAGGATCGAGCCCACCAGGAACATGTACGAGTACCGGGCCACGTCACCCCGGTCGTGGTACATGGAGAGGACCACCTGTGGGCCTCCGGCCGTGAAGTGCGCCTCCACGACCGACAGGGGAGTCTGGTCCGGGGCGGTCGCGAACCGGATGTCGTCGATGGTGAAGTCGTTCGGAGTGATGGCGTCCAGGTCCGTCTCGGCCCTCTCGAGCTCCTCGTTCGCCTGCTCGGCCAGGAACGATTGGGCGGCGGAGGACGCTGATTGGACCGAGGTAGAAAGTTCCTCGTTGTCGGGCCCGGGCTCGTACCAGGGGCGGCCCGGGTACGCATCGAATGTGTCGTACCGGTCGCTCCCGGCATCGCCGCTGGCGCGAAGGACCGCCCACTCGGGCTGTCGACCGCGCGGGCCGAGGTTGTTCTGCGTGTCGGGACCCTGTGAGTACAGGCCGAAGGCCCAGAGCGCCGACAGCATGATCATCCACGCGGAGAGCGCCACCATCAGGACCAGGTATCCCATCCAGCGTCCGAAGACCGCCGAGAGCAGCATGTACACGCTGCCGATGAACAAGATCACGGCCATGACCACGACGCCGGCGCCCTTCAGCAGGACCCCGCACTCGATATTGAACGAGAGGCAGCTCACCTGCTCCATCTACGGCTGCTCCAAGACGGTGCCTTGTTCATTCGCCAGGTTGAGGGCGCGGGTCTGTGCCTTCTCGTTCTCACACACGTTGTTCTCGGGCGGGACGTTCTTGGAGCTCAGGTCGATCAGGTAGTTCACGAGGTCGTTGATCTGTTGGTCGTTGAGGGCCCCGTCGAAGCGGATGCTCCAGGAGGGCATCGGTGTCCCGGGCCGACCCTCCATGATGACTTGGCGGATCTCGTCGGCGGACGTGATCGCTGCATGGCCGCCGAGGTTCCCAGCGCAGACGTCGGTGAGGTTGGGCGCGTTCGTGAAGCCCCCCTCGAACGGCACGATGCCTCCCCGCAGCTCGGGTCCGTGGCAGTTCACGCAGCCGACACCGGCCTGGTTCTCCTCGCTGAACGGCAGGATCGCCCGGCTCCCTCGCTCGCTCGATTCGTCCAGCAGGGCCTGCTCCTGGTTGAAGTTCGTGGAGGGTTCGAAGAGCCAGGTCGCGGGGAACCACACGACGAAGAACGCCACCAGCACCACGCCCCACCCCTGGAGCTTGTGCAGGAGCGGCGTCTCGAGGGCGCCGTCGGAGGGACCGGGCTGCATCGCGCCGGGGATCTCGATCCCCTTCCCGCGGGAGCGGCCGCGCAGGTACAAAGCGGCGGCCGAGATCGCCACGAGCACGGCGCCGAGGAGCAGGAGCAGAACGCCGGCGACGTTGGTCTGGGCGAGCATCCGCTATCCGGCCGCCACGCAGAAGGGCCCCTCCGGATCCTGGCGGATCGTGTCGGTGCCGCGCGGAGGCCCGAGGATGACCTGGGAGGTATCCACGACCACGGCGCCCGATCCGTCGATCTGAACCTGGAACCGGTCCATGCCTCGCGGCGCCGGGCCTAGCTGGTACTCGCCGGCGTTGTTGTACTTCGAGCCGTGGCAGGGGCACTCGAACCATTTCGAGGCACCGCAGAACGGGACCCGGCAGCCGAGGTGCACGCATCGCTGGTACAGCGGCATGATGCCCTGCGCCGCCGTGCCGTCGGCCTCGTAGTCTGCCTCTGCGCTCGGCCTGCCGTTGTACGGGACGATGTAGAAGCGCCCGGTGCCGTTGTAGACGGGCTCGCCGCCGCGCAGATCGTTCAGGATCTGCTGGAGGTTCCCGGCCTCGATCTGCGAGCCGAACCCGCCTTTGAGGTTCGGCCAGAGGAACGCGATCGTGCCACCACCGAATTCCGCTCCGAACACCATCAGTGACGTCAACAGCGATCGGCGGAAGAAATCGCGGCGCGACACAGTCCGGACCGGCTTCGCGCCCTCGGCGAGGCCGGCCTGCGCCTCTTGGATCTCTCGGTCCCGTCGGAGGAACGACAGACCGAACACGATCGCGAACAGGTTGAGCGCCCCCAGCACCACGAGGACCGCGATCGTGCCGGAGCTCAGCGCCAGGATGCTCACAGGTCGAAGAACACCCCCTGCGCCCACGGCCAGACCCAGTTGTACCCGGGGCCGCGGAAGAACGAGCCGATGATCGTCAGCACCGCGCCGAACATGAACATGAACGTGAACATCACGATCGCGAGCTTGCGATCGCCCGGCCGGGTGCTCGGGTTTCGGTCCACGAACGGCACGGCCGCGAGACCGACCAAGATGAACGTCGGGATCGAGATGCCGGCCACCATCGGGTGGAAGTACCGCAGCAGCTCTTGCAGGCCGAGGAAGTACCAGGGCGCCTTCGAAGGGTTCGGCGTGAGGCTGGGGTTCGCCAACTCTCGGAGCGGAGCTTGCAGGAAGGTCGAGAAGATCAGCAGTCCCGCGAACATGACGAACATCGCGACGAACTCCTCGATGAGGAGGTGGGGCCAGACGTTCACGCGGTCGCCCTGCTCGCGCTCCACGCGCTGGATGCCCTCGGGGGGGACGAGCGCCAGGAGTCGATGTTTGTCCGCTGCCCCTTTCTTCGGCGTCGGGAGGTTGCCGGTCGGCAGGGGTGCCGATCGTTTGGGTGCCGTGATCGGCGCGGCCGCGGCGACCACGGCTCCCGCCGGCGCGCCGGCGGTGGCCGCCACGGCGGTGGCGGCTGCTCCGGCCGGCTGGGTCGCAGCGGCGGCCTGTCCGTTCCCGTCGCCCGCCGCAGCCGCCGCCGGCGCGCCGGCGCCTTCCTCCACCTCGTCGGGATGTTCCCTGCGGTAGGCGGAGATGGCCGAACGCCTGGCGCGGCCCTCCGCGACGCGGCGGTCGACACCCGCGCCGAGGGCGGCGTCCAGGGCGGCCTGGTAGGCCTCCATGTCCTTGCCGACCTCTTCCCAGGTCATGCGCGCTTCCTCTCTACAGGGGTCCGGAGATCCCGCCGTCCTTGCGGATCCGCCAGAAGTGGACCGACAGAAAGATCACCAACACGAACGGCAGCGCGATCACGTGCAGCACGTACCAGCGCAGCAGCGTCTCGGGTCCAACCACGGCACCGCCCAGCAGCAGGAAGTTCGCCTGTTGCGCGATGTTCGGCGAATACGCGGCAAGCGATGTGCCGACCGTGATCGCCCAGATCGCGAGCTGGTCCCACGGCAGCAGATACCCGGTGAACGCTAGGCCGAGCGTCAGGAACAGCAGCAGCACGCCCACGACCCAGTTGAACTCCCGGGGGGGCTTGTACGACCCCGTGTAGAACACCCGCGCCATGTGCAGCGCGACCGTGATGACCATCAGGTGGGCGCCCCATCTGTGCAGGTTGCGCACGAGGTCCCCGAAGAACACCGACGTCCGGATGTTCTGCATGTCGGCGAACGCCTGCGAACCGCCGATGTCCGCGGTCGGGCGGTAGAAGAACATCAGGAAGATGCCCGTGATCGTCAGCAGGATGAACAGGAAGAAGGACAGGCCGCCGAGGCAGAACGTGTAGGTGAGCTTCAGTCCGTGCCGCTTCACCTTCACCGGGTGCAGGTGGTACAGCACGTTGTTCATCGTGGCGAGGGCTCGATCCCGGGACGTGTCCTTGTAGCCCTTACGGAAGATCGAACCGGGTCGGAACATCGACTTCCAGACCTCGGTCTCCCGGAGTCGGTCGCCGACCTCGCTCGGCGACGGCAGCTTGATCCTGGCCAACTCCCCTCCCTACCGCCGGTTCACGGCC
>Ga0299907_10000597_pt1 | contig 18200 bp, 22 predicted proteins | sample RVTome_16_FD_198680 | JGI IMG/M metagenome (GOLD analysis project Ga0299907, IMG submission 198680) | Soil microbial communities from uranium-contaminated site in the Upper Colorado River Basin, Wyoming, United States - RVT152D67 (version 2) ...
CTGCCCGGAGTCGAGGTGGAGCTGGGGGAGGACGGTGAGCTGTTGATGAGAGGCGGGGTGATCACCGACGGCTACTACAAGCTCCCTGTCGACACCAGCGAGAGCTTCGACTCTGATGGCTGGCTCCACTCCGGCGACCTGGCTCGCTTCGACGACGACGGCTACGTGTGGATAATCGGCCGGAAGAAGGAGATCATCATCACCGCCGGCGGCAAGAACGTCGCCCCGGCGAAGCTGGAGACGATCCTGGGCAATCACCCGCTCATCTCCAAGGCGTGCATGATCGGCGACGGCCGGAAGTTCCTGACCATGATCGTGGCGCTCGACCACGAGGAGGCCCCTGCATGGGCCGCTTCCAACGGTCTGGACTATCAGGACCTGTCCTCGTTCTCTCAGCTCCCCGAGGTGCGGGGAGAGGTGGAGCGGGCGGTTCACGAGGCCAATCAGAGTGTCTCCCCGGTGGAGCAGATCAAGAAGTGGATCGTCGTCCCCGATGAGTGGACTCCCGACTCCGGAGAGGTGACCCCCTCGCTCAAGTTGAAGCGCAAGGTGGTGCTCGACAAGTACTCGGACGAGATCGAGAGCCTCTACGTGGGAGTCTGAGATCAGGTCTCACGGGCACAGATGAGACGAGAGCTCTTCGAAGCCGATCACGAGCTTTTCCGCGACTCCGTCCGTGAGTTCGTCGGGCGAGAGGTGACCCCCAACGTGGCCAAGTGGGAGGCCCAGGGGCGGGTCGACAAGGAGATGTTCCGGTCGGCGGGGAGGGCAGGCCTCCTCGGCATGGCCATCCCCGAGGAGCACGGCGGGGGAGGTGTCGCCGACTTCCGCTTCAACGCTGTCGTCGTCGAGGAGCTGATCAAGGGCGACGCCATGGCGTCGGGGATGTGCATCACCCTCCACAACGACGTGTGCATTCCCTATTTCACCGGTCTGGCCGACGAGGAGCAGAGTCGGAGATGGATGCCGGGCCTGGTGTCGGGAGACCTGATGTCGGCCATCGCCATGACCGAGCCCGGTGCCGGGTCCGATCTGGCCGGGATCAAGACCTCGGCGATCCGCGACCGCGACGTATACGTCGTCAACGGGTCGAAGACGTTCATCACCAATGGCATCAACGCCGACCTGGTGATCACCGCGGTCAAGACCGATCCAGAGGAGCGTCACAGCGGGATGAGCCTGCTGGTGATCGAGGACGGCATCGAGGGCTTCACCAGGGGGCGGAACCTGGACAAGATAGGCCTCCACGCCCAGGACACCGCCGAGCTGTTCTTCGACGACGCGAGAGTGCCGGTCTCGAATCGGCTCGGGGAGGAAGGCATGGGTTTTGCCTATCTCATGGAGAACCTGCCCCAGGAGCGCCTGGGGCTGGCCACGGCCTCCGTCGCCCACGCCGAGACGGCGTTCGGCTGGACCCTCGAATATGTCAAGGAGCGGCAGGCGTTCGGTCAGCCGATCGGGAGCTTCCAGACCGTGAAGCACCTGATGGCCGAGCTGAGGACCGAGCTCGACATCGCCCAGAGCTATGTCGACCGTCAGATCATGACCCTGAACCGTGGCGAGCTGAGCGCCGACGAGGCGGCCAAGGCCAAGTGGTGGGTCACCGAACTGGAGAAGAAGGTCGTCGACCGGTGTCTCCAGCTATACGGGGGCTGGGGCTACATGGAGGAGTACCCGATCGCCAGGGCCTACCGCGACACACGGGTGCAGACCATCTACGGGGGGACCACCGAGATCATGAAGGAGATCATCGGCCGCTCCCTCGGCCTGTAGACCGGTGGAGTCGGCGACGCGACCAACGGAGGGATCAGGTGTGAGTGAGCCAATCACGTTCGATGGCAGGGTTGCCGTGATAACCGGCGCCGGGGGCGGTCTCGGCAAGGAATACGCGCTGGAGCTGGGGCGCCGCGGGGCGCGTGTCGTGGTCAACGACCTGGGCGGGGCGGTCGACGGGAGCGGATCCTCGAGCGGGGCCGCCGACCTGGTCGTCGACGAGATACGGGAAGAGGGCGGGGAGGCGGTGGCCAGCTACGACTCCGTGGCCACCCGCGAGGGTGGTGCCGCCATCGTCCAGGCCGCCCTGGACTCCTTCGGCTCGGTGGACATCGTGATCAACAACGCCGGCATCCTCAGGGACAGGTCCTTTGCCAACATGACGCTCGACGAGGTGGAGGCGGTCCTCGACGTCCATCTCAAGGGCGCCTTCTTCGTCTCTCATCCCGCCTTCAAGGTCATGAAGGAGAACGGCTACGGCCGGTTCGTCCACACCAGCTCGGCGTCGGGGCTCTTCGGCAACTTCGGTCAGACCAATTACGGGGCGGCCAAGGCGGGCCTCGTCGGTCTGTCCAACGTGCTCGCCATCGAAGGAGCCAAGTACGACATCAAGTCCAATGCGGTGGCGCCCACCGCCCGAACCCGCATGACCGAAGACATCCTGGGACCTTTCGCCGAGATGTTCGACCCGAAGCAGGTGATGCCGATGGTGGTGTATCTCTGCTCGGAGCAGAACCAGCTGACTCACGAGATCTTCAGTGTCGGCGGGGGCAGGTACGCCCGGGTCTTCATCGGCACCAACACCGGCTGGTTCGCCGGACAGGGTGTGGTTCCCGGCGTCGAGGAGCTCTCGGAGCACATCGGGGAGGTGAGGGACGTCTCCGAGTATGTCATCCCCGGGAACAACAACGACGAGCTGGCGATTCTCGCCCAGCTCGCGGCCGGCTGAGCTGTGCCCATAGACCTGGATCTGGCGGTCGGAGCCGAGCTGCCCGGCACCAGCTTCGGATGGGACGAGCAGGACGTGATCCTCTACCACCTTGGAATCGGTGCCGGCAACCCGCCCACCGATCCAGGTGAGCTGCGCTACGTCTACGAGGGCGACCTGCGCGTCCTGCCCACCTACGCCACCATCCCCCAGTTCCCCGTCATGATGAGCATGGGCTTCGCCCCGGGATTCGACATCAACCCGGCCATGATCCTCCATGGCGAGCACGAGATCGTGGTCCACGAGACGATCCCGATATGTGGCAGGGTGACCCAGAAGGGGAGGGTCACCGATGTCTTCGACAAGGGGAAGGGGGCTCTGGCCGTGGTGGAGGTGGTGTCGGTGCTGGAGAAGACCGGGCGTCCGCTGTTCACCAACCGGGCGTTCATCTTCATCCGCGGCGAGGGAGGCTTCGGCGGTGACAGCGGGCCCTCGGCTGCCGACCCCGCCCCAGAGCGGGAACCGGACCATGTGGTCGAGTCGACGACCCTGCCCCAGCAGGCTCTGCTCTACCGGATGGCGTCCGGCGACAAGAACCCGCTCCATGTGGATCCGGGCTTCGCTGCCTTCGCCGGCTTCGACCGCCCCATCCTGCACGGGCTGTGCACATACGGCATCGTGGCCAAGGCGTCGGTCGATCGTGTCGTTGAGTCTGGGCCCGAGGCCGTTGCCTCGCTCCGTGCCCGGTTCTCGGGGGTGGTCTACCCCGGGGAGACCCTGATCACCCGGATCTGGGACGAGGGAGACCACCTCGCCGTCACTGCAGAGGTCAAGGAACGGGCGGCGAGCGTGTTGTCCAACGGAGTGATGACCCTCAGGCCATAGGCCTCAAATCACACTCGTCGCTCGTCGCTCGTTGCTCGTCGCTCGTCGCTCGTCGCTCATGCACGAATCTCGACTGGGGTTCCCATCTCGACCAGCTCATGGAGCCGGACTATCACCTCGTTGGGGACACGGACACATCCCAGTGATGCCGCCTCCCCGATCGACTCCGGTCGGTTGGTCCCGTGTATGCCTACGATCCCGTCGCCCCCATTGAACTCCGTGATCGTGTCGGACCGGGCGGAGAGGCCGAGAGCATGGGGGCCCCACACGCTGGCTGGATTGGCCAGGGTGACGTTGTCGGTGACGAAGAAAAACCCGATCGGGGTTGGATTGCCCTCTGTTCCGATGGCCACCGTCGTCGACAGGACCTCCTCGCCGCTCTCGTAGTAGGCGAGAGTGCGATCTGACAGATCCACGACCACCGATCCCTCCACTACGTACTCGGTGAACCTGTCGCTTTCTACCCATCCCTCGGACCCATTTGGTCGCCCCGGGAGCATTACCCGTGCCCATCCATCGACGGGGCCTTCCAGTACGGTCACCACGGTCGGTGTGTCGAGGATGGTCTCTGCCTCCAGGACTCGTATCGGCTCGGCGTCCCCAGGTGAGGAGAACACGTCGGCTTCGCCCTGCGACTCCAGGATCAGTGAAGACCCTTCGGGCAGGGACTCGGCCGTCAACAGCGTCGTTGTGGTGGGAACGGTGGTCGTGGTGGTCGTCGCCGGTGTCGTGGTCGTTGTGGGAGGGGCCGTGGTCGTGGATTGCACGACTTCACCGGCGCTGCAGGCGACAGCCGCGGCGCAGAGAGCAGCGATGAAGAGGGGGCGACGCATCTGTCAATGGTATCGGCATCCCCCCCGTGAACTGTCGGGTTGGGTAGACGGGGTCTAGCCTTTCTCCCCGATGCCGAGGGTGTTCGTTAGTGACTTCATCCCGGGGGACATCCTCGAGCCCCTCTCCGCGGCCGCGAGCGTCGAAGTGTGGGACGGTGGCGGGCACGTGCCCGCGGCCACGCTCGTGGAGATGCTGGCCGGCTGCTCGGGGTGGTTGTCGATGTTGTCTGACACCATCGACGCAAAGCTGCTCGACCAGGTCCCCGATCTCGACGTCATCTCTCAGATGTCGGTCGGCGTCGACAACATCGACGTCGCCGCCTGCCGGGAGCACGGGGTGGCGGTCGGCCACACCCCGGACGTGTTGACCGAGACCACGGCCGACACCGCTTTCGCCCTGATGGCGGCGGCAGTCCGCCGCCTCCCCGAAGGCGAGGCGATAGTCAGGGCAGGAGCATGGGAACCCTGGGACCCCTGGCACTTCCTGAGCGGAGATCTGCACGGCAGCACCCTCGGGATAGTCGGGATGGGGCGGATCGGCCAGGCAATCGCCCGACGAGCCCGCGGTTTTGCCATGCCGGTCCTGTACACCTCGCGCACCTCGAGACAGGTCCCCGACGCGATGAGGGTGGGGCTCGACGAGCTTCTGCGAAGATCCGATGTGGTGGTGGTGGCCGCTCCGCTGAACGCCGAGACACGAGGAATGATCGGCCGGTCCCAGCTGGCTTCGATGAAAGAGACCGCCTTCCTGGTCAACATCGCCCGCGGTCAACTGGTCGACACGGCCGCCCTGGTCGAGGCGCTGAGGGAGGGTCGCATCGGTGGCGCCGCTCTCGATGTGACCGACCCGGAGCCGCTGCCGCCCGACCACCCACTCCTCGATTTCTCCAACTGTCTCGTGGTCCCCCACATCGGAAGCGCGACCGTCCCGGCCCGGCGTTCGATGGCCCGGCTGGCCGTGGCCAACCTGGTCGCATTCTTCCGGGGCGAGCCAATGCCTGCGTGGCTGCCCGGCAGTGCCCCGCACGGGACGGGTGCCGACCCAGCGTCCGACCTCCCCACCGGGTCGCGCTGAGGCTTTCCGGCGCCAACCGTCTCCATCGGCGGGTCAGCCGGGGAAGACCACGATGAGACAGCCCGACTCGATCTGGATGTCGGCGACGGGCACCCTCATGACGTTGCTCACCCCCATCGTGGACCCCGGCGGCAGCTCGCCACCGGCCAGCTCCCATCGCAGGCCGCTGGTATTGATCCCGGTCACGGCGCCGCCGACCGGGATCAGACTCACTGTCGCCCCGACGTCGCCGTGGATGATGCGGCGTCTTCGCACCACGTATACCCGTCCCCGTGAAGACACCCACTCCAACTCGTCGATGGCGGCCCATCGCTCCGAGCAGAGAAGCCCGGCGGTGGAGATCTCGTGATCGAATCTCCCACCGGTGGCACCGATGACCACCACTCGCTCCGGGTCCTCGCGCAGCGCGAGCTCCAGGGCTAGATCGAGGTCGGTCTGGTCCTTGTCGGTTGGGTACCGCTCGATGACGACATGGTCGGGAATGGGGGAGGTGACGATCGAGTCCAGGTCTCCGACCAGGATGTCCACCCTGAACCCGAGGTGAATCGCGATGTCGTAGCCGCTGTCGGCTGCCAGGATCAGATCGGGGGAGGGAAGCTCGTCGGCGAGGTCCGCCTCCGGCAGGTCGCCACCGGCAAAGATCAGGATCGTGCTCATAATGACAAAATCGTCTTACGCGCGACTCGGCGGGTAAGAGCTAACCTTCAAGTAGAGGTTCAGGGCTTGGCTCCGCCTTTCCATTGGAGAAACCCGACAAAGGGGAGGACTGTCATGCGACCACGACCTGGACCATCTCCATCGCCCGGCGCAAGGAGGCCTCCACCTCGTCCCGCTCTCCGCCGCGGGCGAAGACGAAACCCAGGTACCGGTCGCCTTCCGGCGGCGGCTGCATGAGACTGCCCGGGGTGGCGGTTATGTCGATCGCCGAGACGTGCGCCAGGGTGCGAACCTCGTCGAGACCTTCGACTGCGGCCAGCCGGCCGGAGCGAGGGATCGGGATCATGAGGACGCCACTGGCGATGGGCTCGCGTCGCAGCTCCGGCTTCTCCATGCCGATAGCGTTGCGCAGGATCAGGGCCTCCAGTGTCGTTCCCAACAGCCCGAAGTTGAGGCTCCGCGAGCAGAGACCGCCGATCGAACGGGCCGCGACCTCGATCACTCTGACCAAGCGTTGCTCGACTTTGAGCTCCACATGGACCGGACCGTGGCTGATCCCGATTGCGGCGAGTGCAGCGGCGGCCACTCTCCGGCACTCGGCCTGGGTCTCCTCGTCGAGGTGGGTGGGGGTGAGCAGGATGGTCTCGGGGAAGAAGGGCCCCTCTCCGGCGTCGGGCTTGTCGAAGATGGTCAAGGTGGTCAACTCCCCGTCGCGAACGATGCCCTCCAGTGCCACCTCGTCGCCCTTCATGTACTCCTCGACGATGAGAGGCGCCTCGGCCCCGACGATCGATCGGGCCCGTTGCAGGGCCGGGGCAAGTTGCTGTTCGGTGTCGACCCTGATCACCCCCTGACCCGCCGACCGGTCGAGTGGCTTGACCACCAGCGGGTATCCAACGGTGGCCGCCGGCTCCACTCCGTCGGCGCCGGCAGACACCACCGCGAATGCCGGCTGGGGGACCTCCGCCTCTCCCATTCTGTCCCTCTGCCTCGCCTTGTCCCTGGTAGCGGCGGCGGCCTCGGGGTCATTCGCTCGCAATCCCAGGGCGCTCCCGGCCATCGCCGCGATCACCACCCCGGCATCATCGGCGGCGACGACGCCGTCGAGAGGCGCTTTGTCACCGAACCTGGTGATCGACTCGGCGGCCCGGTCGGGGTCGGAACAATCGACCTGAAGGTACCTGTCGCCCATGTCGAACGGAGGTGGTTGCTCGGAGGCGATGACCAGGTCGATGCCCAGCCCTTCGGCCGCCCGGACGAAGTCGGCCGCCCGGTAGGTAGTGCTGGGAAGGAGGACGAGGGCGGTGGGCATTGGCTTTCCTCGGGGGACCGGTACCATCTTTACAGATGTCCGACGAAGCGATTCTGACCATCGGCCCCGACGCCCTCGACATGATCGTCCAGCTCAGGGATCAGGAGCCCGGCGACGGCGAGTTTGCACTGTCCGTAGAGGTGACCGGGTTCCGCGGCCCCCAGTTCACCTACGAGCTCGCCTTCGTCGCCCTGGCAGACAAGAAGGAAGGCTGGGTCGAAGAGAGACACGGCGACCTGGCGCTGGTCTTCCCCGAGGACGATCGTGAGAAGCTCGACGGTGCGTCTCTGGAACTGACCGAGCAGGGTCTGTCGATGAACAACCCCAACAGCCCTGCCCCGCCCCCGATGTCGGCTCCGGGCGGGGACCTCTCAGGGCCGCTGGTGGACCAGGTGCAGCAGGTCATCACCGAGCAGGTCAACCCCGCCATCGCCGCCCACGGCGGTGGCGCCGAGCTGGTCTCGGTGGACGGGACGATCGCCTATCTCCGGCTCTTCGGAGGCTGTCAGGGTTGCGGTCTGGCCCAGGTCACCCTGAAGCAGGGAATCGAGCGCATACTCCTCGAGTCGATCCCCGAACTGACCCAGGTGGTCGACGTCACCGATCATGCCTCGGGCGATGACCCCTACTACCAGAGTCAGAAGAAGTAGGCCGGGCCGCCCCGGGAAGCCCTCATGAGCGGTCCGGTCCAACCTGTGGACGCCGCGGTCGAGCAGGGCCCGCTGGCCCGGATCGACGTGCGGGAGGGTCGGGCCACCACGGTGGGCGGTGTTCCCATCTCGAGGGTCCTGCCCACCAAGGGGCGGAGGACGGTGGGACCGTGGTGTTTCGTGGATTTGATCCTGCCTCCCGACTTCGAGGACCCTCACCCGCTGGAGGTCGGGCCTCATCCCCATACCGGTCTGGCCACGGTGACCTGGTTGTTGGAAGGGGAGGCGCTCCACACCGACTCGCTGGGCAGCGAGCAGCCCATCCGACCCGGGCAACTCAACCTGATGTCGGCGGGCAACGGGATCGCACATGCAGAGCTGGGGACGACCCAAGGGATCCATGGTGTTCAGATGTGGCTGGCCCAGCCCGAAGAGACCCGTCATGGCGACTCGAGGTTCGAGCACGTCGCGGAGTTACCCGTGATCGGATTCCCTACCGGCGAGGCGACGGTGATGATCGGTGAGATCGCCGGTCACCGTTCCCCGGCGGTCGTCGATTGGGGCACGGTTGGGCTCGACGTGGATCTGCGCGGGCGTCGAATCGAGATTCCCTCCGAGCCCGGGTATGAGCACGCCGTGATCCCCATCGATCATGCGCTCAAGGTGGACGAGGCCATCGTCGAGCCGGGCTGGCTGGCCTTGATCCCGGTCGGGGTCGAGGCCATCCCCATCGAGACCTCCTCCGATCGGGCCAGGTTCCTCGTCGTGGGAGGCGAGCCGCTCGGGGAGCCGATCGAGATGTGGTGGAACTTCGTGGCCAGGAGCAAAGACGAGATCACCGAGGCGTGGCGCTCCTGGCAGGCCCACGACCTCGATCGCTTCGGGCCGGTGTCCTCCAGGTTGTCCCGCATCGACGCCCCGGCCCCTCCCTGGCTCGGGGAAGGCTGAACCCGGTCGACCTCGTGGGGTTCACCAGGGACGAGTTGGCCGCTTTTGCCGGCAAGACGGTCGACGACCTGCTCGGGCCGGACGTGCGGCTTCTCTTCGTCGGTATCAACCCGGGTCTGTGGACCGCTGCCACCAACACCCACTTCTGTCATCCGTCCAACCGCTTCTACCCGGCGCTGAGCGCCGCAGGTCTCATCGACTGGGGGATAGACAGCTCGGTGGGCATGACCGAAGAGGAGAGGAGGCGGCTGGCGGCCGCCGGGATCGGGATCACCAATCTGGTCCCGAGGGCCACGGTGCGGGCTTCCGAGCTGAGCCGGGACGAGCTGAGGCAGGGTGCGCGGCGGGTCGAGCGAGTCGTCGCCGCGGTGGAACCGGCGGTGGTGGCCGTCGCCGGGCTAACCGCCTATCGAACCGCGTTCGGACGGCCTCGTGCCGTGCTCGGGCTCCAGCCGGAGCCGATCGGTGCGGCCGAGCTCTGGGTCGTCCCCAACCCGAGCGGGCTCAATGCTCACGAAACCGTCGGCTCCCTGGCCGAGTGGTACCGCCGCGCCGCCGAGGCGGCCGGTTTGACGTGAGTCAGCCCTCACCCCGCCAGGTCCTCTACGCCCTGGTGGCCGGAGGTTTCGACATCGTGGTGGCCGTTCTCGTCGCGGGGGCGGCAATCGCCGGCCTGGTCCCGGCCTGGTGGACGGTGGTCTCCTCGTTGGCCGTCGTGTCCGTCGCTGCCTGGTCCGCGTTCAACTGGCGAAGGACGGCGGTGGTGCTCATCTCCGCAATCGGCCTGTTCGTGGCCTGGACGATCGGGACCTTGATCGTGGCCGGCTGAGCAACCCCTTCGTTTTGGTGCCTGTTCGGCGGACCATCCGTCGTTTAGCATCCCCTTCTGTGACAAGCGAAGTGTCCGTCTCGGGTACCTCTGCTACCGACACGATCAAGGGGATAGGTCCCTCCCTCGTAGTGGCGTCCGCCCTCGGGTCCACCCTGGGCATAGTCGTCGCCCAGTTCGTGGACGACCTGGGCGACGGGATACTGGCCGAGATCCTCGGGGGCAACGCGGTCTTCTACAACAACCGTGTCGTTTTCAGCGGTGTCACAGATGTCGCCTGGGCCGGTGGGTTCCTGCTCTGCCTGATCGTTGGCCTGCTCGCACTCTTCTCATATCCCACGGCGCGGGGCCACGGTGTGGCCCGGCTCACGTTGCTGTGGATGGTGCTGCATCTGCTTCGCCAGGCTTTCTTCCAGGCCGTGTTGGTGGCCGTTGATCCGGGAAGCGAGCTGGCGCTCGCCTACGCAACTCTCGACGTCCCCCCCGGGCTGGAATACGTCATCGCCGCCGGTGGGGCGGTGGGCCTTCTTCTCGTCGCCGTCTCCGCCGCCGCCGCCTTTCTCGCCTTCGCCCCGCATCAGAAGATGATCTCCAACGGGCGCAAGCGGTTCACCTTCGCGTTCTGGATCGCCCTCGCGCCTGTCGTCGCCTCGATGTTCCTGGCCATCCCGTTCTTCGTCCCCGACGCCGGGAGCGGTGTGATCCCAGCTCTTCCCCTGACCGCAATCATCTTCCTGGCCACGGTGGCTGCCGCTCCGGGGACGACAACCGTGTTCGGCCCCGAGGACGAGCGAGAGACGGCGTGGCCATGGGGTCTGGCGGTGACGCTGGTCGTCATCCTTCTCTTCCAGCTCGTGGTGGCCCGCGGTGGCGTGTCCATCGATCCCACCCGTTGGGGTTGATGGCGCCCACTGCCCACGTCTTGACCGTCAGCGACGGGGTCAGCTCCGGGGTGAGGGAGGACGCCTCAGGAGATGCACTGAGTCGAGCACTCTCCGACGCGGGCTACGAAGTGACCCGCAGCGTGGTGCCGGACGAAGAGAAGGCGATCGTGTCAGCCCTCCATGACGCGGCGGCCACCTCCCGGTTGGTCCTCACCACCGGGGGCACCGGTCTCGGCCCACGCGACGTCACCCCGGAGGCAACCGCCCTGGTACTGGATCGGGAGGCTCCCGGATTGAGCCATCTGATGATGGCGAAGGGACTCGAGTCGACGACCATGGCGGCGCTGTCGAGGGCACGAGCAGGAGCGATGGGCTCGACCCTGGTGATCAACGTGCCGGGTTCGACAAAGGGGGCGATGGAGAGTCTCGACGCCGTGATCGACCTCATCCCACACGCCCTCGATCTCCTGGCCGGGGACACAGAGCACCGTTAGGGGAAGCGGGGGAGGGCTTACTACCGTTGCCCGGCTGCACGCATCAGGAGGATCATGAAGATCGAACACGAATTCACCGTGGCCCGGCCCCCCGATCTGGTCTGGGACTTCTTCCAGGACGTCCCATCGGTGGCGCAATGTCTGCCCGGAGCCGAGATGCTCGGTCAGGGGGAGGACGGGTCGTACCAGGGCAAGCTCTCGGTGAAGCTGGGCCCAATGGCCGCCTCCTTCGAGGGGAAGGCGACGGTCACTCCCGATGCCGAGGCGAAGAGCGCGACCATCGAAGGCAAGGGAGTTGATCGGACCGGAGGCTCGCGGGGCCAGGTCAAGGTCAGGTACGAGATCGTCCCCGCCGGCTCCGGGTCCCAAGTCAGCGTCGACGCCGACGTCACGCTGTCGGGCCCGGTCGCCCAGTTCGGCCGCACCGGGCTGGTCAACGAGATGTCTAAGCGGTTGATCGGCGAATTCGTCGATTGTCTCGAAGCCAAGCTGGGCGCGGAGAGCCCGGCCGAGGCGTCGAGCATCGTGGCCGGGGAGGTGCGGGGCATCCGCCTGTTCTTCGCCTCGCTGTGGAGCTGGCTCAAAGGCCTGGTAGGCAGAGGGGAAAAGTAGTTGCCAAGGATCATCGTGGGCCTCATGGGCCTGTTCTTGATCGCGTCCTGCAGCGGTGACAACGGGGCCGGGGAGTCGATATCGGGCGAGGACGTCGTCGTCCGGATGTTCGACAACAGGTTCGAGTACGCCGAGATCCGGGTACCTGTGGGTGGGACAGTCGCCTTCGTCGGCGCAGGGCGCAATCCGCACAATGCGGTGGCCGCCGACGGGTCCTGGTCGACCGAGGATGTCTTCGGCAGCCTCGAGCAGCTGGAGGGCGATGAAGCGGTCCTCACCGTCGACCAACCCGGGGAGCGGATCTTCTTCTGCACTTTCCACGGCAGCGCCGACGGTGACGGCATGGCTGGGACTCTGATCGTCGGGCCAATCGAGGAATGAGGAAGGGCTGGCTCCTGCTTCTGGCGGGAACGGCCCTGCTCTCCGCCTGTGCCGGCCCCCCGGCCGGCACCCCGTCACCCGCCGCCCTCGGTGACCCGGCCACCGAATCGCCGTCGGAGTGGTCGGGCCGGACCCGTCTCGTCCCCCAGGACTACCCGACCATCCAGGCGGCGGTCGACGCCGCCGATCCCGGCGATCTGGTCCTCATCGACCGAGGCACCTATCGCGAGGAGGTGCAGGTCAGCACACCAGGCCTGACCTTGCGCGGGGTCGACCGCAATGAGGTGGTGATCGACGGTGAGTTCCAGCGGGCCAACGGGGTGTCCGTGCTCTTCGCCGACGGGGTGGCGGTGGAGAACATGACCGCGATCAACAACACTTCGAACGGCTTCTTCTGGAGCGGGGTGCGCGGCTATCGAGGCTCGTATCTGACCGCGGTCAACAACGCGGTGTATGGCATCTACGCATTCGACTCGAGTGACGGTCTCTTCGAGCACTCCTTCGCCTCGGGCTCTCCCGACGCCGGTTTCTACATCGGTCAGTGCGACCCGTGTCAGGCGGTGATCACCGATTCGATCTCGGAGTGGAACGGCCTGGGCTACTCGGGGACGAACGCCTCGTCGCAGCTGTACATCGTCAACTCGACATTCCGTCACAACGTGGCCGGGATCGCACCCAACACCCTCGACGGGGAGCTGCTGCCGCCGTTCCACGACGTGAGCGTCGTCGGCAACCTGGTCCACGACAACGGCAACGTCGACGCCCCCGCCCTCGCCTTCGAATGGGCGGCCCAGGGAAATGGGATCCTCCTCGCCGGCGGCGGCGATTCATACGTGGCGCGCAACCGGGTGTTGAACCACCCGCAGAGCGGGATCGCCATCTTTCCCATGCTTGACGCCAACTTCTACATGTCCTACGACCATCGAGTCGTCGACAACGTTGTGGATGGCTCCGGTCTCGCCGACCTCACCCTCGGTGGGCCGTCCACGTCGGGCAACTGCTTCACGGGCAACGAGCACAACTCGTCGCTTCCGGCAGCCCTGGAGCTGACACAACCCTGCGAAGGTCTCCGCTTCCCCGCGCTGTTCGAGATCGGCTCGACCACCGCACAGCTCGGGCGTCTCTTCGAGAGCGGTCTCGACCTCCAGCCGCAGGTCGACATCACGACGTTGCCCCACCCGGGACCACAGCCGGTCATGCCCGACGCAGCCGGTGCCCCGGTCGTCCCCGCCGTCGACGTGTTCGCCAAGTCCCGACCCGATCTCGATGTCATAACCGTCCCTGACCTGCCCTCGGGTCTGGAAGTCACCCAGCAGAAAGGAATCAACGTCATGGGCGTCAGCTTCGCCTCGGCCGCAGGGGTGTTCTTCGGCCTCTATGCCTATGTCCTCCCTCTCGTCCTCTACACCTCGTGGGTGGTGCTCGCCCTCTGGGATCTCTCCCGGAGAGAGGACCTGGGCCGGGGCAAGGCGATCGGGTGGATGGCAGCAGTGCTGGTGGTCCCGTTCCTCGGGGTGCTCGCCTACTACATCTTCGGCAAGAGCGCGATCCCGATCTGGCAACGCTGGGTCTTCCTGGCCGGGGGCGTCGCCGTCTACGCCCTGTTCCTCGGTCTCGGCCTGGTCGTCGGCGGTATCGTCTGAGCGCCATGGGCAAAGGCCTGTCCCGACGTGAGCTGCTGAAAAAGGCCGGTTTCGGCGGGGCGGTCTTCCTCGGCGGCTCTGTGCTGGGACATGGTGTCCAGCATCGTGCCGACGCGGCAGTCGTCGATTACACCAACCCGGGGACCGTGGGCCACTCCCTGCTCCACGAGGAGGGCGCCCCCTCTCTCTATGGCCAGGTCCACGACCCTCCCGCCGGTCTGGGGCCTGGCGACCTGGACCTTCACACCTTCCCTCCGCCGCCTGACGATCTCTCCGCCGGGTCGGAGCGCGAAGTCGAGATCAATGTCGAGGAGCGTCTGATCGAGGTCGGGTCCGGCGCCCACGTGGAAGCGTGGACCTACAACGGGACCGTGCCCGGGCCCATCATCAGGGCCAAGGAGGGCGATGTTCTCCGGGTGCACCTGGTGAACCACACCGGCAACCCGCACAACGTCCACTTCCACGGCTCACATCGCCCCGAGCACGACGGATGGGAGCCGGTGCCGCCCTTCGGAGAGACGACCTATGAGATCGATGCGGGACCTGCCGGGCTGCATCCGTATCACTGTCACACCATCCCGCTGTCGGAGCACATCTCCCGGGGGCTCTACGGGATGATGATCGTCGATCCGCCGGGCGGACGGCCACCAGCCACCGAGGTGGCCCTGCTCCTCTCGGGGTTCTCCACGGAGCAAACCGGGCGCAACGGGATAGTCGCCTGGAATGGGGTGGCCGGCTTCTACCACCGCTACCCGATCAAGGTGGCGGCCAATGGCCGGATCAGGGTCTATCTTGTCAACATGCTCGAGCACGAGCCGATCGCCTCGTTCCACCTCCACGCCGAGACTTTTGACGTCTACCCGGCGGGGATGGGGGAGAAGCCGGCCAGTCGCGAGGACACCGTGGCGCTCGCGATGGGTCAGCGGGCCATCGTCGAGTTCACGCTGCCCACCGTCGGGCGATACATGTTCCATCCCCACCAGCACTGGCTTGCCGAGCGCGGGGCCATGGGCTGGTTCGCGGCCGTGTGAGCAGATGACGCTGAACTATCCGCTGCTCCAGTTCGAACATCTCAGCCAGCGGGACATCGAGCTGCTCTCTTCCATCGCCGGGCTGCCCGAGGAAGCGGTGCGGGCCCGTCTTGCCGGCGACCCCGGCTGGGTCGACCAGGAGTTGGCGTCGCCGGCGCTCTATGAGGCGATATTCGGCGACAGCGACAACCTCGGGCCGATCGTCACCCCGTTTCTGGCCTTCGGCGCCCTGGTGCACCACGCAGAGGGCGATCTGGGCCGTGCCAGTCATCTCCTCGAGTGGTCGGGGCCGGGGAAGCGACTCCCGGTGTTCGACGTTGGCCCACTGCGCGAGTACCTCGAGGACGGGGGGAGGCGGTTCTTCCTCATCGAGCACCTTGCCTCGTTCACCAAGGTGGCCAGCGGCACGTTCTGGGTGAGGACCAGACGTGGTTACGCCCGACGCCGGTTCAGCGAGGTCGACCCGGTGCGTCTCGCCGACCTCGTCGAGCAGCTTCCGATGGAGCAGCGCCCCGGCGGCTACCGCCGGCTGGGAGATGTGGCCCTGTTCCTGTCGGGTGTCTTTCCAGACCACACCGCCCGCCACCCGCTCCCGGTGTCACAGCGGGAACGTCTCGCCCGCTCAGCCGCGATTGGCCCCACCGATGCGCTGATCGAGGGCGACGGTGTCGGATTCCTGGAGAGGGCCGGTGCCGGGTGGTATCGGAGGGCGGTGGAAGAGGCCGAGGCCGTCGTCGGCAACGGCCCGTCCTTCCTCCGCGACGTGGCCGACCGGTTCGCCGACGCCCGTCGCATCCTCAACTACCTTGCCGACCGCTACCTGTACCGACGTGACATCGGGCTGATCAGACCGGGGGGCTGACCCGACCGCCAGACCGCGACCGGTAACTCGGAGTTTCGGGCGTTAGGCCCGGGCCCCAGAGGTCGATCTGGGCGAGACCCTGGATCCCCAACGTCTGGGATATCGCCGCAGTGGTAAGAGTCGTGGCTGAGAAGACGCATCAACACCGACTGCCGCGTGTGCGAGCGGGTACCCGCCTCGGTGATACGGCTGAAGCGATCGCTCAGGCTCTCCACTGTCCACCGGCCCAGGCAACGATCGACGACCTCCCAGGTGCTCTCCAGAGCGAAGACCAGCTCGTCGCTTCCACGAGGTGATTCCAGGTCGTCTTCCCAACCGAGCTCGTTCATAGGATCCGGGAATGGCGTGGACCCGGCCCCCGGCTCGCCGAGCACCCCACACAGCCAGAAGACCCGAGCCCCGGCAGTGTGACCTACCGTTGCCCAGATCGGCCAACGATCCGGAGCCGGTCGCACTCCCAGCTGTTCGGCGGACATCTCTCGGATCACTTCGACGATGCGAGTGTTGTAGATGTCCCAGCCGTCGTAGAAATGGCGGATCGTGCTATCGAGGTCCGGCATCGGTCGATTTTACAGGCGGGCCGGGCACGGTGGGTCTGGAGGGAATCTCGCCTCCAGGGTTCATCGTTGTCGTGAGCCGTGAGTCGGAGGACGGGAAATGGATCGAGTAGCGACAGCGATTCTTCGCTCTGGGGACAAGGTGCTCCTCTGTCACCGCCGAGCGGATCGCACCTGGTATCCCGACGTCTGGGACCTTCCCGGGGGGCATGTCGGGCCCGAGGAAAGCCCGCGGGAGGCTCTGAGCCGGGAGCTGAGGGAGGAGCTGGGCATCGACGTGCGTCTGCCCGATGCCGCGTCGCCGAAGATCCTCGAAGAGGACGATGTCGAGTTCCACCTCTGGGTGGTGAGTGAATGGGACGGCGAAGTGAGGAATGCGGCCGAGGAGGAGCACGACGCCATCGGCTGGTTCACCCGCCCCGAGGTCGGGGAGTTGCCGCTGGCCTCGGCGCTGTATCTCGACCTGCTGTTTGGCGAGTGAGGGGACTGGCCGGGGGTTTCCCGCGTTCGCCGCTGGGACGGGTTCCTGAATCCGGATGCTCTGGCGCAGACACCGGTCATGGGCGCTTCAGCCTCTCCCTGCATAGAACGGGTTCGAGAAAGGCCATGCCTCATCGATCCACGTGGCCAATGCCTCCCGAACCGCCGTATCCAATTCAGCACGACTCTCGCGCACCCATGAGCTGATTTCCGCGTCGTGGCCCGGGAGGCGACCCGGATAGATGTAGATACAGCCGATGACATCGTCACCTTCGAGGATCGAGTACGTGAAGCCCCTGCGCTCATGGAAGTCCTTGGCGTGTCGCACCAGATCCTCCAAGTTCTCTTCCAGCGTCATGGCTAGCGGCCAGTTCGGCTCTTCTTGTGGACTGAATCCGGGAGTAGATCGGATGTGGTCGATGCTCGACATCCATGCAGCGTGGTCACGGTCGTTGTGTTGCTCGCCCAACGGTTCCAGGTGAAACTCAGACCAGGCGTACGCATGCGGGGCTTCGAAGCTCCGGGGTACGAACGAGTCTTCCATCCAGCCGAATCTAGCCTCGCCTCAAGCCGCACCCGATCGGCACATAGGGTGCGGAAGCTCACCGGCTGCGTAGGGTCTTAGACCGTGAGATCCGAGGTGCTGTACTCGACCGAACAGGCCTACATCGGTGATACCACTGAATACGTCGAGTTGTACGACGGAGCGTTCCTTCAGATGTTCGGTCGCGGCGAAGGAACGGTCCTCTGGGGTGATCGGCAGGGTCGGCTCGTGTGGACGAACTTCCCTCCTCGGCGTCCCGACGGGGTTTATCTGCCCGATATCACTGGTGTGATCAAACTGGAAAGGTCGGACCATCCGATCATGTACAGGATGCACGGGATAAGCCTCCTCCCAGATGACCACGATCGACGACTCTTCGCCGGTCCAGTCCGCTGGTACACCGACGACCCGAATTTCTTATGGCTGAACGATCGGTGGGGATATGAGGAAGGCGAGTTGAACCGCGAGACTCTCGGGTTCCGCACGACCACCTATGCCCTGCATCCAGAGTCACCCAAATCGCGCACATAACGGCACGTAAGCGCTCGTGGGGACGAGCACGATTTAATGCACCGCCAGTTCAAGTGCGTCTGGGCTGTCCGAGCGCGTGTTCTAATCAGCCGTGCTGCGTGCGTCGGATCAACCTGAAGATCGGCAGTTCGCGGTCAGTCTGTTCGAGGTAACGGCCATAGCCGGGAGCAAGTTCCACGACCTGACTCCAAACAGAATCGCGCTCGGCCCCGGTAAGCAACTCTGCTTCGATTGGGAATTCTCCATCACCGAAATCGACGAGGGCACCGCCCGGGTTCTTGGCAAGGTTGA
>Ga0299907_10000598_pt1 | contig 18189 bp, 18 predicted proteins | sample RVTome_16_FD_198680 | JGI IMG/M metagenome (GOLD analysis project Ga0299907, IMG submission 198680) | Soil microbial communities from uranium-contaminated site in the Upper Colorado River Basin, Wyoming, United States - RVT152D67 (version 2) ...
GCACTGGCTGCTGAGCCCTCCGGCGTTCGTTCCCGACCTCTGGCTCCTGGCACACGAGAACGGCGAGCCGGCCGGGATCGCGATCTGCCACCCCCATCGGGCGAGAGCCGACCTCGGCTGGATCCGTATCCTCGGCGTGCGGCGACCCTGGCGACGCCGCGGCCTGGGTCGCGCGCTCCTCCTGCACGCGTTCGCCGAGTTTCGCCGCCGCGGTCTCGCAGCGGCGGGCCTGGGCGTCGATGCCGAGAGCCTCACGGGCGCGAACCGGCTGTACGAGGAGGTCGGCATGCGTGTCGCATCGCGTTTCGACATCTACGAGAAGGCGCTGCGATGAGCTCGCTTCGAGGGAGATGCCCCGTCTGTCGCACGTGGACGGCGGTCGCCGTCGGGACCGGCTACGAGTGCCACGCGTGCGGGCGGACGTTCGGGGCAGGGCTCGTGCGCGTGCCGCGGGCCTGGGGCGCGGGTGGGGAGGCGATGGCCGACGGGGCGTTCCTCGACCTCGCGTACCCGGAGACCGGGATCGTCGCGAAGGACACGCTCGAGGAGCAGAGCGCCGCCCTCGCGGGCATGTTGCCCGAGCGGCCGCTCGTCCTCGGGGGCTGTTGCTGCGCGCACGTCGGAGCCGTGCGCGGGCTCGCCGCCCGCGCCGGTCGGCTGGGGGTGGTCTGGCTCGACGCGCACGGCGACCTCAACACGCCGGAGACGTCGCCCTCGGGGAACCTCTGGGGAATGCCGCTGCGGATGCTCGTGGACGACGGCGTCGTCGCGGCCGACGACGTCGCGCTCGTGGGGGCGCGGAGCCTCGACCCGGGCGAGCTCGAGTTCCTCGCGGAGAGCGGCATCGACGACTCGCTCGAGCGTGCGCTCGGAGGAGTGGACGCCGTGTACGTCGCGCTCGACCTGGACGTGCTCGATCCGAGCGAGGTCGCGGTGCTCGTCCCGGAGCCGGACGGGGCGTCCGTGCCGGAGCTGGAGGAGCTCCTGCGTGAGGTAGCGGCCCGCGCGCATCTCGCAGGCGCCGGTGTCACCGGCCATCTTCGCGACGATCGCAACGTCGCGGTCGCCTCGCAGCTTCTTGCCGCCGCCGGTCTCTAGGCATCTGGCCCTCTCCACCGCGAGGACGGGTCGTGCGTAGGATCCATCCCATGTCCTCGGGCGAGGGTCGCGTCGACGTCGAGATCGAGCAGAAGCGCTCGGGCGAGGCCCCCGCGGGCAAGGCGCATCCCAACACCTGCCCACGCTGCGGCTCTCACTATCGCGACGAAGAGCTCGAGCGGACGCTGCGCGTGTGCCCGCAGTGCGGCCACCACTTCGCGGTCGGCGCGCGGGAGCGTGTCCAGCAGCTCGCGGATCCCGGCTCCTTCGTGGAAGAGGACGCGGACCTGCGCTCAGCCGACCCCCTCGGGTTCTTCGACCTCCGGCCGTACACCGAGCGGCTCGCCGAAGCGGAGCTCGCGACCGGGCTGGGCGACGCGATCGTCTGCGGTCGAGCCACGATCGAGGACGAGGAGTGCCGCCTCGCCGTCATGGACTTCGCGTTCATGGGCGGCTCCATGGGCAGCGTCGTGGGGGAGAAGTTCTCCCGCTCCTGCGAGAGCGCCGTCGCGGGTGGCGTGCCCCTCGTCTGCATTGCCGCGTCGGGTGGCGCACGGATGCAGGAGGGGATCCTTGCGCTCATGCAGCTGCCGAAGACCATCTGTGCGATCGAGGAGCTGCACGAGTCCGGGGGCGTTCTCGTCTCCGTGCTCACGCACCCGACCACGGGCGGCGTCCTCGCGAGCTTCGCGAGCCTCGGCGACGTCGTTCTCGCGGAGCCGGGAGCGCTCATGTCCTTCGCCGGCCCTCGCGTGGTGGCGCAGACGACAAGGGAGAAGCTCCCGGACGACTTCGGGCTCGCCGAGTCCAACTACCGCTTCGGGCACCTCGACGCCATCGTCCCGCGGGAGGAGCTCCGCCCGACGATCTCGCAGCTCCTGCGGCTGTTCGGCCGCCCCTGATGCCGAACGAGGCCGAGCTTCGCCTGCGAGAGCGGTTGAGTAAGCTCGGCGCCATGAAGCTGCTCCGCGGCACGAAGGTCTCCGGCGAGCTCGAGCGTTTGCAGGAGCAGCTCGATCGGTTACAGGAGGAGCCGAGCGCGGAGGAGATCTGGCGGTCGGTGGAGCTGGCCCGGCACCAGGATCGCCCGTACACGCTCGACTACGTCGAGCGCATGCTGGACGACTTCTTCGAGCTCCACGGCGATCGCGGCCGGTCCGACGATCCGGCGGTCGTCACCGGGATCGGCTCGCTCGACGGGCGCACCGTTGTCCTGGTCGGGCACCAGAAGGGGCGGGACCTGAAGGAGCGCACCGCGCGGAACTTCGGGATGGCGTTTCCAGAGGGCTACCGCAAGGCCATGCGGGCCATGTCGCTCGCGGACCGGCACGGCTTCCCGCTCGTGACGTTGATCGACACGCCCGGTGCGTATCCCGGGGTGACGGCCGAGCAGCACGGCCAGGGCGGCGCGATCGCGCGCTCGCAAGCCGCTATGGCACGGCTGTCCGTGCCAACGGTCGCCTGCATCATCGGCGAGGGCGGCTCGGGCGGCGCGGTCGCGATCGCCGTCGCCGACCGCGTGCTGATGCAGGAGCACGCGATCTACTCCGTCATCTCCCCGGAGGGGTGCGCGGCGATCCTGTGGCGCGACGCGGGCGAGGCCCGGAAGGCTGCGGCGGCGTTCAAGCCCGATGCAGCCCACTGCCTCGAGCTCGGGGTGATCGACATGGTCGTGCCGGAGCCCGAGGGAGGGGCGCAAACGGACCCCGACGGCAGCGCTGCGCTCCTGAAGGGCGCCGTGCTGCTCGCGCTCGCGGAGATCGAGGACGCGGATCCCGAGACGCGCCGCCGCGAGCGACGGGCGAAGTACCGTGCGATGGGCGTTCTGACGACGGGTTGAGGGCGCGGTGCCGCTGGCGACCGCTTTTCGCGCTTTCCACACGTTCCACAGGCTTATCCCCCGCCCCGGAAACCCCCGTGAGCAGGGAAAATGATCGAACTGCAGCGCCTCGGTAAAGAAATCGTTGCGGTCCAGGCGACAATCCACAGGTGACGCTCGAGGAGTACCGGAAGCGCCGACGCAGGGGTGAGACGCCCGAGCCGTTCGCCGACGAGCCCGCCGGAGGCGATGGACAGCGCTTCGTGATCCAGCGACACGCGGCGCGTCGGCTTCACTACGACTTCAGGCTCGAGCGCGGAGGGGCGCTCGCGAGCTGGGCGGTGCCGAAGGGCGTTCCGCTCCGGCGCGGAGAGCGCCATCTCGCCGTGCACGTCGAGGACCACCCGCTCGAGTACGCGGACTTCGAAGGGACGATCCCGGCCGGCGAGTACGGCGCGGGCACGGTCGAGATCTGGGATCGCGGCACGTACGAGCTCCTCGAAGAGAAGCGGAACGGCGGCCTGACCGTCCGGCTGCACGGCGAGCGGCTCGACGGCGTCTGGACGCTCGTCCCGGCAAAGCTCGACGGCGACCCCAAGAACTGGTTGCTGCTCCGCAAGGACGGCGCGACGAGCGCGGCAACACGCTACGCCCCGATGTTCGCGTCCACGTCCGAGCGTCTCCCGGAAGGCCCCGGCTGGACGTTCGAGCCGAAGTGGGACGGCTTCCGCGCGATCGTCACGGTCGCCGAAGGCGAGGTGACGCTGACGAGCCGGAACGCGAAGGACCTCACGGGACGGTTCCGCGACGCCGCCCGCGCTGCGCAGCTCGCGGTGCGTGCAGCCGACGCGGTGCTCGACGGCGAGATCTGCGCGCTCGACGAGCAGGGTCGCTCTCGCTTCTCGCTGCTCCAGGAAGGGGCCGGGACGCTCGCGCTCGTCGTGTTCGACCTGCTCGAGCTCGACTCCGAGCCGCTGATCGGGCTGCCGCTCGTCGAACGCCGTGCGCGGCTGGAGGAAGTCGTCGACTCGTCGGCCGCGAACGTCTTCGTCTCCCCGTCGTTCGACAACGGAGAGGCGCTGCTCCGGGCCGCACGAGAGCAAGAGCTGGAGGGAGTCGTCGCGAAGCGGCTCGATTCCACATACCAGCCGGGCAGGCGGAGCACGGACTGGCGAAAGGTCAAGGTACGAGGGCGTCAGGAGGTCGTCATAGCGGGGTATACGAAAGGCCAGGGTCGCCGCTCGCGCGGCTTCGGCGCGCTCGTCGCGGGCGTACACGAGGCGGGCGGTTTGCGCTGGGCGGGCAACGTCGGCACCGGGTTCACCGACGCCGAGATCGAGCGCGTGCTCGGGCTCCTCAGGCCGCTCGAGCGCGCTGATTCGCCGTTCGCGGAGCCGCCGAAGATGCCCCGGGTGCGGCGCTCGGACGTCGTCTGGGTCGAGCCGCGGCTCGTCGCGGAGGTCGAGTTCGTGGAGTGGACGAGGGAGGGCCGGCTACGCGCGCCGGTGTACATCGGGCTCCGCGACGACAAGACTGCATCCGACGTGCGCCGCGAGCGAGCCCCTCTGCCCGACGTGATCCGCAAGGGTCGCCGCGAGCTTCGCCTGTCGAACCTCGACAAGCCGTTCTGGCCGGAGGAGGGGATCGCGAAGGGCGATCTCATCGCCTACTACCGCGACGTCGCCGAGGTACTCGTCCCGCACCTGCGGCGCCGGCCGTTCACGATGAAGCGCTACCCCGACGGCTGGCAGGGCAAGCACTTCTTCCAGAAGCAGGCTCCCTCGCACATGCCGGAGTGGATCGAGCGGGCATCCTTGCCGGCCTCGACGCGCGAAGGGGAGAAGAAGATCATCGACTACGCGCTCGTCGACGACGAGCTCGCGCTCCTGTGGATGGTCAACATGGCCTGCATCGACATGCACGTGTGGTCCTCGCGTGTGGACAAGCCCGAGCGCGCTGACTGGGTCATGTTCGACCTCGACCCGTCCGACGACGCGACGTTCGAGGACGTGGTCACCGTCGCCGGCCTCGTGCGGGAGACGCTCGATCTGCTCGAGCTCGCGTCGTACCCGAAGACGTCCGGCTCGCGCGGGATGCATGTCCTCGTCCCCGTCTCGCGCCGGCACACGTTCGGGGACGTGCGCGAGTTCGCCTCGATCGTCGCGGGAGCCCTCGCTCGCGCCCACCCGGGGCTCGTCACCACCGAGTGGGCGCGGAAGAAGCGCCGCGGCGTCCTCGTGGACGCGAACCAGAACCGTGCCGGCGCGACGAACGCCTCCGTCTACTCGGTGCGCCCGCGAGCGGGCGCGCACGTCTCGACCCCTCTCCGCTGGGACGAGGTCGTGCCCGGGCTCGACCCCTCCGCGTTCACGATGGAGGCGGTGCTCGACCGGGTCGCCCGTCACGGCGACCTCTTCGCCGGCGTCCTCGCCGGAAAGCAGTCGCTGACGAAGGCGCTGCGCGCGTTGCGCTAGGCCTCCCGTCCGCGATCTCGGGGGGCGGGCGAACGCGCTAGCGTTGCGAGCCGTGGATGCGACCGAGTTTCGACGCGCCAGTCGTGAGGTCTGGGAGGCGATGGCTGCCGGCTGGGACGAGCGCCACGCGTACTTCGAGGAGATCGCACGGCCTGTCACCGAGCGGATGCTCGAGCGACTCGAGCCCCGCCCGGGTCAGACGATTCTCGACATCGCCGCCGGTACCGGTGTCGCCGGGTTTGCCGCGGCCGGGCTCGTGGGGTCGGAGGGGCGCGTGATCGTGAGCGACTTCGCTCGCGGCATGGTGGAAGCGGCGTCGCGTCATGCGACGAGGCTCGGTCTCTCGAACATCGAGTGCCGTGTGCTGGATGCGGAGGCGCTCGACCTCCCCGACGACGCTGTCGACGGCGCCATCTGCCGATGGGGCTACATGCTCATGGCGGACCCGGCCAAGGCTCTCGCTGAGACGCGGCGCGTCCTGCGTCGCGGCGGCCGCCTCGCCTGCGCCGTCTTCACGGGCCCCGCCGAGAACCCGTGGGGAGCGCTGCCGGTAGGAGTCTTGGTCGAGCGCGGGCACATGCCGCCGCCCGAGGCAGGCGCTCCGGGTCTCTTCGCCCTCGCCGACCGGGGCCGCCTGCGCAAGCTCGTTGTCGAAGCAGGCTTCGCCGAGGCCGATGCCGAAGAGGTCCCCTTCACCTGGCGCTTCGCGGGCCCGGACGACTACTGGCGCTTCCTGCAGGAGGCAGCCGGAGCGGTGAAGATCGTGCTCGACCAGTTGGATCCGGACGAGCGCTCGCGCGTCGGCGACGAGGTCCGACGCCGCGCCGCCTCGTTCGGCGGCAGCGACGGAATCGAGCTTCCCGGCGTCTCCCTGGTCGTCTCCGCCTCGTAGCGGCGTCGCGCGATGCGAGATACTCGGCAACACGTCCCAGCGGGAAAGGAGTCGCCATGACCGCGCCGTTCATCGTGAGGTCGGTGTCGAGGGTCCACCCTGGTCAGGCCGAGGCGTACGAACCGGTGGCCGCGGAGTTCTGCAGGCTCGCCGAGGAGTCCGAGCCGCGGTTGCTCGGCTTCCACATCTACGTCACCGAGGACCGGACATCCGAGGTCGTCCTCCAGATCCATCCTGATGCGGAGTCGATGCACCATCACCTCGAGGTCATGGGAGCGAAGGTCAGGGAGACGTTCGCCTACACGGAGTTCGAAGGCCTAGAGATCTTCGGCCAGCCGAACGAGGCACTGATCGCATGGATTCCGCGTGTCGCCGAAGGAATCGCGTTCACTCACTACCCGGTGCACTGGGGCGGCTTCACCCGGCTTGCGGCAGGGCAGCCCGCCGGCGACCGACGCTAGGCTCGACGGAGCGAACGGTGGCCCTGCAGGTGTCGGTGATCGGGAGCGGTCGTTCGTGGGAGGACGCGGCCGAGGAGGTCGGGCGGCTCCTCGCCCAGCGCGGGTGCGTGGTCGTCACCGGCGGGCTCGGCGAGGTCATGGCGGCGGCGCATCGGGGCGCCAAGGCCGCCGGAGGGACGACGATTGCAATCCTGCCGGGCGAGCGGCGCGAGGACGCGAACGAGTGGGCCGATCACGTCGTCGTGACGGGCGTCGGCCATGCGAGGAACCTCGCCGTCGCCGCTTCCGGCGACGCGGTCGTCGCCGTCGGCGGGAGCTGGGGCACCCTTGCCGAGATTGCGCTCGCGCGGCGTCTCGGCAGGCCCGTCGTCGCCCTCGAGGGCGCACCGGTCGTCGACGGCGTCGAGCGGGCGGCGACGCCGGCCGAAGCGGTCGAGCTCGTCCTACGACACTTCGAGTAGGCGACGTTCCAGGTAGCGCCGCTCGGCCTCGTTCGCGGTCAGCCCGAGCGCGCGCCGGTACGAGTCGGCCGACTCCTCGCGCCGCTCGAGGCGACGGAGGAGGTCGGCTCGCGCTGAGTGGTAGAGGTGGTAGCTCTCGAGGCCGCCGATCCCGTCGACGAGCGCCAGGCCGTCCTCGACCCGGCCGGCGAGCGCCACCGCGACGGCGCGGTTCAGGAGTACGACCGGCGAGGGATCGAGCACCGCGAGCCGGTCGTAGATCGCGACGATCTCCGTCCACGGCCTCCCGTCCGCGTGCGCGGCTGCGATCGCGGCCTGGAGCTGGTAGCGGCCGGGCCGACGGAGCGCGACCGCGCGGTCGAGCACCCGCATGCCCTCGTCGATCCGCGTCCGGTTCCAGAGCGAGCGGTCCTGGTCCTCGAGCAGGACGAGGTCACCGTCGGCGCCGATGCGGGCGTCCCGCCGCGAGTCCTGGAGGAGCACGAGCGCCAGGAGCCCGAGCACCTCGGGCTCGTCCGGCATGAGGACGGCGAGGAGCTTCGCGAGCCGGACCGCCTCGTCGCAGAGCTCGTCCCGCACGTGCTCACGGCCCGCGGTCGCCGCGTACCCCTCGTTGAAGACGAGGTAGAGGACGGCGAGGACCGCACGGATGCGATCCGGCAGGAGGTGGTCCGGAGGCACCCGGAAGGGGATGCCTGCCGCGCGGATCTTCCGCTTCGCGCGGACGAGGCGCTGCGCCATCGCAGGCTCTGCCACGAGGAACGCCCTCGCGATCTCGGCTGTCGTCAGGCCGCCCACCTCGCGGAGCGTGAGCGCGACCTGGCTCTCGGCGGCGAGGGCCGGGTGGCAGCATGTGAAGACGAGAGCGAGCCGCTCGTCCGGGATTCCGCTCACGTCCTCCTCCTCGGCCGGCAGCGCCTCGAGGCGGGCAAGGAGCTCGGCTTTCTGTCGGAAGACACGGTCGCGACGGATCCGGTCGATCGCCCGGTTGCGAGCGGTCGTGACGATCCAGGCTCCGGGATTTCGCGGGACGCCCCTGCCCGGCCAGCGCTCGAGCGCGGCCGCGAACGCGTCCTGGACTGCATCCTCGGCGAGCTCGAGATCGCCGAGGACGCGCGTGAGGATCGCGACCGCACGACCCCATTCCTCGCGGAAGACCTGCTCGACGCTCTGCTGCACGCCTCCGTTATGCCATTCGTGTCCAGATCACTGCAGGACCGGACGGATCTCGATGGCTCCGGTCTGGACAGCTGCAGGGATCAGCGCCGCCAGGCGGATCGCCTCGTCGAGATCCGGGAGCTCGATGAGGAAGACCCCGCCAAGGGCCTCCTTCGTCTCGGCGAACGGGCCGTCCGTCACTATTCGCTCGCCGTCGCGCACCGAGACGACCTTGGCGGTGTGGCGCCCGTCGAGCTCGTGTCCGGACACGTTCGAGTCGGCCTTCCCGAGCTCCTCGAAGAGCGCGGCCCACATGGGCATCTCCTCGGCGCGAAGAGCCGCCTTCTCCTCGTCGGGAAGGTCCACCCACGTCGAGTCGTCGTCGTAGATGAGGAGCGCGTACTTCACAGCTGCACCTCCGCCGGGTCGACGTACGTGGGCCGGACCTCGATGGCGCCGTGCTCGGCTCCGGGAATCCGAGCCGCCCACTCGAGCGCCTCCTCCATGGACTCGCACTCGAGGAGGTAGAAGCCGCCGAGCGCCTCCTTCACCTCGGCGTACGGCCCGTCGGTCACGAGCGTCTCACCGTCGCGGACGCGGACCGTGGTGGCGTCACCGCTCGCCGCGAGCTCGGCGCCGCCCGCGACCACACCGGCGGCGCCTCCCGCGTCGCCGAACGCGCGGTACTGGCCGTACACGGCCTCCCGTTCCTCCTCCGAGGACGACTCCCAGCGAGATGCGTCTCCGTATATCAACGCCATGTACTTCACGAGCACCTCCTCGTTCGGTTCCGCGACTACGACGATCGGGGTCGGCTCGAATCGACATGGAGCATCCGCTCGAGCAGCATCCGGGCGCCCGCCTTGTCGAGCGGCTCGTTCAGGTTCCCGCACTTCGGGCTCTGGACGCACGAGGGACAGCCGCTCGTGCACGGGCAGCGCTGCAGCAGGCGGACGGTGTCCTCGACCCAGTCCTCGAACCGCTCGAAGCCTCGCTCGGTGATCCCGACGCCGCCCGCGTGGCCGTCGTAGACGAAGATCGTCGGGCGGCCGGTCTGGTAGTGGACGTTCGTCGAGAGACCGCCGATGTCCCAGCGGTCGCACATCGCCCAGAGCGGGAGCAGCGCGATGAGGGTGTGCTCGGCCGCGTGGAGCGTCCCGAGGAGCGTCGGCATCGTGTCGAGCTCCTCGAGCTGCGACGGCTCCGGCGAGAACCAGATCGCCTCGGTCTCGAAGGTCGTCTCCGGCATGAGCATCGGCACGACGTCGATCGTCGCGCCGTCGCGGACGGCCTTGCGCGCGTAGGCGATCACCTGCTCGGACACCGAGACCCGCCCGAAGTGGAGCCCGACGCCGAGCCGATGCTCGACGCGCTCCGCCTCCTCGATCGTCGTCTCCGTCTCCTTCTTCACCTGCGTGTACCAGTCGACGCTCGCAGGCGCGACGAGGGCGACGCCCTCGTCCAGTTCTAGCGCTTCGACGAGGTACTGCTCGCCGAGGTGGAGGTACACGGCCCCCTTGTGCACGGTCGAGTAGGCGCGCTCGCGCTCGACCAGCCCGAGCAACGAGCCGGTCGAGGTGTCGACGACGGTGAACGCCTCCGCGTCGCCCGAGCGCAGCGATATGCGTGCTGCCGGGTAGTCGCGGCCCTTCCAGACGTACCCCGCGGGCGTGCGCTCGAGCTCCGGGAGTTGCGCTGCGCGGCGGAGCGCCTCGCTCCCGAGCGTCTCCGCGTCGTCCTCGTCGAGCGGCGCCTCGAAGGCCGCGGCGAGGACGTGCGGGTCGAGGATGCGCGGGTTCGCGTGGTCGAGGATGGCCGCCTCGACCCGGCGTGAGAGCAGCGCATCGGGCTCGCGGGCGAAGAACTGGTCGAGCGCGTCCTCCGAGCACACGAGGACGGCCAGGCCGCGACCCCGGCGCCCGGCGCGTCCCCACTGCTGCCGGAGCGACGCGACCGTTCCCGGGAACCCGACCGAGATCGCGCAGTCGAGGAGGCCGATGTCGATGCCGAGCTCGAGCGCGTCTGTTGCAGTGACTCCGAGGAGCTCTCCCTCGACCAGGCGGCGCTCGATCTCGCGGCGTTGCTCTGGCGTGTACCCGGCGCGGTAGGGGGCGAGCCGCGCCGCGGTCGCGGCGTCGACGCGCTCGGCCGCGAAGCGGTGGATCAGCTCAGCAGCCTTCCGGCTCTTCGCGAAGCAGATCGTCCGTAGGCCCCGGGACGTGAGCTGCGAAAGGAGCCGCGCGGCGTCTCCGAGCGCGCTCGCGCGGAGCCCGAGCTCCGGGTCGAGCAACGGCGGGTTCCAGATGACGACCTCGCGCTCTGCCTTCGGCGCCGTGTCCCGCTCGACGACGGTCGCGCGCTCGCCCGTCAGCTCGAGCGCGAGCTCGCCCGCATTCGCGATCGTCGCCGACGCGAGCAGGAACCGCGGCTCTGCGTCGTAGACGCGCGCGAGCCGCCGCAGGCGCCGGAGCACGTTTGCGACGTGCGAGCCGAAGACGCCGCGGTAGACGTGCGCCTCGTCGACGACGACGTAGCGGAGGTTGTGGAGAACGTCGCCCCAGCGGTCGTGATGCGGGAGTACCCCCACGTGGAGCATGTCCGGGTTCGTCAGGATCAGGTTCGACCCCTTGCGGATCTGCCAGCGTCGCTCGGTGGGCGTGTCCCCGTCGTAGATCGCCGGCTTCACGCCCTTCACGCGCAGCTCCGCGAGCGCGCGGGCCTGGTCCTGAGCGAGCGCCTTCGTGGGGTAGAGATAGAGCGCCCGCGCCTTCGGCTCGCCCGCGATCGCGTCGAGGACGGGGAGGTTGAACGCGAGCGACTTCCCGGATGCTGTGCCGGTCGTGACGATCACGTTCTCGTCGCGCCGCGCCGCCTCCCACGCCTCGGACTGATGGCGGTAGAGTGCGGTGACGCCGGTCGCGACGAGGGCCGAGGCGAAGCGGGGATCGAGGTCGTCGGGGAGCGGCTCGGTGCGGGCGTCGCGAGCGGGCTCGACCCCGGTGTACGCGACCTCCTCGCCCTCGAGCAGGTCGACCCAGCCCGCTGCCACGTCGGTAGCCATGACCGTCAGTGTCGCAGCCGGCTCTCAGCGGATCAGTCGACGAACGGCGAAAACGTGCCCTCGTAGCGAGCGCGGGCATGGGCCCCGAGGATCGTCTCGCGCGGCTCCCCGTCGGCGAACAGGATCACCGTCGGGATTGAGAGGACACTGTAGCGGCCCGGGACGGCGAGGTTCTCGTCGATGTTGAGGCGGACGAAGCGGGCTCGTCCGGCCCACTCGTCCGCGAGCGCCTGCAGGTGCGGCTCGATCGCCTCGCATGGCTTGCACCACGGCGCCCAGAAGTCGACGACGACGGGGATCTCAGAGGCGAGCACGTCGTCGGCGAAGGTTGCGTCGGTGACCTCGTCCATGTGCGTGGGGTCAGGCTTCAGCCTGACCCCGTCTCCGGGCAGCATCGCGAACACTGAACACAGGGGTCAGGCTAAAGCCTGACCCCTAAAGACGACCGGTGAGCGCGCGCAGCCGGAGGAGCGGCACCTTCCACATCGCCTCGGCGACGATCGCGCCCGTCATCTTCGATGCGCCCGCGCGACGCTCCACGAAGCGGATGGGGATCTCCTTCACCCGCAGCCCCGCGCGTAGCACGCGGTATGTCGTCTCGATCTGGAACGCGTAGCCGTGTGCGGAGAGGGCGTCGAGGTCGATCGCCTCGAGCGTCTCGCGGCGGAAGCACTTGAAGCCGCCGGTGAGGTCGCGGACCTGCACGCCGAGCAGGACCTGTGCATAGAGGCAGCCGCCGCGCGAGACGATCCGCCGCGGGAGCCCCCAGTTCTCGGTCCCGCCTCCAGGCGCGTAGCGGGAGCCGAGGACGAGGTCCGCGTCGGCAGCAGCCTCGACGAGACGGGGCACGTCGGCGGGGTCGTGCGAGAAGTCGCAGTCCATCTCGAGCACGAGCTCGGCGCCGTCGGCGAGCGCCTCGCGAAACCCTGCGATGTAGGCGGGCCCGATCCCCTGCTTCTCAGTACGGTGGAGAACGCCGACCCATCCGAGCTCTCCGGCGAGCCGGTCGGCGATCTCACCCGTGCCGTCGGGCGACCCGTCGTCGATCACGAGGACGCGGTCTCGCGTGGTGTCGAGCACCTCGCCGAGCTCTCCGACCATCTGCTCGAGGTTCTCGCGCTCGTTGTAGGTCGGGAGGCAGACGACCGCTCGAGGCATCGCCGTATCATCGCCGCATGGCCAGGGCCCTGCCGCGGAACCGCGACGTCGCCAACCAGCTCGACCTGCTGGCCGACATCTCGGAGATCCTCGGCGAGGAGTCGTTCCGCGTGCTCGCGTACCGGCGAGCTGCGACGCGGATCCGCGAGACGCCGAGCCCGGTCGCCGAGCTCGCGCTCGTGGGACGCGCAACCGACCTCCCGGGCATCGGCAAGACGATCGAGCAAAAGGTCGTCGAGATCATCGAAGACGGCGAGATGCACGCGCTTGCGAAGCGACGCGCGCTCGTGCCGGAGGGTGTGGTCGAGTTCCTCCGGCTGCCGGGCGTCGGGCCCAAGACCGCAGCCCGGATCTGGACCCAGCTCGGGATCACGACGCTCGACGGGCTGCAGGCCGCGGCCAAGGACGGAAGGCTTCGCGATCTGTCCGGCCTGGGCCCTCGAAGCGAGCAGAAGATCCTCGCGGCACTCGCGGACGGGGCCGGCAGGCGGCCTGTCGTGGAGGATCGCGGGCTCCTCGGAGCGGCGCTTCCGGCCGTGACCCGGGTGGTCGAGGAGCTCTCGGCGCATCCGGCCGCGATCGCCGTGTCCGAGGCGGGCAGTGTCCGCCGTCGCAAGGAGACGGTGCGGGACCTCGACCTGATCGCGACCTCCTCCGATCCGCCCGCGCTCATCGCAGCGTTCTGCGAGGCACCGTGGGTCGCAGAGGTCGCTGCTCGCGGGGACACGAAAGCGACGGTCGTGGGGCACCAGGGGCTCCGCTTCGACCTCCGCGTGGTGCCGCACGAGTGCTACGGCAACGTGCTCCAGCACTTCACCGGCTCGAAGGACCACAACGTCGCGCTCCGAGAGGAGGCACAGCGGCGCGGGCTCTCGATCTCGGAGTACGGCGTGACGACCGTCGAGACCGGCGAGGTGGTCACGCACCCGAGCGAGGACGACCTCTACCGCTACCTCGGCTACGCGCCGATCCCGCCCGAGCTGCGCGAGGACTCGGGCGAGCTCGAGGCCGCTCGCGAGGGCTCGCTCCCGGAGTTCGTGGAGCTCGGCGACCTCCGCGGCGAGATGCACGCGCACTCGACCTGGTCCTCGGACGGGAAGGGCACGATCGAGGAGATGACGCTGACCGCGAAGGCGCGCGGCCTTCGCTTCCTCTGCCTGACCGACCACTCGCACTACCTGCGCGGCGGCCGCCTCGAGGCGCAGTGGAGGGAGATCGAGGAGGTGAACGCGCGCGTGAAGCCGTTCCGCGTGCTGCGCGGGATCGAGGTGAACATCCGGGCGGACGGGTCGCTCGACGTCCCCGACGAGGTGCTCGCCGAGCTCGACTGGGTCATCGCCTCGCTGCACACGTCGTTCGACCGTAATCCGACGGAGCGCGTCCTCGGAGCGATGGACAACCCGCACGTCGACTGCATCGGCCACCTGACCGGGCGGCGCATCCTCAAGCGGCCAGGCGCCGAGATCGATGTCGACCGCGTCGTCGAGCGCGCGATCGAGACCGGCACGGCGCTCGAGATCAACTCGCAGCCCGACCGGCTCGACATGCGCGACACGCACGCGCGGCTGGCGGGGGAAGCTGGCGTGCGTATCCCGGTGACGACGGACGCGCATTCGACCGGCGCGCTCGCATACGCCGTGCTCGGCATCGGCCTCGCCCGCCGCGCCTGGCTCACGAAGGAGCAGGTCCTGAACACGCGCACGTGGGCACAGATCGCGAAGCTGCGCAAGCGATGACCTTCAGGGAGGACGGGGCTGCCGCGCTCGACTGGATCGCCTCCTACCTGGACGGCGTTCGCGAGCACCCGGTGCTGGCGCAGGTCGAGCCCGGGGACATCCGCGCGTCGCTTCCCGCCTTGCCGCCCGACGAGCCCGAGCCGTTCCGCGCCGTGCTCGAAGACCTCGATGCGGTACTTTTCCCCGGCGTCACGCACTGGCAGAGCCCGCGCTTCTTCGCCTACTTCGCGACGACGAGCTCGGAGCCTGCGATCCTCGCCGAGCTGCTCGCCGCAGGCCTGAACCAGGTCGGGATCCTCTGGCGCACCTCGCCGGCGCTCCAGGAGCTCGAGGAGGTCACGCTGGCCTGGCTCGCGCAGCTCCTCGGGCTTCCCGAGGGCCTGCACGGGCACATCGAGGACACCGCGTCGACCGGCACGCTGTCGGCGCTCGCGGTGGCCCGGGCGCTGCAGCCCGACCGGCGCGCGGTGCTCTGTAGCGAGCACGCCCACTCCGCGATCGACAAGGCGGCGCGGTTGCTCGACCTCGAGCTCCGCAAGGTCCCGGTCGACGACGAGTTCCGGCTGCGTCCGGAGTTGCTCGACCTCGACGACGCCTGCGCCGTCCTCGCGACGATCGGGACGACGGGTGCAGGAGCCGTCGACCCCGTGCCTGCGATCGCCGACGCCTGTGCCGCGGCCGGAGTCTGGCTCCACGTCGACGCGGCGTATGCGGGCTCCGCCGCGGTCTGCCCGGAGCTCCGCGCCCACTTCGCCGGCTGGGAGCGGGCCGACTCGATCGTCGTCAACCCGCACAAGTGGCTCGGCGTCTCCATGGACTGCTCCGCGCTCTGGACGCGGCGGCCGGACGACTTCCGGAGCACGTTCAGCCTCGTGCCGGAGTTCCTCCGGTCGCCGGACGACGCGGTGAGCCTGAGCGAGGTCTCGATCCCTCTCGGCCGCCGCTTCCGCGCGCTGAAGCTGTGGGCCGTCCTGCGCTGCTACGGCCGCTCGGGCCTACAGGAGCGGATCCGCGAGCACGTCCGCCTGGCAGCGCTGTTCGAGAGCTGGGTGCGTGACGAGGTGGGCTGGGAGGTCGCCGCTCCGCGGCACTTCTCGCTCGTCTGCTTCCGGCGGGAGGGGTCGGACGAGGAGAACGAGCGGCTGCTGGCGCGCGTGAATGCCTCCGGCGAGGTGTTCATCTCGCACGCGCGGCTCGCCGACCGCTACGTCCTCCGACTCGCCGTCGGCAGCTTCCGCACGACCGAGGACGACGTCCGCCTCGCCTGGGAAGTGCTCAGGCGCGAGGCGGAGGCACTCTGAGGAAGAGGCGGGATGTGCGGAACGAGCGGCCGCCATCCGCTTCCCTGGTGAACCGGCCCCGCGCGAACAGCCCGTTCTTCGTCCGCAGGGCCTTCAGCGCACGTGCGACCTCAGCGCGCGTCGCCCCAGCCGTCCCGAGATCGACGTCTGACGTCGTCGTGCGAGTCCTGCCGTTCAGCTGCGTGACGCGGTACGAGAAGCAGGGCGCGCGGACGCACCTGACGCGGGTGTCGACCACGCGGTAGTAGCCGCCCGTCACCGTTGCCCTGCCGGCCGGTTCGTAGACGGCGGCGACCGCCACAACGCCGAGCGGGCCGATCCCTTCGTACTCGGAGGACTCGAGCTCGGCCCGGACGAGCGCGCCCTCGGCGATCGCCGTCTCCAGCGGATCGCGGTGTTCATCGACGGCCTTGGCGGCGTAGCAGCGCGCTCGGCGGATCCCGTCTGCGCAGCGCGTCCTGGCGCCGTTCGCCAGCGCGACCCAGTAGCCGCCGCAGAGCGGGGAAGGGCACAGCCGCGGGTCGAGCTGAACCGTGTAGATCCCGGTGCCCATCGTCGGCTGGCTTCGGGCGGAGCCGGCAGCACCCGCGAGCGCGAGACTTGCGAGGAGCGCAACCAAGAGGACTCGACTGCGCACGCTCATACGATACGCCGATGCGCCTCGTCGCCATCGGGCTCGCGGCCGGTGTGTTCTCGGCGCTCTTCGGCGTGGGTGGCGGGATCATTGCCGTGCCGCTCCTCATCCTCGCCCTGGGCCTCCCCACGCGGGTAGCGACGGCGACGTCCCTCGGCGCGATCGGGATCACCGCGCTCGCGGGCGTCGTCGTGTTCTCGCTGCGAGGCGAGATCGACGCCGGCTACGCGGCGCTGGTGGGGCTGCCGGCGACTGCAGGCGCGCTCCTCGGAACCTCGCTCCAGCAGCGAATCGACACGCGCATGCTCGCGTACGGGTTCTCGCTTCTCCTCGTCGTCGTGGGAGCCTGGCTGCTCGTCTCATGACGACCTGGACGATCGTGTTCGCGCTCGTGCTCGGCCTGTCCGCCGGCGTCCTCGCGGGCCTGTTCGGCGTCGGAGGAGGGGTCCTGTTCGTGCCGGTGCTCGTGGCGCTCGGGCTCGGCCAGCTCGAGGCGCAGGCGACGTCGCTCCTCGCCATCCTCCCGACGGTCGCCGCCGGCGCGTGGAACCAGCGGCGGTACGGGAACCTCCGCATCCGGCCCGCTCTGATCGTCGGTCTCGTGTCCGTGGCCGGGGTCGAGATCGGCGCGCAGATCGCCACCTCGCTCGACGAGACGCTCCTGCGGCGGCTGTTCGCGATCCTCCTGTTCGCCGTCGCGGCTCAGCTCGCGTGGCGGGCGTATCGCGGGCGACCGCGCTACCCTGAATCGCCGTGATCCGTGTCGTCGCCGCAGCCGGCGCGGCTCTCGCCGTGTCGGCGGCCCTCGCGTCCGCCGCGCCACCGCCCCGGGACGCGGTGACGGGAGCAAGCGCCGCGCTCGTCCGAATCTCGATCCCCGGCCAGGACGGCGTCTCGCTCGGCGACATCGCTACGCCGACGAACCCGAGCGCGGACGTGCAGTCGTTCTCCTACCCGGCGAACGGCTCGATCCTCACCGTCGGCCGGTCGCGGGCGGTGGTGACGGCGCAGCCGGGAGAGGCGGCGGCGGCGCAGGCGCTCTCCGAGGCGATCGTGCTCTCGCTCTTCGGGGGCGAGATCGTCGCCGGCAAGGTCAGCGCCTCCGTGAGCGCCGGCGCGAGCGTCCGGGCGGCCGGTGCGAAGGTCGAGCAGTCCGAGGTGCAGGGGCTGAGCGCGCTCGGCCAGGCTGTGTCGACCACGCCGGGCACCACGGTTTCGCTCGCGGACTGGGGCTCGCTTCGGGTGCTCTCGCAGGAGACGGGCGTCCGCGCGACCGGCGCGCCTGCTGCGAACGGCTCGGTCGTCGCGCTGCGGATCCGCCTGACGGCTGCGCACGGCGGGCTTCCAGCTGGGAGCGAGATCGTCGTCGGGAGCGCCCAGGCGACCGCGGTCGCCGATGTCCCGGACCGGCCGCGCCCGCCAGACCCCTCGCGCCCGCAGCCCGCGCCGCAGCCCCCGCGCCCGCTCGAGCCGTCGACGCCGCGCGCGCCCGAGCCGGAGTCTCCCGGCGGCACGATCCCCGGCGGTCCGGTACGCGTCGCCCCCGAGGTTTCGGCCGACCTCTCCGCGGGCGGCTACGTCTTCCCGGTCTTCGGCCCCGTGTCCTTCGGCGACAGCTTCGGCGCGCCGCGCCCGAACGTCCCCGGAGGCTGGCACCATGGCGAGGACATCTTCGCGCCGCTTGGGACCCCGATCCTCGCGGTTGCGGACGGGACGCTGCACACGATCGGGTTCACGAAGATCGGCGGCTACCGCGTGTGGCTCCGCGACCGCTCGGGGAACGAGTTCTACTACGCGCACCTGGCGGCGTACTCACCGCTCGCGGTCGAAGGCCGGAGCGTCGAGGCGGGAGACGTGATCGGGTTCGTGGGCGACACGGGTGACGCGGAGGGAGGCTCGCCACACCTCCACTTCGAGATCCATCCCGGAACCATGC
>Ga0299907_10000599_pt1 | contig 18178 bp, 20 predicted proteins | sample RVTome_16_FD_198680 | JGI IMG/M metagenome (GOLD analysis project Ga0299907, IMG submission 198680) | Soil microbial communities from uranium-contaminated site in the Upper Colorado River Basin, Wyoming, United States - RVT152D67 (version 2) ...
GGGGTGAACCCTGACAATCTCGTCCGTTTGGGCAGGTCAGAGGCTTGTGAAATGATTCACAGACCTTTACGAATTTAGCCAACGCCGGTAGTATTTAGGAAATGAGGGGTACTCGAGCAGGTACCCCAGGAAGGGCGCCCATGGCCAAGCAGCTAGACATCGATCCGCACACCACGTACGAGGAGAAGTGGGGCTGGCGGACGCCCGAGAACTACGTCTTCGAGCCGAAGAAGGGGCTGTCCAAGGAGGTCGTCGAGGAGATCTCTTGGATGAAGTCCGAGCCAGACTGGATGCGGAAGTTCCGGCTCAAAGCCTTCGACCGCTGGGAGCGCCGTCCGATGCCCAAATGGGGCGCGGACCTGTCGGGCATCGACTTCAACAACATCTTCTACTTCCTCAAGGCTTCGGAGCGCTCGGAGCGGTCCTGGGAGGACGTCCCGCCCGACATCAAGAACACCTTCGATCGTCTGGGGATCCCGGAGGCCGAGCAGAAGTACCTCGGCGGCGTGAGCGCGCAGTACGAGTCGGAGTCCGTCTACCACTCGGTCAAGGAAGAGATCACCAAGCAGGGCGTGCTCTTCGCCGACATGGACACGGCCGTGCGCGACCATCCGGAGATCGTCCAGAAGTACATCTCGACCATCATCCCGATCAACGACAACAAGCTCGCGGCGCTGAATTCGGCGGTGTGGTCGGGTGGGTCGTTCATCTACGTGCCGCCGGGTGTGCAGCTGGACATCCCGCTGCAGGCCTATTTCCGCATCAACGCGGAGAACGCCGGACAGTTCGAGCGGACGTTGATCATCGCCGACGAAGGCTCCTACGTGCATTACGTCGAGGGCTGCACGGCGCCGACGTACACGTCGAACTCCCTGCACTCGGCCGTCGTCGAGCTCATCGCGCACAAGGACGCGCGTCTGCGCTATACGACCATCCAGAACTGGTCGGGCAACGTTTACAACCTCGTGACCAAGCGCGCCGTCGCCGAGGAGAACGCCGTCGTCGAGTGGGTGGACGGCAACATCGGCTCCCGCGTGACGATGAAGTACCCGGCCGTCGTGCTCAAGGGCCGCAAGGCTCACGGCGAAACGCTCTCGCTGGCTTTCGCCGGCAAGGGCCAGCACCAGGACACCGGATCGAAGATGACGCACGTCGCTCCGGAGACGAGCTCGCGCATCATCTCGAAGTCGATCTCCAAGGACGGCGGCCGCACGTCCTACCGCGGCGGCGTCTGGATGCACCCCGATGCCCGGGGCTCCAAGTCCAACGTGGTCTGCGACGCGTTGCTGATCGACGAGGAGTCGCGCTCCGACACCTACCCCTACATGGACATCCAGGCAGAGAACGTCGAGATGGGCCACGAGGCGACGGTGGCCCGCATCGGCGACGAGCAGCTCTTCTACCTGCGCAGCCGTGGGATCTCGGAGACCGAAGCTGCCGCGATGATCGTGCGCGGGTTCATCGAGCCCATCACGAAGCAACTTCCGATGGAATACGCGGTCGAGCTCAACCGCCTGATCGAGCTCGAGATGGAAGGCTCGGTCGGCTAGGCCGGGCCTTGCGTACGCTGACCTGCCTCTGCGGGGTCGTCATGGAGGCGGCCGATCTGGACGCGATGGTCCCGGTCGCGCTTGCCCACTTCACCGAGGTGCACCCGGAATTCGGGCTGAGCGAGGTGAACGTCCGGGACTATCTGGAGGCCGAGGATCGACTGGCGCCGGTGCAACCGCGCCTCGAAGAGATCGGTGAGATCGAGGTGCGGCCGGCGACGCCGGATCGACTGGACGATGTGCTGCAGTTCTTCGACCGTGATGGATTCGCCGGCAAGCCCGAGTGGGCGGCGTGCTACTGCGTCGCGCATCACGTCGGTGAGGGCGGCCCGGACTGGTGCCGGAATCGGAACCGCGCACTTCTGGCCGAACGCATCACCGCCGGGACGACCACAGGTTTTCTCGCCTACGCCGACGACAAGGTCGCGGCGTGGTGCAACGCGTCACCGCGGTCGGAATTTGTGCACTACACGGGCCGGGACGACCAGGAGGACGACAAGGTCGGATCGATCGTCTGTTTCGTCGTCGCGCCGCCGTTCCGCCGCCACGGGCTGGCAGCGAAGCTGCTCGACGCGGCGTGCCGTTCCTTCGTGGAGCGCGGCTTCGCCGTGGCCGAGGCCTACCCCAACAAGGAACCGAGCGACGACGCGTCCGCCTACCACGGGCCCTTGTCGATGTACCTCGACGCCGGCTTCTCGGAGGTCGGTCCCCTGAACGAACACCTCACGGTCGTCCAGAAGGTGCTCTAGATGACCACCACCAAGACTGCATTCGACGACGTCGTCCAGGAGCTGTGCGAAGCCTCCCCCGATTGGCTGGCCGACCTGCGTCGCGAGGCGTGGACGCGTTACGGAGAGCTTCCGTACCCCCAGGGGCGCGAGGAGTTCTGGCGGTTCACCGACCTGAAGTCGTTGCACCCGGAGAACTTCACGCTTCCTTCCGTGGGAGCGGATGTCGCGATCTCTGAGACGCCGACACCCGCGGCGGCCGCGCTCGAGCTCACGGGGGTCGAGTCGGCCGGGCGGATCGTCCACGCCGATGGATCGACGCTGTCGATCGAGATCGGCGCCAAGGCTCGGGATGCCGGTGTGATCCTTTGCGACCTCGACACGGCAACGCGCGAGCATGCCGACCTGCTTCGTCCCCGGCTCGGCTCCCTCGTCCCGCCCGACGACCCCTTCCGCGCATTCTCCCTGGCCGCGCATCGAGGCGGTACCTTCCTGTACGTCCCGGCGGGGGTGGAGCTCGCGGAGCCGTTCCAGGCGTTGCACTGGATCACCGCGGGCGCGGCCGGACAGGCCGTCCTACCGCGAACCGTCGTCATCGTCTCCGACGGCGCGAAGGTCGTGTTCAACGACCTGTACACGAGTGGCGCGATCGCCGATCCGACGCTCGCCGTGCCGGCCACAGAGATGTACATCGGCGCGGCGGCACAGGTCGGATGGGTGACCTGGCAGGACTGGGGACCGGGCATCCGGCATCTGGCCCACGTCCGTGCGCAGCTCGATCGGGACGCCCTGCTGAACACGCTCGTGGTCACCCTCGGAGGTGACTTCTCGCGCACCTGGAAGGAGTGCACCCTGGCCGGCGAGCACGCGCAGAGCTTCATGTACGGCCTCTACTTCCCGCACGGTGACCAGCGCTTCGAGCACTGGACGGTGCAGGACCACGCCTCACCGCACACGACCTCGGACCTGCTCTACAAGGGAGCATTGGCCGACACGTCTCAGGCGTTGTACTACGGCACCATCCGGATCCGACCGAACGCCTACCGCTCCGATGCCTACCAGGCCAACCGTAACCTCGTGCTGTCGCCGCACGCACGCGCGCTGCCCAACCCGCAGCTCGAGATCGAGAATAACGACGTACGCTGTACACACGGGGCGACCGTCGGACAGGTCGACGCCGAGCAGCTTTTCTACTTGCAGTCGCGCGGTATCCCGCTGGACGAGGCGCGACGACTGGTTGTTTTCGGCTTCTTCAACCAAGTGCTGGATAAGGTGACCTGGTCGGGCATGCACGACCGGCTGGCCGAAGCGATCAGAACGAAGATGGAGGAACAGTGATGGGCAAGTTCGTCAAGGTGGCCAACGTCGACGACATCCCCTCGGGCGAAGCGCTCCAGGTGGACGTCGCAGGACATCCGTGCGCCTTGGTCCGAGTGGATGGGGACGTGTACTGCGTGGACGACATCTGCACGCACGAGCACGCGCACCTTTCTGAGGGATTCGTCGAGGGACACGAGATCGAGTGCCCGCTGCACGGGTCGATCTTCGACGTGCGCACCGGCGACGTGAAGTCGCTCCCGGCGACCGAGGATCTGAAGACGTACCCCGTCAAGCTCGAGAACGGCGAGGTACATGTGGAGATCGCCGAATGAGCGAATCTCATTCGGAGCGCGGGGGGTCCGGGGGCAGCGCCCCCGGTACAGTGCCTGAGCCGATCCTGCGAATCTCCGACCTGCACGTGTCCGTCGAGGACACGCCGATCCTGCGTGGAGTGAACCTCGAGGTCCCGAAGGGCGAGGTCCACGCGATCATGGGCCCCAACGGCTCGGGCAAATCGACGCTCGCGCAGGTGTTGCTCGGCCACCCGGCCTACCAGATCACGCAGGGCTCGATCACGTTCAAGGGACAGGAGATCACCGAGCTCTCCCCGGACGACCGGGCGCGTCTCGGCATGTTCCTCGCCTTTCAGTACCCGGTGGAGGTACCCGGGGTGTCGGTGTCGAACTTCCTGCGCACAGCCATGGGCGCCGTGCGCGGCACCGATGTGCCCGTCCGCGAGTTCATGACCCAGCTCCGCGACGTGCTCGGCAAGCTCGGCATGGACGAGTCGTTCGCCCGGCGTAACATCAACGAGGGCTTTTCCGGTGGCGAGAAGAAGCGTGGCGAGATCCTCCAGCTCGCGCTCCTGCGTCCCGAGCTCGCCGTGCTCGACGAGACCGACTCCGGCCTGGACATCGACGGCGTGCGTGTGGTCGCCGAGGCGGTCAACCTGCTGAAGGGCCCGGAGATCGGCTTCCTCGTCATCACCCACTACACACGCATCCTGAACTTCGTCACGCCCGACGTCGTCCACATCCTCCTCGGCGGCCGCGTCGTGCGATCCGGGGGACGGGAGCTCGCCGACCACCTCGAAGAGGTTGGGTATGAAGAGCTTCGGAAGGAGTTTGGCGTGGAGACGGACCAGGCAATACCTGAGGAGGCTGCTTCGACCACGCCGTAGCGAAGCGGAGGCGCAGACTGAGAAGGCATCCATGACACTCGACGTGACCCGCGTGCGTAAGGACTTCCCGATCCTCGACCGGGAGGTGCACGGGAAGCGGCTCGTTTACCTCGACAGCGCCGCCACCTCGCAGAAGCCGCAACGCGTCATCGACGCCGTAAGCGACTTCTATTCACACCGCAACGCCGCCGTACACCGATCGGTGCACGAGCTCGGCGAGGAGGCAACCGCCGCCTACGAAGGTGCCCGTGCGACGATCGCGCGCTTCGTCAATGCGCCCGACCCTCGCGGTGTGGTCTTCACGCGCGGGACGACCGAGTCGACCAACCTCGTCGCGTACGCCTGGGTCCGGCGGCGTTTGGGCCCCGGCGACGAGATCGTCTCGACGGTCATGGAGCACCACTCCAACCTCGTCCCGTGGCAGATGGCCGCGCGCGACTCGGGAGCGACGCTGCGGTACCTGCCCGTGACCGATGGCGGCGAGCTCGACCTGACGACCCTGGATTCGCTCATCACACCCAGAACCAGGCTCGTGTGCGTCACGGGCATGTCCAACGTCCTCGGGACCATCAACTCACTCGACCAGATCGTCGCCGCCGCCCACGCCGTCGGCGCCCTCGTCCTGGTCGACGGCGCGCAACTCGTTCCGCACATCGCGACCGACGTGCAGGCCATCGGCTGCGACTTCCTCGCCTTCTCGTCGCACAAGATGCTCGGCCCCCTTGGCATCGGAGCCCTCGTCGCACGACCGGAGCTCCTCGAGGAGATGGATCCGTTCCTCGGCGGCGGCGAGATGATCCGCAACGTGACGCTCGAGGGGGCCGAGTGGAACGACATCCCGTACAAGTTCGAGGCCGGCACGATGATGGTCGCGGAGGCCGTCGGGTTCGCCGCCGCCGCCGACTACCTCAGTGAGCTCGGGATGGACGCCGTCCGGGAGCACGAGATCCAGCTCACCCGCTACGGACTGAAGGCCCTCGACGCCATCGACGGGATCGTCGTCTACGGCCCCCGGGACGCCGCGCGGCGGGGCGCGACCTTCTCGTTCAACGTCTTCGAGGCCGACGGGGAGCTTGTCCATCCGCACGACGTCGGGACGATCCTCGACGGCGACGGCATCGCGATCAGGGCCGGTCATCACTGCGCGAAGCCCCTCATGCAGCGCTTCGACGTCCCCGCGACCTGCCGGGCCTCCTGCTACGTCTACAACACAGAGAGCGAGCTCGACGCGCTCGTGGAATCGATCGAGCGGGCTAAGGTGTTCTTCTCTAGGAGCTAACCATGTCCGTCGAAGACCTGTATCGCGAGATCATCCTCGACCACTACCGCAGCCCGCGGAACAAGCGGCGCGGGGTCGAAGGCTCGATCGCGGTCAAGCACGACAACCCGCTGTGCGGGGACGAGCTCCATCTGGCCGTCGATCTCCAGGACGGCCGGCTGGCCGACGTTGCGTTCGACGGGAAGGGATGCTCGATCTCCCAAGCGTCGGCATCGATGATGACCGAGGCCGTCCAGGGTCAATCGTTGGACGACGCGCTCGCGCTCTCCGAGACGATCCGGCTGATGATGCACGGCGAGCACCCGACGGGTGACCTCGGCGATCTCATGGCGCTGGAAGGCGTGGCGAAGTTCCCCGTCCGGGTGAAGTGCGCGTTGCTGGCCTGGATGGCCCTGCGCGACGTGCTCGGACAGGCCGCTACACCGGCGGTGCCTGGAGACGGCGCCACGCCGCAGCGGAGCGGAGGCGCAGACGGGAAGATCACATGACCCAGCAAACGATCAACGAGGAAGAGGTCTGGGAGGTCCTGAAGGTCGTGACCGATCCCGAGATCGGGATCGACGTCGTGAACCTCGGCCTCGTCTACGGCATCGACATCTCGGAGCGCAACGTCAAGGTCCGCATGACCCTCACGTCGATGGGGTGTCCCGCCACCGGCCTCATCGAGTTCCAGGCCAAGGAAGCCGTCGGCACCGTCGACGGCGTGGACAACGTCGAGGTGGAGTTCACCTTCGATCCTCCCTGGAGCCCCGACAGCATGACCGAAGAAGGCCGGGACATGCTCCAGGCGATGGGCTACTAGGCGCCCTTCGGTTCGGGCGCCGAGCGGGCCTCGCGGAACAGATCGGTGAACGAGTCGATCACCCGCGTATTCGGTTGCTCACACTCGACCTTGCGGCCCCAGGCCGTGAGCGCCATCTGCGTGCCACCACGCAGCTGCGGGTAGGGCACGACGATGACTTTGCGCTCGTCGCGGTACCGGCGCTCGAGCGTCCGCTCCTGCTCCGTCGTCAACCCGTCGTGCCACACGATGATGTAACCGTGCTCGAGCGAATGGACGGCCTGATAGATCGTCGGACGTTCGCCGAGCACGTTGGTGAACGGCTCGTCGTAGATCCCGGCCGGGAGGGCGTTCGGCGCGTGAGCACCGTGGGTCGGCGGCGAGCTGTCGTACCTCGTCGTCTGGCCCTCGGCCAGGTGCTGCATCCCACCGGTGGTTTCGGTGACTTGGAGCTCGCCGCAGGCGGCCGCGGTCGCGAGCTCGTTGAAGTTGGACGTCCGCCGGCTGTTGAAGATCTGCCGGCCGACGACGGCGGCGACGATGAGCACGATGATGCCCCCAACGATCAGGTACGTACGCAGCCTGCCTCCTCGACGACGGCGCTTGACCGCTTTGCGCCGGACGACGTCGCGCGGCCTCGCGGGTGTGGAGGCCGGCGTGTGCGCCGATGTCTCACCGACGGCCGGAGGCTCGGGCGCGATCGGACGACCCGGGGGGGCTTGCGTCGGCGGCGGGCCGGAAGGACCGTGGACCGCACCGGGGGCCGAATGGACCGGAGGCGCGACGGGCCGTCGGTGACGCCTGCGCTTCTTCTTGGCCATGGGCTCAGATGATACTGGCGGACCGGTGAGAGGCTCGCGTCTGGTCGGTGTCGGGGCGGCCGCGTTGTCCGCCCTTGCGCTGTTCGCTGCCGAGGAACCGCTGGCCGTCGGTCCGCTGGCCTGGGTCGCCCTCATCCCGGTGCTCCTGGTGGTGCTCCGTGAGGAGCGGCCGGTGTGGGCCTGGCTGTACGGCCTGGCCTTCGGCGTCGCGTACTTCGGGATCCATCTGTCGTGGATCTTCCTGTTCGGGTGGATGGCCTGGACGGCGCTGACGCTCGTCATGGCTCTGTACTGGAGCGTCGCAGCCTTGCTCGGACGGCTCGTCCGCGATCTGCGGTTGGCGCCCGTGCTCGTGGCCGGGGCGTGGACGGGGGCCGAGCTTCTCAGGGACCGCTGGCCGTTCGGCGGCTTCCCGTGGGGCACCCCGGGCACGGCGCAGGGCGCCGTGCCCGGGGTGCGCTGGCTGGCCGGGGTGATCGGGGCGTACGGGCTCACCTTTCTCGTCGTCTTCGCCTCAGCGGTGGTGGCCTGCAGGCTTCGCCACGGCCGCTGGCCGTGGCGAAGCCTCGCCACCGTCGCGATCGTCCTTGCCGTCTTCATCGGGGTGGACCTCGTCGGGTATGGGTCGCCCTCGCCCGGTCGTCCGATCCGTGTCGCCGTCGTGCAAGGAGGAGTGCCGCGACCGCCCCGTCCCGATCAGAACGCGGTCATCGTCCGGACTCACCTCCGCCTTACGCGGCAGCTGCTCCGTCGTGAACGGGTCGATCTCGTCGTATGGCCGGAGAGCGCCATCGCCAACAGTGTCGCCGCGTCGGGTCTGCGCGACGTGCAGGAACTTGCTCTCGAGACGGGCACGCCGTTCCTCGTCGGTCGGTCCTTCTTCACGGGCGATGCCTACTTCAACCAGATGGAGCAGGTGACGGCCGGCGGACACCTCGCGGGTACGTACTCAAAGCGACATCCCGTCCCGTTCGGTGAGTACGTCCCGCTGTCGTTCCTCCGCAGTGCGGTGGGTACGCTGCAGACCGAGATCCCCGTGGACCAACGGCCCGGCACCGAGGCCACCGTCTTCGACGTCGGCGGCACGACCGTCGCGACGCCCATCTGCTTCGAGTCGGTGTTCCCACGTGACTTCCTCGACTTCGTACGGGAGGGGGCCGAGCTGTTCGTCCTGTCCACGAACAACTCGTCGTTCGAGCGGTCCTACGCCTCCGAGCAACACGTCGCGCACACGCGGATGCGTGCTCTGGAGACGCGCCAGTGGGTCGTGCAGGCGGCACTGGCGGGCATCAGTGCCGTCCTCGGCCCGGACGGCTCCGTCACGCAACGAACCGGGCTGTTCACCTCGCAAAGCTTCGTCGCCGACGTCCGCGCGCGCCCGTCGCAGTCGCTGTACGCAGCGACGGGCGATCTGTTCCCGGCCCTCTTCGCCGGGCTCGCCGGCCTGGGACTCGTCTATGCTCTCGTCCGCCGCCGCCGCCGCCGCCGCCAGCCGGAGCTAGAGTCCAGTGCATGAAGATCGCGGTCGGCTCCGACGAACGTACGCCGACGACCGACGCCGTCATCGAGGAGCTGCAACGACGAGGCATCGAGCTCGAGCTTCACGGCCCGCTCAATAGTCAGAAGAAGGAGTGGGCCGAGATCTCCGAGGAGGTAGCGCGCGCGGTGGCGGAAGGACGCGCCGATCGCGGCGTCCTGTTCTGCTGGACGGGGACCGGATGCTCGATGGCCGCGAACAAGGTGCCCGGCGTCCGGGCCGCCCTGTGCACCGACGCCGAGACGGCCCGCGGTGCGCGGCGATGGAACGACGCGAACGTGCTCGCGATGAGCCTTCGATTGGCCACGCCGATCCTCGCCCGCGAGATCGTCGAGTCGTTCCTGGGGACCAACGATGTCGACCCGACCGAGGTCGCCAACATCGAGCGGCTGCGGCGCCTCGAGACACGATGAGCTTCGAGGGCGAGCTCGCCGACCAGGGCTTCGAGCTCATCCAGGAGCGTCGCGGCGGCTCGAGGCAATACTCGCGCCGGACGAATCCTTTCCTGCGCTGGTGGGTAATGACCCACCCGGACGGCACGGCGGAGCTGTCCTGGGAGTTCGAGCTGGGGGAGTACATGAATGCCAAGGGGTTCCAGGTGTCCGTTCAGGACGAGCTGTCCCTGCTCATCTTCCCCCCGGATGAGGTCCGCGGACCCGCCGAGGTGGCGTGGCTGCGGGCAGAGATCGAGCATGCTGAACGCCACCTGCGATCGGTGGACTTGCTCGCGGGCTCGTGAAGGGCTAGACCAAGCGCGGAGGTGATAGGTCGTGGAAGCCAAGGTCGGTGACCGCGTCTCGATCGACGCGAAGAAGGTTGGCCAGCCCCGGCGGACCGGGGTCATCCGCAGCGTCACGAAAGGTCTCGCCGGTGCGCGTTACCAGGTTCGGTGGGACGATGGGCACGAGTCCGTTCTTTCACCCGGCGGCGGCAACCTCACGATCGAGGGCCGCGCCCGCGGGAACGGCAAGCGCGCGGCCGGCTCCAAGACCAAGGGCGCTACCGCGAAGAAGGCCGCCAAGAAGAAGGCCTCGAAGCGACGCTGAGTGCTACAGCGAGATCTGCTTGATCTCGTCTTTGGCTTCGGTGAGCAGCTTGTAGGACGGCGCTACCAGCCCGACGTCGGCGAAGAAGGTCACGTTCCACAACGCGATGTGGCGCAGCCCGACACGCACGTACGGCTCGAGAGCGCGGGCGAGGTCGGCCGGGCTGCCGTGCAACGTGGCGTCGTGTGCGACTTCGAACGGGATCGCCTCGATGGCCGTCATCGCTTCTTCCCGCCCGAGACGCGCGGGGATGTATTCGAGGAAGCCGTTGAAGTCGTCGCCCAGCGGATGCGGGTGACCGCGCGACGTGTAGTACTCGGTGGGGAGCGCGAGCAGGAAGGCTTTCACCATCGGGTGATCCAGGATCCGGTGTGACGCTTCGTGATCCTCGGTGACGACGGTGTATCGCCACATGCCGGCAACTATCGCGTCGGGATCGCGTCCGGCCTTCGTCGCGCCTTCGCGAACCAGGCCCCAGCAGCGCTCGTAGTCGTCGACGTCGAGGATGGTCGGCAGCCATCCGTCACCCAGCTCACCCGTTGCCCGGCACAGCCGCGGTCCGTGCGCAGCCACCCAGATGGGTGGGAACCGTCCCGGCTCCCGTGCTCCCATGCCGTTGACGGCTCCTTCGAGGCGATACACCGGACCCTCGTAGTCGACGGGCTCGTCGTTCTCCCACAGCAACCGGATGACGCGCAGCGCGTCGATGAGCCGCGTCGCCGGACGGTCGAAGTCGAGGCCGTACGGCGTGATGTTCTCGCCCTCCCCGGCTCCGATGCCGAGGATCGCGCGTCCGTTGGTGATGTGATCAAGCGTCAGCCACGCGCGGGCCAGCTGGGCGGGATGGTTGCGCACCGGCTCGGTGACGGAGGTGCCGAGCTGGATGCGTTCGGTCACGCTCGCCGCCGCCGTGATCGCGGCGATCGGGTCGAAGTACATGTGGGGATTGGCTAATCCGGCAGCGAGGGGTGCGATCTCCGGTGTCCACACCGATTGGGGATGCCAGCCCATGAGGTGATCGGGCCACCAGATGACGTCGAAGCCGCGTTCCTCGTTTCGCCGCGCGGTGTAGGTCAGTGCGTCGGTGGGCGGCTGCACGATGCCCGGGACTCCTACCGAGATACTCATGTGACATTGTGGAGCAGATGACCAAGGTCGCGTGCATCGGCGCCGGGTCGTTCGGTACGACCATGGCCGGCCTCGCCGCGCAGAACGCCAACGACGTGGTCCTGTGGTGCCGCCGGCCCGAGCTCGCCGAGCAGATCAATCAGATGCGGTCCAACGAGTCCTATCTGCCCGGGATCCGCCTGCCCGAAGGCCTCCGGGCCACCTCCGACATCCAGGAGGCGATGGCCGGGGCCGAGGTGTGCGTCATGGCCGTCCCGTCCCACGGCTGGCGGGAGGTGTTGCAAGCGATCACCTCGGAGCTGTCCGAGGTCGAAGCCGTCGTGAGCCTCACGAAAGGGCTCGAGGTCGACACGAATCTGCGGATGAGTGAGGTGCTGTTCGAGGAGTGTCCCGACTTCCCCACCGAGCGGTACGTGATGCTGTCCGGCCCGAACATCGCGCGCGAGATCGCACGGCGGATGCCCGCGGCCACGGCGATCGGCTGCGTGGACGAACAGCGGGGCGAGCTTGTCCAGAACGTCTTCCACCAGCCGTACTTCCGCGTGTACACCAACAACGACGTTGTGGGATGTGAGCTCGGCGGCGCGATCAAGAACATCATCGCCATCGCAGCAGGGATCGCCGACACGATGGGTTTCGGTGACAACGCCATGGCCGCGCTCATGACGCGTGGCCTCGCCGAGCTCACGCGGCTCGGCACCCGGCTGGGGGGTCAGTCCCTGACGTTTGCCGGCTTGGCGGGCATGGGAGACCTGATCGTCACGTGTACATCGAAGTACTCCCGGAACCGCCGGGTGGGTAAGGAGCTCGGCAAGGGTCGGCACATCGACGACATCATCGCGGAGATGAACATGGTCGCCGAAGGCGTGAAGACGTCCAGGCCGATCCTCGAGCTCGGCCGCAAGGTCGACGCGTGGATGCCGATCACGGAAGGCGTCGTGTCGATGATCTACGAAGGCAACGCGCCCGATCAGATGGTGGCCGACATCCTGTCCCGGCCCCCGATGCCCGAGACGTTCGGGATCGAGTCCTAGTGTCCGACGCCGCAGCCGTCCCTCCCTCGTTCTGGCGCGCGATAGGTCTGACCCTGGAAGCGACGGTCCGCAATGTGCGGACGTGCCTCATGCTCGTCGCGGCCTACGCGGTGCTCAACGGTCTGTCGAACGCGATCGGCAGCACGCTGTCGGTCGAGATCGATCCGTTGCGAGCCTCCGGCAGCGAGCTCATCGCGCTGAGTGCTGCGGCGATAGCCGGCTTCGCGACGTTCCTCCTCGTCTACATCTTCGTGTACCCGCCGACCCTGGGGGCGCTGTCGCTCGTCGGCTCGGCGGCCGAGACGGGAGACGTGCTCGAAACGCACGGCATCATCCGGCGCGTGTTCGACCGGGCACTCGAGGTGATCGGGACGTTCGTGCTGACGATCCTCATCCTGGCCGTCGCGCCGATCACCATCGGGTTGATAGCCGTGCTCGTGGGTCTGGTCGCGGGGGCCGAGGCCGGTGTCGGGGCCCTGCTGTTCACGCTCATCGTCGTGGTGGTCCCCAGCGTCTACGTTCTCGTGCGGCTGTCCCTGGCCGTGCCCGCCGTCGTGCTCGAGGGCCTGAGTCCTATCGGCGCCTTGCGCCGCTCGTGGGATCTCGTCGGCGGCAACTGGTGGTGGGTGTTCGGCGTGATGGTCGTCGTCGGACTGATCGGCGGGCTCATCGGTAACGTCGCGTCTACGGTCGTCTCGCTCGGGCACACCGGGATCTTCACCGTGGGCCGACAGGTTTCTTCGAACTTCGCTCTCTCCGCACTGGGCACGATGGTCGGCACGGCCATCTACGGGGCGCTCTTCGGTGTGGCCACCGGGGTCATCTACGGGGCCCGCGCCCAAGCCAAGCCGCCGGCCGAGCTCGCTTTGCCCGACGCGCCGGCGCCGGACGCCGAAGCCCCAGAACCGCCGGCCCCGGACGCTTCCGACGCCGGGGTTCCGCCGTCCAGGGGTTCGGGCGTGTCCGATATAGCTGAGTGAATCGGATAGGGGACTTCGCGCTCATCGGTGACTGCCATTCGGCCGCCCTCGTCGGGCGCGACGGCTCCATCGAGTGGACGTGCTTCCCCCGTTTCGACGCACCCGCCCAGTTCTGCCGCGTGCTGGACGCCGAACGCGGCGGGGCCTTCGCGGTGTCGCCCGAGGCCGTTCTGGACACGCACCGGCGCTACGTCGAGGGGACGAACGTGCTCGAGACGACGTTCCGGTGCGAGAGCGGCACCCTCGAGGTCACCGACTGCATGCCCGTTCGTAGCGAAGGCCGGGACCCGAGACGCATGCAGGCCCGCCATTCGATCCTTCGACGGCTCAGGTGCGTCGAAGGAGACATCGACGTCCGGATCGCCGTCGAGCCCCGCTTCGAGTACGGACGATTCGTCCCGCACTTCCGGCTGACGTCGGAGGAGACGGCCGAGGCCGTCGGCGGCCCCGACGCGATCCACATCACCGCCACACGACTTCTGGATGAAGAACGCGACCGCGTCCGGGCCCGGTGGCACCTGCGCGCCGGCGAGTCGGCGTGGATCGAGGCCGCCTGGGGTCCCTCGCACCGGCTGCGCCTGCCCGATGAAGTGCCGACCCGCGCCGACTTCGAGCAGCTCCTCGAGGAAACGATCACTTTCTGGCGGGAGTGGAGCGATCGGTGCGTAGTCGAGGCCGAGAAGGTCGATACAGTCCGCCGATCCGCGCTCACGCTCAAAGCGCTGACGTATGCGCCGACCGGGGCGATCGTCGCGGCCCCCACGACGTCGCTGCCAGAAGAGATCGGCGGCGAGCGCAACTGGGACTACCGCTACACATGGATCCGGGACGGAACACTGACGCTGATATCGCTGTTCGCGCTCGGCATCCGCGAGGAGGCCGAAGCGTTCAAGTTCTGGATGGAGCGCACGAGTGCCGGACGTCCGGAGGATCTGCAGATCATGTACGGGATCTCCGGCGAGCGGTGGCTGCCCGAGCTCGTCCTCGATCATCTGCCCGGGCACCGCGACTCGGCTCCCGTCCGCATCGGCAACGGCGCGGCGAAGCAGCGGCAGCTCGACTGTTACGGACAGCTCATCCAGTCGGCCTTCCTGTTCGCCAAAGCGGGGGGACGCATCACGCCGGACAACTGGAACTTCCTCGTGGGTCTCGCGGAGATCGTGTCGACGTCGTGGCGCGAGCCGGACCAAGGCATCTGGGAGGTCCGCGACGAACCGCGGCACTTCGTCCATTCCAAGCTCAATTGCTGGGCGGCCCTGGACCGTGCCGTCCGGATCGCCGCGACGCGGAAGTTGCCTGCACCGATCGCGCAATGGGAGACCGAGCGCGACGCGCTGCGTGAGTACCTCTTGTCGGATGCCGAGTCGCGCGGATGGTTCGCGCAGTCGGTGGGTGCCGACGCACCAGACGCGTCGGCGCTGCTCGTACCGGCCATGGGGCTGCTGCCGACCTCTCACCCGCTCGTCCAGCGCACGATCGAGGTCGTCCGCTCTGAGCTGTGTCACGGCGCGCTCGTGCACCGTTACCGTGCGCCCGACGGGCTCGAGGGTGGGGAGGGCGCGTTCCTGCTGTGCTCGTATTGGCTGCTCGACTGCCTCATCTACTGCGGACGACTCGACGAGGCCGATGCGATGCTCGACGAGCTCCAGGGCTATGCCAACGACGTGGGGCTGTGGGCCGAGGAGGTCGATCCGGCTACCGGTGAAGCGCTCGGTAACTTCCCGCAGGCCTTCACGCATATGGCCCACATCACGTCGTCGCTGCACCTGCAGGCGGCCAAGGGCGGGGACATCGACTTCGGCGCGACCTACGACTACGCCGAGCACGCCGTCGACCGTCTGCTGTCTGCGGGGCGCCGGCTTGCGACGGCCGGTGAAGTCCGGGGAGGCTGACGCCCATGACCATCGAAACGGCCAGGGGACGGGTCGACGAGCTGCGCTCTGCGCTTGAGAAGGCGGCGCCGAAGCATCTGGACGAGCTGCGGCGTCTCGTCGAGATCCCGAGCGTGTCCGCACAGGGTGAAGGGATCGAGGAAGCCGCGAAGGCGACCGCACAGCTGCTCTCCGAGCGTGGCTTGCGGACCGAGATCCGGCCGACCGGCGGCCATCCCGTCGTGTGTGCGTGGGGCGGCGCACGTGAAGGCCCGACGATCCTGTTCTACGAGCACTACGACGTTCAGCCCCCCGAACCGCTCGACGAGTGGAACGTGCCTCCCTTCGAGGTGACCGAGAAGGATGGCAAGCTCTTCGGACGCGGCACGTCCGACACGAAGGGACACATCATGTGCCGGATCGCCGCCATCGACGCGGTGCGCGAAGTTTTCGGCGCCGATCCCATCCGGTACGTGTTCATGATCGAAGGGGAAGAGGAGATCGGGAGCCCGAACCTCGAGGCCTTCATCCACGACAACGCCGAGGATTTCCGCGCGGACGCGTGCTTGTGGGAGTTCGGCGGCGTCGACAACGACGGCAAGCCGAGCCTCACGTTGGGGTTGAAGGGCATCCAATCGATCGAGCTGCGTGCACGCGGTCCGGCTTACGACGCGCATTCCTCGCTCGGGGTAGCCATCGACAACCCGTTGTGGCGTCTGGCGGCGGCCGTCGGGTCGCTGCGCGACACCGACGGCCGCGTGACGATCGACGGCTTCTACGACGATGTCCGTGAGCTCACGCCGGGTGAGCTCGACGCGATCGGGGCGGAGCCGGATCGCGACGAGCAGCTGCGGCGGGAGTACGGCATCGATCGCTTCCTCGGCGGCGCCGAAGGCTTCGGGCTGCGCAAGCGCCTGCGCGCGGAGCCGTGCGTCAACGTCAACGGGTTCCACGGGGGATACGGGGGCCCGGGATCCAAGACGGTGCTGCCGTCGCGCGCAATGGCCAAGCTCGATTTCCGGCTCGTCCCCGACCAGAAGCCCGAGCGTATCGTCGAGCTCCTGCGCTCGCACCTGAACCGGTACGGCTTCGACGACATCGAGCTCATACCGCTCGCGGGCGAAGCCCCCGGACGAACCTCGCTGGACGATCCGTTCGTCGGCGTCGTCGCCGAGACCGCGAAGCTTGCCTACGGCGTCGAGCCCACGATCGAGGTGTCGAGCGCGGGCACGGGCCCGGCCGGGCCCTTCCAGGACGTCCTCAAGGTGCCGTTCGCGTCGGTCGGGTGCGCCTATCCCGGCTCCCGTGCCCACGCCCCCGACGAGCACATCCGCCTCGAGGACTTCGCGACGGGCAAGCTGCACACCGCGCTCGTGATCGCCGCGCTGGCTTGAGTAGATGAAGCGGTTGCTGCGATCGCGGATCCTCGTGGCTTGTCTGTTCGGACTCATCGGTGCCGTCGCCACCCTCGCGGCGACGGGAAACCTTCCGGGTCTGTCCGGGGATCCATCGGAGGAACCGCGTCGCACGACGACCTCGCGAGCGAGAACCGACGCATCGGAGCCGGGTACGGCCTTCACGACGCATCCGGAATCGGAATCGCCGCGCGCGGACGCGCCTTCGGGTCGCGTGCGTCGGTACTCCTCCGAGAACGACTACCGAGACCAGCTCTACGAGCAGTACTTCGGTTACGAGGAAGAAGAAGAGGTCGACGAGGACGAGACGGTGTTCGTCCGGCCCGAAGAGGGCGCGGGATCCGGGGAGCCCGGGGAGCCTGGGGAGCCCGGCATCCCCGGCGACGGAGAAGACGATTCCGGCGACGGAGCCGGAGGTCCGGGCGGACCCGGCGGGGAGGGCGGCGGATAGCCTAGGCTCGGCCGTCTTCTTTGGGGGGAGCGGGCGTGAGACGTCTTCGTATCGTTCTGTGCTTGATCGTGCTCGTCGGTTTGTTGCCGGTGGGGGTCGCTGGAGCCCTGGCTCTGGTGGAGGGCGATCCCGGCTGGGACTGTACGACGATGGGCAACGGTGATTGTGGTCCAGACGGGCCTGCATTGGTCGAAGGTGATCCCGGCTGGGACTGCGAGACGATGGGCAACGGCGACTGCGGCGCAGAGAGCGCTGCGCTGTCCGGCACACTTGTCGCGCCTCCATATACCACCGATGCCGTGGTCAAGAAATGCACGCTCTTGGGCGGGGTCGTCGTGCCCGTCACCGCTTGCGTTACGAAGATCGATCCGGATCCCCAGACCGGCGCCGTCGAGCTAGCTTCGTCGGTCACGAGCGCCAACCGAGCTGCCCGCTCATTCGTAGCGGTTCACTGGAGCGCGAAACACGAACTGCCAACGTCGGTGCCGGAGATGAACTACATCATCGAGTTGGATCTCGAGTCCGTCCTCGCATCCGTAGGACCCGATTCGGATGCGACGGTTAGTTTCGTCGTCAACGTCAATCACGACGGATGTGCGCCGCACTGTCTATCGTCGACGGGTGAGACCCTCGCCCAGGTCGGGAACTTCGAGCCGTGCCAGGAGGGCCCGTGCGGCATCGATCAGTGCCTCGACGATGAGAGTCCCTGCGCCGCCGCGAGGGGGCCCGAGCGTTTGACTTTCCCTGTACGGCTTCAGGGACTCCCCGGGGAGCACCTGCCGGCAGGAACGGTCGTGATCCGGTTGGCGTACATCCTGAGCCTTTCGGCTCGACCGATCGGGGCGATCCCTACCGGTGGCGCTGCTCTGGCGAACGCCTCCCTCGACATCTCGCGTACCTCGGTCACGGCCATCGGCTAGAGAGATCGCAGGAGCGCTACGACCTTGCCCAGGATCCGGCTGTTCTCCTCCGTCACCTCGATGGGCGAGAACGCGGGGTTCTCGGCCTTCAGGATCGTCTTGCCGCCCTGGCGCACGAGCGTCTTCACGGTGGCCTC
>Ga0299907_10000600_pt1 | contig 18171 bp, 17 predicted proteins | sample RVTome_16_FD_198680 | JGI IMG/M metagenome (GOLD analysis project Ga0299907, IMG submission 198680) | Soil microbial communities from uranium-contaminated site in the Upper Colorado River Basin, Wyoming, United States - RVT152D67 (version 2) ...
TCCTGGAGGCCGGCATCGACGAGTGGGTCGAGGCCGTCGTCGTCGCCGCGCAGGGCTCCGTCTCGCGCTCCCCCATACGCTTCCGGCAGGCCAACGTCGTTTCGATCGAGGACGTCGTGGACTTCGTCACGGGCCGGCGTCACTGGATCCGCAGCTCGAAGCTCTTGGCGGTGGTGGCGACCCTGGTGGAGCCGGGAGAGGAGGACCGCTCCGGCGACCGTGGGGGAACCCCCTCGGCACCATGACCCGCTGAGCGGCGCCGCGCAACGCTCTCGGCATCAACGCCACCCGACCCCATTCACGCTCAGCCACCCGCACGATCTGACCCGCGGCGTTCGGGTTCTACCGTGTTCACTCCGCGTCCGCTAGGCGGCCGAGGAGCTGGGGCGCTCGTCGAGTGTGGGGTGCACCCTGATCTCGACATTGCCCTGGAGGGCTCGTGAGACCAGGCAGTTCTGCTCGGCTTCATGGGAGGCCTCGGCGAACGCGGTCGGATCGGAACGCGGAACCACGCCATGAACATCGAGGTCGCTCGACGTGATCTTGGGGATCCCGGACGTTTCCACCGTCACTCGGACGGAAACGTCCAGGCGTTCCGGTGGGGTGCCCCGGCCTGCCAGGACCGAGCCCAGCGCCATGGCGAAGCATCCCGCGTGCGCCGCGGCGATCAGCTCTTCCGGGCTTGTCTTGCCCTCGGGCGCACCGAATCGCGATGCGAGTGTGATCGGGAGGCCTCGGATGGCGCCGCTACCTCCGGAGGCCATGCCCGTGCCGCGCGCGATCGTCCCGCTCCAGGCAACCTCGGCGGTTCTCTCGACGTGAGCCATCAGGTGCTCCTTCCCCTCGACGTGCCTCCACGGTCTCAAGGTTGGTGCACCAGGGCGCTGGTGTCGCCACTGCCAGCGCCCGTCATCCGTTCTGGCTAGCCGGGATCTCCGTATCCCAGTAGCGATGGCGCAGCCCCGACCGCGCCAGCCAGTGTCCGCGCACGGAGAGCGATGGGCCTAGAGGCCGTCCCTCTCGAGCCAGGCTCCGCCCCGCATCACGTGGCGGCCCGCGAGCTCATTCGCCTCACGCCAGGCTTGGATCTCGTGGGGGGTGATCCGGAGGTAGACATATTCCTCGGCGAGCGTGCGCGGGTCGAAGCCGGCCGCCAGCGCGTGCGCCTCCTCGCGCTCCGGGTCGGCGCCGATCGGGATCACGTCGACGGGGCCCTCGACGATCACGACGTCGCGAGTGACACCGAGCGCGACCCGCGCCCAGCCGGTGCGAGTCAGGTTCCTGGCCGTGCGGCTCGCGCGCGGCGTCGCGATCAGCAGCGCAGAGCCGTCCCACAGGTACGACAAGGGAACGAGATACGCGTGTCCGTCTTCGCTCGCCGAGGCGACCCAAAGGTCGACGTCGGTGCGCAACCGCTCGAGGGTGTCGATCGTGCGTTGCGACCTCGATCGCGCCGGCGCCGGCCCCGCTTCGGAGGGTTGATCCGACGCGCTCATCGCAGCGGACGATGTCGGCGAGCGTGGTGTTCCATCCGCCTGCCCCCCGTCACATCGGCTGGCAACGGTTCGTCACTAGCATGACGGAACGGATCCAAGGGATGTGACCGATGGACGAGCACGACTGGCTGGCCGAACGCTTCGAGGCCACCGGACCGATCTCCAGGCGGTGGCCTACCGGATGCTCAACTCGGTGAGCGAGGCGGACGACTCCGTCCAGGAACCCGAGCGCATCAGCGAGCTCGACCTGACGGGCCTCGGCGCCTGAGGAACCGGCACGCACGGGGAAGGCCGATCGGACGCGAACGGGCCGGCCCAAGATGGACCGGCCCGTTCGATGACGCCTCTCGAGCTTTCGGCCTCGACCGAGGCTTCGTCCGGTAGACCAGCCGGAACTCGCGAGGTCGGTGAGCTGGTTGGATTCTGCCGGCTTCCCGGCATACGGGCGGGGGCTGGTGACCCCGGCCCGCGAGGGACGGCTCAGCAGCCAGTCACCTCGAGGGTCTCGAGCTGTTTCGGCAAGGACCACCCCCTTTCTCCCGTGCCCCCCATGGTGCGGCAGAACCTGCCGGAAGGCAACCAACGAGGTCACGACGACTAACGAGGTCACGACGACGCTCGAGGGTCGGGAGAACTGGGGCAACCAAAGAATCCAGGTGTTAGCCGCGGAACCCATACCCGGGCGCCGCGGACCGTCTCCACGACTTCACGTCGGAGCCTCGCTCTCCCCCGAACCCGGATCGGATCAACCGTCGTCATTGGCGCCGTCGTCGTCGTTGGCGCCGTCGTCGTCGTTCGGCCCGTCGTCGTCGGCCTCGTCGCCAACCACGTTGAAGTTTGCGTCCAGGCTGACTTCGACCACGCGCCCGTCCTCGAGACGGATCTCGACCCCGTAGGCCGCGCCGTCGTCTCCCGCTTCGCTCTCGATCACCGTCCCGCCGCCCGTGTACTCGAGGGCAGCCGCGCGAGCCTGATCCAGCGTCGACCCGGTGAGGGGCTCGTCGTTGTCGGCAGCGCTCGTCGCGATCGCGACGCCCGCGCCCCCGCCGATGACAACGAGCGCGAGCGCCCCACCGGCGATCCACTTCGTCCTGCGGTCCATGTCGGTGCCTCCTTCCCTGCTTACGTCCGATGATCCTGCGATCTCGATGCCGTCACGCAGACTGCCAGGTGCACGATGAGAGGACCGTGAGCCAGAGGTGAGAGCCGGGTGGGCCTCCGCGGTCCACCCGGCACCTCGTCCCGTCGTGGGACCGCGGGCTAGGTGGACGGTAGGTCGAAGCTGAGGAGCTCTTCGCGATCGGACCCTCCGGACACGCCGACGACCAGGACGGGTCCGATCCCGGTTGCGTAGAGCTTGTACTCGAGCACCTTCGGCTCGAGCGACGTGAAGTCTTTGGTCAGAAGGACGTCGCGGAAATGTCCGAAGGGAACCTGGGCCTGCTCGTTGAGGCTCAGGACCTCGGCGGCGTCCTCCGCCTCGCCCGCGTAGTACTCCTGCCGGTAGGTCATGCCGACCTGTGGATCGGCGGGCATGATGACGCCCGGCTGCGCGCCGTCCAATCCCGCTTCCCACGAACCTGCCGTGGTGACGACCTCCCCGTCCTCGTACTCCTTGGTGTTCTCGCCCATGTACCAGACGTTCCCGCACCGATCCTGCGCGTACCAATCGAAGGTGTTCTCGATCAACTCGCCGTGCTCGGTCACCTTGTCGTGAACGACCGTGGCCGCGATCCCGAGGATCTCCCTCGTGCGATCGGTGACGGTCACCTTGACCCTCTGCGCGTTCCCCTTCGTGTCGCTCTCCCGATAGACCCACCTGGTCCCCGGCGCCATGGGCCAGTAGGGATGGTCGATGCCGTCCACGAAGTCGGCCGGCTCGAGCGTCACCGGATCGCTCCCCTGCGGAAGCTGAACCGGACACGTGCCGGCGGTCGCGATCGCTCCCTGCCACGTCCCGAGAGCGAGCACGCCCACGACGATGATCCCCGCGATCTTCCGATGCATGGCGGCCTCCCTTCCTCGTATGGAGACACAGGATGCCGGGCGTCTGATGAGAGGAACATGAGCCGGGACAAGAGGCCGACCGGCCCCGTCAGATCGTGGCGAGGAAGTCCAGGACCGACCGACGGAACACGTCGGCGACGGCGGGGTCTCCGAACTCGAGGATGTTCGTGCCGTGCTCGCCGGTATCGAGCAGGACGACATGCTTGGGAGGGGATGCCGCGCGCTCGACCGCCGGACGCAGCTCGACCGCGTCGCTGTCGAACTCGCCCGTTGCCAGGAGCTTCGGCACGCGCACGGCCCGGACCTGATCGGTGACGGGGACGCCCCCGTACAGATCCGCGCCGGACATCCAGATGAGCCCGTCCGCATCCAGACCCCGGGTCAGGGCGTACAACGACTCCATCGCCCCGAGGCTCGCACCGCCGACGACGACGCGAGACGCTCCCCGCGCCCGGAGGAGTTCGACGGCGAACGCCAGGTCCTCCCAACCGACGTCGCCGGTCTTCCCGCCCGAGCACCCGAGCTCGCCTCCCGGACACACGCCACGGTGGTCGTAGGTCAGCAGCAGGTAGCCGTGATCGGCGAGTAGCGCCGCGAACTCGATCCATTGGGATTGGTCGCCCGGGCGCATGTGAGCCAGGACCACGCCGACGTCACCCGATCCGAAGACGCGACCCTCGAGGTCGACACCCCCGGCCCCTCGGAACCTCACCGGTTCCGACACCGACAGGACCTCGGCCCGATCGAACGAGGCGAACTCGGAGGCGACCTCCGTCGACGCGGACACCGACGCGGACGGACGGGGCGCCGAACCCGCTCCGTCGCCGGCGCAGCTCGCCACGGCGAGCGCCGTCACCACGGCCGTCGCCATCGATCGGATCCCCATCTCTCAGATGCATACGAGTGCGACCGCGCATGGGGTCTTTTCCTTACTGCCGAGCGACGTTCGACGCGGAGGGTCCGGTCGGAGAGATCGCTGGAAGGCACGTCGGACGGCCTCGGTCGTGATCGTCGGTAGCATGGGACGGATGCGCAGAGCCCTGGCCGTGCTCGCAGTGCTCGCGGTCGCGGGGTCGGTGATCCACGCCGAGGCGACCGAGCAGCCCGGACCCTGGGCGGCCCGCCACCGCGTCGAGCACCGCGGTCCGGCGGCGACGCGATACGTGATCGGTGCCGCCGGCGACATCGCGTGCCAGAATCAGGCCTTCGGTCCGGGATCGCCCGCCAACTGCCAGTACGACGAGACCGCCGACCTCATCGAGCGCGGGGGCCTCGCCGAAGTGCTTCTGCTCGGAGACAACCAGTACGAGCGGGGAACGTACGCCGCGTACACGAGCTACTTCGATCCCACGTGGGGACGGTCGATCTCGAACCTGTCGCCCGCACCCGGCAATCACGAGTTCGCGAACGATCCCTCGTCCCGTCCCCGGGGCTACTTCCGCTACTTCGGGAACCGCGTGAAGGGTCCCGACGGGCTCGGCTACTACTCGTTCGACCTCGGTGCGTGCCCCGACGACCCGTGCTGGCACCTGATCTCGTTGAACTCGGAGCTCTGCTTCGCGGCCGGCGGCTGCGGGCCGGCCGCGGATCCGTCCGACCCCGGCCCGGGCAACCGCATGCACGCCTGGCTGGCGGCCGACCTCGCCGAGCACCCCGACGCCGAGTACCCCTGCACGCTCGCGTACTGGCACCACCCCCGGTTCTCGTTCTCGACCGGGAGCGGCGCGACGAGCGCCGTCGGCCCGCTCTGGCACCTGCTGTACGAGGCGCGGGCCGACGTGGTGCTGAACGGCCATTCGCACAACTACCAGCGCTGGCGGCCCATGGATCCGGACGGGGACCTGGACCGTGTCGCGGGGATCCGGGAGTTCGTGGTGGGAACGGGGGGCCGGAGCCACTACGCGCTGCCGAGCGGCACCGCGCCCGAGAACCTCCTGTCGGCACAGGCCGACGCGTTCGGCATCCTGCGACTGACGCTCAAGGCAGAGGCCTATCGGTGGAGATGGGTATCGGCGGCCGGCCAGCCCGCGTTCGACGACGCCTCCGACCACGGCGTCCGGTGCGTGCGAACTAGCCCTTGACGCCCGTGAGCGTCACGCCCTCGACGAACACCCGTTGCGCGAGGAAGAACAGGACGATCACCGGGACCATGAACAGCACCGATGCGGCCATCGTCAGGTTCCACTGGACGTGGAACTGCGACTCGAACTCGGACAGCGCGATCGAGAGCGTCCACTGGTCGGGGTTTTCCACGAGGTAGAGCAAAGGCGAGAAGAAGTCGTTCCAGGAGTAGAGGAACTGGAACAGCGCAACCGCCGCGATCGCCGGCTTCGCGAGCGGAACGATGACTCGCGTCATGATCTGGAACTCGCTCGCCCCGTCGACGCGCGCAGCGTCCGAGAGGTCCTCCGGGATCGTGAGGAAGAACTGTCTCAGCAGGAAGATCGTGAACGCGTCCCCGAAGAACAACGGCACGACGAGCGGCTTGATCGACCCGATCCAGCCGAACCGCACGAAGATGATGTACAGGGGCACGATCGTCGCCTGGACGGGCAGCATCAGGGTCGAGAGCACCAGGAGGAAGACGCCCTGCCGCCCGCGCCAACGGAGCCGCGACAAGGCGTAGGCAACGGGGATGCAGGACACGATCACGCCGATCGTGGCCAGGGCCGCGATCCGGAACGTGTTCCACGTATACCGGAGGAGCGGGATCTCCCGGAACACATCCGAGAAGTTCGACCAGCGGAACGGCCGCGGCCACAGCGCCGGGGTGAGCGCCTGCCGGTCCGTCATGAGCGCCGTGAGGACGATCAGGACCACCGGCAGCAAGAAGACCGCGGAGACCGCGATCAACACGGTGTGATTCGCGACGCCCATCAGGAAGCGGCGGCGGCGTACGTCGGGTGTCTCGGGGCGTCGGACGATCTGCGCGGCTTCGCGAGGTCGGGACCGGACGGCGGTGTCAACGGCTATCTGAACCCACCCGCCTGATAGTGGACCCAGTGCCTGGACGAACGGATCAGCAGCGCGGTGCAGGCGAGCGTGAGCAGCAGCAGCATCCAGGCCATCGCCGACGCGTAACCCATCCGGAAGTCGGAGAAGCCCTTCAGATACAGGTAGATCGAGTAGAAGAGCAGCGACCCCTGTGGGCTCCCGACGGCAGCCGAGGCCTCCTCCGTCGCCTGGCCGGAGACGGCGAAGCTCGCGACGTACGCCTGCGTGAAGTACTGGAAGCCGGCGATGACGCCGATCACCAGCGTGAAGAACAGCACCGGCGACAGCGACGGGAAGGTGACGTGTCGGAACTTCTGCCACGGGCTCGCCCCCTCGATGTCCGCGGCCTCGTAGAGCTGCCGCGGGACGTCGAGGAGCCCGGCCAGGTAGATGATCATCGTCTGTCCGACCACCCAAAGGCCGAGGAACAACAGCCCCCATTTCGACCAGAAGGGATCGTAGAACCACAGCGGCGGGTTCTTGATCCCGATGCCGGAGAGCAACTGGTTCACCGGTCCGGTGGCCGGATTGAAGATCACGAAGAACGCGAGCGCCGCCGCCACCGGAGGCGCCATCGTCGGGAGGAACAGGATCGTCCGATAGCCCTTCACGCCACGGCGAGGCCTGGTCAGCAACATCGCCGTCCCGAGTGCGACCAGCATCGAGAGCGGAACGCCCACGCAGATCATCCAGATCGTGTTCCGCATCGCCTGCCAGAACTGCGGGTCCTTCGTGAACATGAACCGATAGTTGTCGAGGCCGACGAAGCTCGGGGTGGAGAGCAGGTCGTAGTTCGTGAACGAGTAGTACAGGCTCGCGAGGGCCGGATAGAGGATGAAGACCGAGAACCCGATGATCCACGGCGACATGAACAGCGCCGCGGTCGTGTAGCGCTTCACCGTGGCGCGACGGGCCGCCGGTCTCCTCCCGGGGAGGGGCCGGCGACCCGTCGACGAGGTCAGGGCGTGTGCGATCCCGCCTCCGTCCTCAGGACGCCGCCTCGATCTCGTCGTTGATCTGCTGTGCGACCGCCTGCAGTCCCGCCTGGAGATCGGCGACGTCTCCCGCCTGCCAGCGCTCCGCGAAGTCGCCGAGGAGGTTCTGATCGGTCGATCCGATGATGGACATGTCCTTGTAGTGGGATCCCGGGTTCCCGAAGATGTCGAGGAACGTCTGGAACTGCTCGGGCAGGTCCAGCTCGGGAGACTCGAGCGCGGGCAGCGTGGTAGGGACGTTGCCGATCGCGTTCGCCGCCGCGACGAGCGAGTCCGTGTCGGTCGCCATGAACGACACGAGCAGCCACGCCTCTTCGGGGTGCGCCGACCCGCGGGGGATCCCGATGATCGTGCCACCGACGCGACCGATGCCGTACGTGTCCGCCTGGTCGTCGGGCACGGGGAACGGCGCCGTCGCGTAGTTGAGGTCCGGAGTCCCGTTCGCGATGAACGCGGTCCGCCACTCCCCGTCGATCGCCATCGCGATCCTGCCGTTCTGGAAGTCCTGGCTCGCCTCGCCCCACTCGTCGCCCTGTCCGGCCACGAACTTCCGCAGGTTGTCCGCGCCGTAGAAGTCGACGAGGTCCTTCTGCCACTGGAAGAGCTCGACCCAGTCGGGGTCCGTCCCGATCGCCGAGGTCCCGTCGTCGTTGTAGAAGTCCGCGCCGAAGGTGATCGCCAGTTCCGGTGGGGTCATCATGTAGTAGCCGAACCACGGGACGAACCCGGCGCGCTCGATCGAGCCGTCGGCATTGAACACCGTGAGGTCCTTCGCCATCTGCGTGAGCTCGGACATGGTCTGCGGCGGCTCGGTGTAGCCAGCCTCCTCGAGGATGTCCGTGTTGTAGTACAGGCCGAGCGCGTCCGTGAGGAACGGGAACGCGCACTGCTTGCCGCCGAATCCCGTGTACCGGGCGACCGACGGCGGGAACAGGCTCGCGTCGAAGTCTGTCGCCTCGGTGTACGGCGTGAGGTCCTGCCACGCGCCCGTGTCGCAGAACGCGGGGAGATCGTCCAGCGACCATGACATCACCGCGTCCGGAGGCGTCCCGGCGCGGATCGCGCTGATCACCTTCTGGTCGCTCGCGACGCCCTTCCGCACGTCGACCGTGATCCACGGGTACTCCTGCTCGAACCGATCGAAGACCTGCTGGACACCCGCGACCTCGTGGTCCGCGCTGAACGGTATCCACATCTCGATCGTGACCGGCTCCTGCTCCTCGCCGGTCGCTCCGGTCTCACCGAGACCTTCGGGTACCTCGCTCTCACCGTCACCTGCCGTGCATGCCGCGGCGATGAGTCCGAACACCGCCAGCACCACCAGCCATCGCTTCATCGTGTTCGCGCCCCCTCTCGTCGGATCAACGTCCTCTCACGTCCTCGCTCGAACCGCCACCCAAGACGCTCACCGCGGAGCCACCCCCTTGCGTGCGTGTGAAGAGCAGATCCTGGGCCACCTGCAGCGCCATCCACACCGCTCCGAGGACGACGGCCTCCTCGCCGAGCGGCGAGATCTCCAGTCGCACCCTGAACGGCAAGATCGCCTTGAGTGCCTGCCTCACCGGCTCGAGGAGCAGGTCACCGTTCCGCCCGATCCCGCCGCCCAAGATCACCAGCTCGGGGTCGACGATCGGGATGATCGCTGCGATCGCGAGCGCGATCTGTTCGGCCTCCAGGGCGACGACCCGTTGCGCGATGCGATCGCCACGACGGGCGGCCGCGAACACGTTCCGCGGGGAGACCGGCGGCTTCATCCCGAGCTCTCGAGCGATGGCGACCACGCCCGACGCCCCGGCACGCGTGTCGAGGGCCCCGCGCTTGCGGAGCGATCGATCCTTCGGATCCCCGATCAGTGGGAGATACCCGACCTCGCCTGCCGCTCCGGTCTCGCCCCGATACAGCTCGCCGCGCATGACGAGCCCGGCGCCGACACCCGTACCGACGTGTAGGTACACGAAGTTCGCCACGTCCTTGCCCAGGCCGAGCCACTGTTCCCCGAGCGCCGCAAGGTTCACGTCGTTCTCGATGCCGACCTTGGTTCCGAGCCCCTCCTGCACGGCCTGCACCAGACCCGTCCTGCCCCATCCGGGCAGGGCGTGGGCGAGGGCGACGTGGCCCGTGGCCGGATCGAAGACACCCGGGCTGCCGACCGTCGCGAAGGTCACCTGCTTCCAGCGCACGCCCGCCTCGGCGGCGAGCCCGTGAGCGATCTCGCCGATCTGAGAGATGAGCGTGCGCTGGCTCCGCACCCGCGCTCGCTCGTCCCGTCGCGCGACGATGTCCCCGGAGAGGTTCGCGATGGCGGCACGCACGTAGTCGCGGCCGACGTCGAGGCCGACCACCCACCCCGCTCGAGGGTTCAACTCGTACAGGACCGCAGACGGTCCACGGCTCCCGCTCGACCGCCCCGCCTCCCGGACGAGGCCAGCGTCGACCAACGCGACGAGCGCCTGCGAGACCGTCGGCTTGGACAGGTCGCTGTCCCGAGCGATCTGGGCCCTGGAGACGGGCCCCATCTGCCGGACGAACTCGAGCACCGAACGCTCGTTGATCGCCTTCAGCAGGCTCGGCGTGCCGGCGGCGAACGGGTGAACGGCCGTTTGGTGCGCCCCCTCGGGTTCGGTTCGCTCTCGTCTCGGAGAAGCTCTAGTTCGGAAACTTTCCTAACTATTCTCGCCGATGCTACGCTCGACCCCTGAGCGCAGTCAAGGCACCCCGTCCGGACGCCACGATCTTCGATACCCGCAGGGTTCTCGCGGTCGTACGGTTCCGAGATCCGTGCGACCTCGACGCGATCGTCGAGGCGATACGTCGTGGCGGTATCGGCCTCGTGGAGGTGACGACGGACACGCCCGGCGCGATCGACGCGGTGCGACGAGCTGCACGGGCCGGGGCCCCGGTGGGGGCGGGGACGATCGGCTCGGCGACGGAAGCGCACGCGTTCGGCGAGGCGGGAGCCGCCTTCCTCGTGAGCCCCGGGGTGACGCCGGAGGTCGTACGGGTCGCCGTCGACCTGGGCATCCCTGCGGTGCCGGGGGCGCTCTCCCCGACCGAGATCGCGACGGCGCTGAGAGCCGGGGCAACCGCCGTGAAGCTCTTCCCGGCCAACCTCGGCGGTCCCGGCTACCTGCGGGTCCTTCGAGGCCCGTTCTCCGACGTGCGTTTCGTCCCGACCGGAGGCATCGAGCTCGCCGACGTGAGGTCGTGGTTGGACGCGGGGGCCACGTGCGTCGGGCTCGGTTCCGCACTCGTCGGGGCCACCCCTCCCGCAACGCCCGGCGACCTCCGAGCGCTGACCGAGCGTGCACGTCGCGTCGTGCGGCTCGCGGAGCGGCGATGACGCCGGTCCCCGATGTCATCGCGCTGGGTGAGACCATGCTCTCGCTCATCGCCGTCGGGGTCCCGCTCGCCGAGGCATCCGAGCTCCGCGTGACGCACGGCGGTGCCGAGAGCAACACGTGCGTCGGGCTCGCGCGGTTGGGACTTCGGGCCGCGTGGGTGAGCCGTCTCGGTTCGGATCAAGCCGGGGATCGGATCGCTTCGGATCTCGGACGCGAGGGCGTCGACCTCCGGTGGGTGCGCCGCGACCCAGAACGGCCCACCGGGCTGATGCTGCGCGGAACGTCGGGCGCGCCGGCCCGGTACGAACGCGCCGGCTCCGCGGCGAGCTCGCTCTCCCCGAGCGATCTCGACGGCGTTCCGGTGGAGGATGCCCGGGCCGTGATCACGAGCGGGATCACCGCCATGCTCGGCGCGGGTCCGCAGGAAACGGCGATCGGGCTGCTGGAACGCGCCCGCGGGCTCCGTGTGGTCGATCCGAACCTGCGTCTCGGGCTCTGGGGCTCGGACCGAGCCGGCGAGCTCGTCCGGCCCCTGCTCGAGCGCGCCGACCTCGTGCTCGGCGGGGAGGCCGAGCTCGCCGCGCTCGTCGGGGGCATCGGGCGCGAGCTCGCCGAGCGATGCCGCGACCTCGGACCGAGCGAGGTCGTCCTGAAGCTCGGCGCGGACGGGGCGGCGGCGTTCGACGAGGAGGGCAGGTGGTGCGAGGTGCGCCCGCCTCGGAGCGCCGAGGTCGACCCGGTCGGCGCCGGCGACGCGTTCGACGCCGGCTATCTCGCTGCCCGGCTGGGAGGAGCGTCGGTGGAGGACGCCCTCCGGCAGGGCGCGCGTTGCGGCGCCGGCGTGGCGGGGATGGTTGGAGACACCGCGGGCTTCCCCACGCTCGCCGAGATCGAAGGAGGGTGACGATGACGAGAGACGCCCGGCAGCCCGAGGGCGTGGCCCGACCGGCGCTTCCATACAACCCGGTCGTCGTGACCGGCGATCTGGTCTTCACCGCGGGACAGGTCGCACTCGATGCCCGGGGCGACCTGGTCGCCGGAGGGATCGAAGCGCAGACCGCCCAGGTGCTCGACAACCTCGCGCGCTGTCTGGACGGCGTGGGCTGTTCGATGGAGGACGTCGTGAAGGTGACGGCGTTCCTGGCCGATCTCGCTGATGCCGACGGGTACAACCGTGTGTACGCGACATGGTTCGCCCCCGCCCTACGCGGCTCGCTCGACGGTCGGAGCGCGGCTGGCCGGCAACCTGCTCGTCGAGATCGAGGCGATCGCGCGACGGGCCGGCGATGGAGCAACCTCCTAGAAGAACGTCGCGATGGCGTCGACGACCCGGTCGCCGTCGTCCAGGACCGGGAGTACGCGCCAACGATCGAGCGCCGAGCAGGGGTGCGAGATCCCGCACATGAGGAGGTCCCCGACCCCCAGGGAGACGCCGCTCCCGAGGCGGCAGTACGCGTGTTGGTCGTCGAGCGAGGTGATCTCGATCCGTCCGTCGATGCGCTCCACCTCTCCCCCGGCTCGTCGAACGAGGGTCGGCGTCGGATACCCCCGGTCGAACGGCACGTCGCGTCGTCCGAGACCCACCAGCGCGAGCCCTCGTTCGGGGGTGGAGAGCACGGCCCCCCAGGCTTCGAGCGTGGGATGGAAGCGGCGCTCGAGAGGCTCGTTCGCGAACGGCGAGGAGCGGGCGTCCGGGCCCGAGTCGTGGATCAGGTAGGAGCCGCAACGCAGGAGCACGGTCGACGGCCCGGACCCGCCGCCGGCCAGCCGGTCGACGACGATGTCGAAGAAGAGGCTCCCCCCGGCCGTCACGATCGGCTCGCGCGCGAACGCCCCCTCCCCGAGCAAGCGCATCGCCAAGCCACCAAGGTCGTCGAGGAACGCCTCCACCTGACCGAGGCTCGCCGGAGTTCGATCGTGCGCGATCGTCCCTTCGTAGCCGGCGACTCCGGCGAGATCGAGCAGCTTCGAGCGTTCGACGGCGTGGGCCACCTCGATCGCCTCCGGCAGGCTCCGGCATCCCGTTCGACCCGCCTGGTGACCCAGCTCGACGAGGACCGAGAGAGGCCGATCCTCGCGGGAGTCGTGGACCCCCTCTTCGAGGAGAGCGACCCCACGGGTCGAATCGACCAGGCACAGCAGCTCGGTCGCTTCCTCCACGATGTCCGCGGCGGCCCACCGGAGCGACCCCGGGTCGGTGAGCTCGTTCGCGAGCAGCACTCGTCGCACCCCGGCCGCCCGCAGCACCCGCGCCTGCGCCGCCCCCGCGGCGCTCATCCCCCAGCCGCCCGCGTCGAGCTGCTTCCACCAGAGCTGGGGGGCCATGGTCGTCTTGGCGTGCGGCGCGATCGACACCCCATGCTGCCCGCAGTACCGGGCCATCAACCGGACGTTGTGCTCGAGCGCCGTCCGACGCAGCACGAGGACCGGTGGGACGAGGTCCGCGAACGTCCAGCCCTGGTCCCCCGCCTCGAGCAACGGGACGGGTTCCGCGATCGTGGGGAATCCCTTGGTCGTGGACCCGACCCGGACCTCGGCCAGCAGCGCCTCGGCGCCGGCCGCGCTGGTCATGAACGGAAGCGCGGCAGATGATCGCGGTTCGCGTCAAAGATCGCGGTGAGCAGGCCCGAGGCGGTCGGGTAGTCGGGCACCAGCGGGTTCGACAGCAGCGCCCTCAGCGCCAGCACGCGGTCGCCGCTCGTCGCCGCGCGGATCGTGAGGCGCTCGTACGCCTTGGCGTGCTGCACCAGCCCCAGCATCTCCTCCGAAAGCGGCGCCACCGGCAGGGGGTGAGCACCTTCGGCATCGATCGTCGCTGCGACCTCGACGACGTCGTCGAGGGGGAGGTTGGGGATCGCGCCGGCGTTCCGGACGTTGACCACCTGCACGTCGCCGGTCCCGGCCGCGAGCGACGCCACGAGCTCCGCGGCGGCCTCGCTGTAGTAGGCGCCGCCGCGTCGCTCGAGGAGCTCGGGCTTCTCGGTCAGGTTGGGGTCCCGGTACATGTCGAGCAGCCTCGCCTCGATCTCCATGACCTCTTCGGCCCGCGTCCTCCCACGGCGTTGCTCCTCGACGATCTCTCGCGTCAGGTAGTAGTAGCGGAGGTAGTACGACGGGACGGCCCCGAGAGCCCGGATCAGCTCGGATGGCATGTCCGTCTCGCGCGAAAGCTCTTGGAGGTCGGTCTCGAGCAGCGCGGGGAGTTGGTCGACTCCGTCGACCATCACCGCACGCACCCACGAGAGGTGGTTGAGCCCGACGTGCTCGAGCTGCACCCGGTGCGGCTGCACGTCGAACCGGGTCGCGAACCGGCGCTGGAGGTTGATCGCGACGTTGCACAGACCGAGCGCCCGATGGCCCTCGTCGATCAGGGCCTGCGTGACCATGCCCGTCGGGTTCGTGAAGTCGACGAACCACGCTCCGGGCGCGCCGCGGCGAGCCGTGAGCTCCGCGAGCTCGAGCACGACGGGGATCGTCCGAAGCGCTTTGGCGAACCCACCCGGGCCGGTCGTCTCCTGCCCCACACACCCGAACCGGGGCGGGATCGTCTCGTCGGACAGGCGCGCGGCCTGACCGCCGACCCGCAGCTGCACGATCACGAAGCTCGCGCCCTCGAGGGCTTCGTCGCGATCGGTGGTGAGGATCAGGTGACCCCCGTACCCGGCACGGTCGAGCATCCGGCCCGCGAGCCCACCGACGACGTCGAGCCGATCCCTGTCCACGTCGAGCAGGGCCAGCTCGTCGACGGGGAAACGCTCGATGCGGCGGACGAAGCCCTCCACGAGCTCGGGGGTGTAGGTGCTCCCGGCCCCGACCACGGCTACCTTCACACCCATCGCCGGGCATCGTACACTCACGCCGATGAATTGGTTAGGAAAGTTTCCTGACCCATTCCTGGCCGAGATCGCCGGGCAGGCAGAAGCGATTCGCCGCGCCGCGGGCTCGCTCGAGAAACAGGTCCCCACCCTCGACGCGCTGGGCGAAGCGGCGGGGCGAGGTGGCGGCGTCGTGTTCACCGGCATGGGCAGCTCGTACGACGCGTGCTACCCGGCGGTGAACGAGCTGGCTGCCCGAGGCGTGCCGGCGCTCCACGTCGACGCGGCCGAGCTCCTGCATTTCCGGACCAACGCGCTGTCGTCGGACACCGTGCTCGTCGTGGTGAGCCAATCGGGCGAGAGCGCCGAGATCGTGCGCCTCGCCGCATCGCTGAATGCCCGCCCGGACCCGCCGCTGATGACGTCGCTCACGAACGGGCTCGCGAACGGGCTCGCGGAGCGGGCCGACCTTCGACTCGACACCCGCGCGGGCCCGGAGACCGGCCCGTCGACCATGACGTTCGCGGCCTCGATGGCGCTCCTCGCGGCGGTGGCGCCGATCCTCGGCGGGGACACGACCGCCGATGCCACCGCCCGCGCTCGAACGGGGGCGGAGCGGGCGGCCGGCGCGGTCGAGGCGTTCATGGAGGTGGGCGACGCCACGGGGTCGTTGCTCGAGGACGTCGTCGACGGGCGCGAGATCCTGGCGGTGCTCGGCCGAGGCTCGGCCCGGGCGGCCGCCGAGATGGGGGCGCTGACGTTGAAAGAGAGCGGGGTGATGGCCGAGTCGTTCGCGACGGCGAGCTTCCGCCACGGACCGTTCGAGCTCGCGGGGCCGGACATGGCGGCGATCATCCTGTCGACCGAGGAGCCGACCCGAACGCTGGATCTCGGCCTCGCGGCGGATCTGGCGAGCACGGGTGCATCCGTCGCCGTGATCGCGCCCGGCGAGGACGTTCCCGCCGGTTGTGCCGGGGTCCACCTCCCCGACCTCGACCGCCTGTTCTCGTCGACGGTCGGGGTTGTGCCAATCCAGTTGCTCGCGTGGCGGCTCGCGCTGCGCCACGGCCGCGCCCCCGGCGTCTACACGCGCGCGTCGAAGGTGACCACACGTGAGTGACCGGCTACGGACGGCGCTCACGTTCGATGCGGAGCACCCGGACCGGCCGAACGCCTCCGCGGGAGGCGCCGAACGGATCCTGGACGTCCTCGAGGATGCGGGGGCCCGTGCGACCTTCTTCCTCCAGTCGCGGTGGGCGATGGCGAACCCCGACCTCGCTCGTCGGATCGCAGACGCGGGCCACCTGGTCGGCAACCACTCGACCTACCATGCCCGCATGACGCTGTTCTCCGACGACGGCATCCGGGTCGACGTGCGCCAGGCCGGCGACACCATCGCCGAGCTTGCGGGCGTCGACCCGCGCCCCTGGTTCCGGTGCCCGTTCGGAGACGGCCACGACGATCGCCGCGTGCTCGACGTCCTCGAGGAGCTCGGGTATCGGAACGTGCACTGGCACGTGGAATCCGAGGACTGGGAGCCGTGGAGGACGCCGGCGGAGATCGGCCGAGCGAGCGTGGAGGGCGCGATCGCTCACGGCGACGGTGCCGTCGTCCTGCTCCACACGTGGCCTCGAGCGACGGCTGCGGCCCTGCCGATCGCGCTCGAGGGGTTGGAGCGCGCGATGGCCTCGCTGGTGACGATCGACGAGCTCGAGGAGCTGCCGTGAGCCGGCCCGCAGTGCTCGCGATCGACGGCGGAGGATCGAAGATCGACGCGGTCCTGCTCGATCGGGACGGCGCGATCGCCGGGAGCGCTCGCGTGGAGCCTTCGGACACCGACGGCCAACGGGCCGGCGACCTCGCGGCGATCGGGCTGGCGGTCGAGGCGGCATGCCGTGACGCGCGGATCGACACCGACGATCTGCCCGTCGCGCGACTCGGCGTGTTCTGTCTGGCCGGCGCGGATCTTCCCGCCGACGACCGAAGGATCCTCCGTTCGCTCGAGCCGCACCGGTGGACCACCGACACGATCCTTCGCAACGACACGTTCGCGGTGCTCCGTGCCGGAACCAACCGGACCTGGGGGGTGGGGGTGGTCTGCGGGTTCGGGACCAACTGCTCGGCCGTGGCCCCCGACGGTCGGACGTATCGCTTCCCCGCACTGGGATGGATCGCCGGCGACTGGGGTGGGGGTGCCGACATCGGAGAGGCCGCGATCTGGCACGCCGTGCGATCCGAGGACGGCCGAGGCGAGCGGACGTCCCTGGCGAGCGCCGTGCCCGCCCACTTCGATCTCCGCCGGCCGAGACAGGTCATGGAGGCGATGTACTTCGGCCGTTTGAGCGTGAGCCGGATCGCGGAGCTTCCTCCATTGGTGTTCGAGGCGGCGGCGGACGGCGACGCCGTCGCCCGATCGATCGTCGATCGCCAGGCGGACGAGGTCGTGTCGATGGCGACGGCCGCGATCCGACGCCTGCGGATGACGGAGCTCGACGTCCACGTGGTCCTCGGCGGCGGCATCTTCCGCAACACGTTCGAACCGTTCCTCGAGCGGGTCGACGACGGGATCCATCGCTCGGCCGCGGCGGCCAGCGTGACCGTCCTCGGTGCACCACCGGTGGTGGGCGCGGCCCTGCTCGGACTCGACCGCTTGCGCGCGTCCCGCACCGCGAAGGACCGCCTGCGGACCACCTTGACCAAGGATCCGGTCGGCAACAGACTCGATGGCAAGCGGCGGAGGTAGAGATGGCGCGGATCGTCCTCGATGGTGTGACGAAGGTCTTCGGGACCGACGTAGTGGCGGTCGACGACGTCTCGCTCGAGATCGCCGACGGCGAGTTCATGGTCCTCGTCGGTCCATCGGGCTGCGGGAAGTCCACGATCCTTCGCATCCTCGCCGGACTCGAGGAGGTGACGGCCGGCGAGGTGTACATCGGCGAGAGGCAGGTCACGGACCTCCCACCGAAGGCGCGGGACATCGCGATGGTGTTCCAGAACTACGCGCTCTACCCACACATGACCGTCGAGCAGAACCTCGGGTTCGGTCTCAAGCTCCGCAGGATGCCGAAGGACGAACGAGGCCACCGGGTCCACGACGTCGCGAAGATCCTCGGTCTCGACGGACTGATGGAGCGAAAGCCGGGTGAGCTGTCCGGCGGCCAGCGTCAGCGCGTGGCGATGGGTCGAGCGATGGTTCGAGAGCCGGTCGCGTTCCTGATGGACGAACCACTGTCGAACCTCGACGCGAAGCTCAGGGTCCAGATGCGCGGGCAGTTCGCCAAGCTTCACGATCGCCTGCGCACGACGACGGTGTACGTGACGCACGATCAGGTCGAAGCGATGACGCTCGGCCAGCGCGTGGCGGTCCTGCGCGACGGCATGCTGCAGCAGGTCGACACGCCGCAGCGTCTGTACCAGTACCCCGCGAACCTGTTCGTCGCAGCCTTCATCGGATCGCCGCCGATGAACCTCGTGGGTGCTGAGGTTCGGGGAGGCGCGGTCCACTTCGCGGGCTTCGAGATCC
>Ga0299907_10000601_pt1 | contig 18169 bp, 17 predicted proteins | sample RVTome_16_FD_198680 | JGI IMG/M metagenome (GOLD analysis project Ga0299907, IMG submission 198680) | Soil microbial communities from uranium-contaminated site in the Upper Colorado River Basin, Wyoming, United States - RVT152D67 (version 2) ...
GACAGCTGGGACGTGTGGGTCCAGGGCAACCGGGCGTTCCATCAGAAGCTGTACGAAGCCGCCTCGTCGAGGCGGCTGGTCTCAGTGATCAACGGCTTGCAGAACACACAGGTCGTCTTCGTCAGCGCCACCCTGCGGAAGAGCCCGATCCTCAAGGAGACCGCGACCAAGGATCACCACGAGATGTTGGAGGCGATTCGCTCCGGCGACTCCGACCGGCTGGTCGACATCACCCTCCGGCACCTCACCATCCCGATTCGGGACTGATGGCCGAGATCCCGACCTGTCTACCGCCGGTCCGTGACACGGGTCGGTCGCGGCTGGCAGTACCTCCCGGTTCGGTTGACTGTCACACGCACGTCTTCGTCGACGGCTACCCGCTGATCCCGGAGCGGGGGTACAACCCGCCCCAGTCCGATCTCGACGACATGCTCGCCATGCACGAGAAGCTGGGCATCGAGCGGGTGGTCTTCACCCAACCGTCCGTCTACGGGACCGACAACTCGGCCATCCTCGACGCCGCCGACCGTATCCCGGATCGGGCCCGGGCGGTGGTGGCGGTGGGCGCCGACATCACCGACGACGAGCTGGGGGAGCTGCATGCCCGCGGGGCGCGGGGGATCAGGCTCAACCTGGACAACGTCGGGGGGATGCCGATCGAGCTCGACGAGGTTCCGTCGATGGCGAAGCGGATCGCGGCGCTGGGTTGGCATGTCGAGTTTCTCTTCGCCGGTCACGACCTGCCCGACCTCCTCTCCCTGCTTCGGTCACTCGACGCCCCGATCTCCATCGGGCACTTCGGGTATATGCCCGCCGCCGAGGGGGTGGGCTACCCGCCGTTTCAGGATCTTCTCCGGCTGGTGGGGGAGGGCAACACCTGGGTCAAGCTCTCCGCCCCCAACCGGCTCGGGGTGGGCGATCTGCCGCCCTGGCCCGACGTGGTGCCACTGGCCCATGCCCTGATCGAGGCCAACCCGGATCACATGTTGTGGGCCACCGATTGGCCCCATCCCAACAAGTTCGAGGTCCAGCCCAACGACGCCGACCTCCTCGAGCAGCTCGAGCTGTGGGCGCCAGACGAGGAGATGCGTGGCCGCATCCTGGTCGATAACCCCGCCGCCCTCTACGGGTTCTGATGAGCGGGGGCGCTCTGGCCGTGATCGGGCTCGGTCTCATGGGCTCCCGGATGTCGCGGCATCTCATCGCTGCCGGCCACCAGTTGCGGGGCTTCGACCCCGACCCGGCCCGGATGGCCGAGTTCGAGGAGAAGGGCGGCGTCGTCACTACGTCTCCCGCCGAGGCGGTGCAGGGTTGTTGGGCGGCGCTGCTCTCGTTGCCCACCTCCGACGTGTCCCGTGAGGTGTGTCTCGGCGACGACGGCATCGGCGGCGCCGGAGCCACCGGCCTCTTTGTCTATGACACCACCACCGGGCGGCCCGGCGACGCCATCGAGATCGCCGGCTCCCTGGCCGAGTCCGGGGTGACCTACTCCGACACCACCGTGAGTGGGAACAGCGAGGTGGCCGAGAAGGGAGAGCTGGTGGTGATGCTGGGCGGGTCGGAGGATGCCTACCTGAAGGGCCGGGCCATCTTCGAGGCGATCGGGCGTTCACATCATCATGTCGGCCCGGTGGGAACTGCCTCCCGGATGAAACTGATCGTCAACCACGCCCTCACCATTCACCGGATGGCGCTGGCCGAGGCCATCGTGGTGGCCGAGCTGGCGGGCATGGACCTGAACACGACCTTGGAGGTGCTGAAGGACTCCCTCGCCTACTCGAAGGCGATGGACGTTTGGGGCGATCGGATCGTCTCCGGCGACCACGAGCATCCCTATGCCCGGCTCCGGCAGAGCCACAAGGACGCCAGGCTCATCGTCGAGCATGGTCTCGAGTTGGGGGCGACCATGGACCTGGCCCAGGTGGCCCGGGCGGCGCTGGCCGAAGGGGAGGAGACCGGGCTCGCCGACATGGACAACTCCTCCGTGGCCGAAGTGGTCAGACGCCGTGCGGGCATCGGGCGGGTGGAATGACGCAGGACCGGCCTGCCGACTGGGTCGCCGCCTGGGGACTGACCACTGCCGCCAGATCGGCGGCACGGGTGGTCGACGTCCACAGTCATCTGATGGTCCCCGAGTCGGCCGAGCTGACCCGGCCCCATCTCAAACCGGAGAACGAGCCCCGCACCTTCTTCTCCTCGTCGCAGACCAAGGAGCTCAACAACGAGTTCTACGACCTGGCCCGGGACAAGTACACCGACCCGGATACCCGCATCGCCGACATGGACGCCATGGGCGTCGACACCCAGCTGGTCTCGCTCACCCCGTTTCACTACTTCTATTGGGCCGATGCCGAGCTGGCGACTGCAGTGGCCTCCCTCCAGAACGAGCGAATCGCCGGCGTGGCCTCGGTGGCCCCGGACCGATTCGTCGGGGTGGGGACGCTGCCGTTGGCCCATCCCGAGGCGGCCGTTGCCGAGGTGAAGCGGGTGCTCGACCTCGGATTTCCCGCCGTCGAGATCGGCGCCGACGTCAACGGCCTCGACCTCGACCACCCATCGTTCGAACCGGTCTGGGAGGCGTTGGAGGAGTCGGGTCTGGTCGTCATCCTCCATCCGGCCGGCTTCACCGAGGCGAAGCGGATGAGCGACTACTACCTGGTCAATGTGATCGGGATCCCGCTATCGACGACTCTGGCCGTGACCAGGTTGATCCTCGCCGGGGTCTTCGAGCGTCATCCTGGGCTGAGGATGCTCTTGGTCCATGGTGGGGGGTACCTGCCGTTCTACTGGGCACGGACCGATCACGCCTTCCGTCATCGACCCGAGATGCGGGGCAATATCGACCGGCTTCCGTCGGAGTACCTGGACGGCTTCCATTTCGATATCACCGTCTTCGACCCCGACCTGGTGGCCCATCTCGTCGACCGGTTCGGGGCGGACCGGGTCCTGGTCGGCACCGACTACCCCTTCGACATGGGCTTGACCGACCCGCTGGCGTTGCTGGGCGAGACCCCCCTCGATCAGCGGCAGCGGGCGATGATCGCCGGCGACAACGCAGTCGCCCTGTTCGGGCTCGACGGGTGAGGAGGACGGCCACGTCGTACCTGAGGTACGTAGCGCCAATAGTGGGGCTAGATCGACAAAGAAAGAACCGTCCTGGCGAGGGCCTCCCTTCTTTGTCCGTCTGACGCCATTATGGCGCTATCTACCTCAGGTAAGGTGATCCTATATTGTGCATGATATGAGGAGAGTGTCTTGAGTAGCGGTCGGGTGATCGATGTCCACTGTCATCGGGAGTGTGGCCCGGCGGCGGCCCTGGTCAAGCCGGAGGCAGAGCGGCTCGGTCGGAAGCCGTTCCAATTCGGTAACGACCTGACCCGGGAGGTCAACCGCAAACAGCTGGAGGACATCCGACCCAAGATGGAGTCGGTCGAGGTGAGACTGGCCGACATGGACGCCACCGGGATCGATGTCCAGGCGATCAGTCTCTCCCCGTACCAACTCTTCCACTGGGCCGAGGGAGATCTCGGCGTTCGCGCCTTCAAAATGGCCAACGACGACCTGGCCGGGTTGGTCAGCGAGCACCCCGACCGGCTCCTCGGGCTGGGGGCGATCCCGCTCCAGGACCCGCCGGCCGCCATCGAGGAGGTGCGTCGCTGCTCGAGCGAGCTCGGGTTCCGTGGCATCGAGATGGCGACCCACATCGAGGGTGAGGAGCTGTCCAGCCCCCGCTTCGAGTCGTTCTGGGAGACGGTCGAAGAGCTGGGGATGCTCATCTTCATCCACCCCACCGGGTTCACCGAGCCGGCCCGGTTCACCGACCACTACTTCTTCAACACCATCGGTCACCCCTTGGAGGAGACGATCTGCGCCGGACGTCTCATCTTCGACGGGGTCATGGCACGGCACCCCGGCCTCAAGTTCGTGTTCGCCCACGGCGGTGGCTTCCTCCCCGCCTACGCCGGGCGGTTCGACCACGCCTACCACGCCCGGGCCGACGTGAGACACGGGCTGCCCCGTCCCCCCAGCGAATACCTGTCCGGCTTCTTTTTCGACACAATGGTGTTCGAAGCCGACCAGTTGGGGTTCCTCATCGACAAGTACGGATCGGATCACATCCTCCTCGGCACCGACTACCCCTACGACATGGGGGAGACCGACCCGCTCGGCCTCATCAACAAGGTGAGCGGGCTGTCACCCGACGACATCGACCTCATCGTCGGCGGGAACGCGGCCCGGCTCTTGGGGATCGAGCGATGAGGGGGGATGGCATCGGCCTGGCCGTCATCGGTTGCGGCACGGTGGGGCGGATCCGCACCGTCCTCGCCCGGGAGCACCCGGCCGTCGACTGGATCGGTCTCTGCGACATCGACGCCGACACCGCCAAGACATTGGGCGAAGACGTCGAGGCCGACCTGGTCACGACCGACCTCGACGAGCTGCTCAGCCGCCCCGAGGTGACCGCGGTGATCGTGGCCACCGCCGAGAACGAGCACGTCCTGCCCATCATGACCGCCGTCGAGGTGGGCAAGTCCCAGAAGAAGTTGGCACTGTTCATCGAGAAGCCCCTGGCCACCAACCCGGTGGAGTCGGCAAAGGTCCTGGATGCGATCGAGTCGGCCGGGATCGACGCGGTGGTCGGCTACACCCAGCGATTCCGGCGCCGCTTTCAGACGGTCAAGCAGCGTCTTCGGGACGGTCAGATCGGGGAGGTGACCAGCGTGGTCACCCGGGCCTTCATGAACCGGATGGTCCCCGACGCCACCCTGCGCAAGACCGGTGAGCGCTCCAACCTGACCCCGATGGTCGTCTCCGGGACCCACAGCCTCGACATGTGCATGTGGCTGATGGAGCCACGCCAGCCGGTGGAGGTCTACGCCCGCTCCATCGACCACACCCTTGGGGAGATGGGGACCAAGGACGCCACCTTCGGCCTGTTCACCATGGACGACGGCGCCATCTGGAGCATGAACATCAGCTGGGCGCTGCCCACGGTGTGGCCGGGGGCGGTGTATGGGCTCGAGATCGGGATCGTCGGGACCAAGGGGGTCATCGACATCGAGGACACCCATCGCGACGTGGTGATGGCAACCGAAATCCCCCAACCCGCCGGCTACACCTCCAAGGGCTACGAGCCGGACTCACAGCGGTATGTCGACTTCCTGGGCAGCTATCCGCCCGGTGACGTCTCCGACGGGCTGCTCTGGGGGCCGATGCGGGAGGAGACCATGACCTGGTTCCACCGGCTCACCACCGGGACCGCCACCCCACACGCCACTGCCCGGGACGGGCACCGCAACCTGATCCTCACCATGGCGATGGACTACTCGGCCCGGACCGGGCGCCCGGTCGAGCTGCCCATCCCGCCCGAAGCACTCCTCTGAAAGGAACGAAAATGGAACCCCTCAGCATCGGCATCGTCGGCACCGGTTGGTGTGGCGGGATCCGTGCCATCGTCGCCGCCAACAGCCCGCTGGTGGGGCCACTTCACTTGGCCGAGATAAATGCAGAGCGGCTGGCCGAGGTCGCGGTGGAAACCGGGGCGGTCACCGCCACCGCCGACTGGGAGGAGCTGGTCGCCGACCCCGACATCGACGCCCTGCTCATCTCGGCCACACCGGAGACGCTGCACCACCCAATGGCCAAGGCCGCCCTCGAAGCGGGGAAACACGTCCTGTTGGAGAAGCCCATCGCGATCACCCTCGAGGAGGCGGACGAGCTGATTGCCATCGCCGAGTCCAACAAGCTGAAATTCACCATCGGTTACTCGCAGCGGTTCAACTCCAAACAGGCGCTGGTCAAGCGGAGTCTCAACGACGGCACCCTCGGTGACCCGGTGAGTGTCCTGGTCAGCCGGCACATCACCCGGTCGCTCGGGGCCAAGATCGGGTCCCGCACCAAGCTCTCGCCGGCGGCCATGGAGGCCACCCACGACATCGACTTCTCGTTGTGGTGCCTCGAGCCCAGCAAGCCGGCCCGGGTCTACTCCCAGGTGGCCTGGGGCGCCCGCCAGGACCAGGGAGTACCCGACACCCAGGTCATCGTGATCACCATGGACGACGGAGTGACGGTCACCATCAGTGCCGGCTGGTCCTTGCCCCCCGGCTATCCGAACTTCTCCACCACCTGGATCGAGTTCGTCGGCACCGAAGGCGCCCTGATGCTGGATGCCAGCCACAAGGACATCGTGCTCAACACGGTCAAGGACGGTGTCCAGTTCCCGCTCTCCACCATGCCCGGCGAATACGTGGAGCATGTCTATGCCGGGCCCATGGAGCGGGAGACGATCCACTTCCTGGAAGCGGTGGCCTACGACCGCCCGGTGATGGTCGACCCGCGTCTGGCCCGTCTCACCATGGAGGTGTACATCGCCGCCGACCGATCGGTGGAGACCGGTCAGGTGGTCGAGCTGCCCCTCCCCATCGACGAGAGCCAGCCCAGCCTGCTCAGCGCGATCACAGGCTGACCTCTGACCGGCTGCGCAGCCGGTGACTGAGGACGAAGGCAACGGTGGCGATGACAGCCGTCGCCGTGACGAAGAGCCATGCCCCCGGGTAGTTGCCCCGGCCAGCCAATGACCCGACCACGAGGGGGCCGATGACCGTGCCAGTCAGGTTGCTCGAGAGGACGAATCCCGAGGCCCGGGCCGGTTGCTCCGGATAGCTGTGGACCACGGTGAAGAAGATGACGCCCGGCCACCCCCACGCCCCGAGCACGGCAACGGGCATGGCCACCAGGTAGAGGACGGGTGTGGACGTGATGAGGAGGATGAAGGCTCCGATCGCCCCCGCCCCGGTTAGCCATGACATCTCGGTGAACCCGATGCTCCGGTTGCGGTCGACCAGCCAGCCGGCGCCGAAGCGAACCAGGACCACCAGGAGGGAGCAGGCGGCCAGCACCACGCCGGCTGTTGCCTCCTCGATCCCGATGTCCACGGCCGACGGGACGATGAACAAGGAGAGCCCGTTGCCGGCCATCGCCCCGGCAAATCCTCCGATCGCCAGGTAGATCAGGGATCGGGGCGGGCGCCCGATGCGCCGCTCCACCCTCCCCTCGCCTGGCCCGTTGCCGAGATCAGGTGCGGACAGTGCGAGCACCAGGGCCAGGCCCGCCGCCCCGGCGAAGACCCATCTCCACCCGAACACCAGGCCGATGAGCGGCAGCGAGATCCCGGCCAGGACACTTGCCAACGGCACCGACGCCTGCTTCGCCCCGAAGCCCGCCCCTTGTCGCTCCGGGGAGACCCCGTCGAAGATGGCGAGGTTCGAGGACACCTGGATGATGGCGTTGGCCAACCCTCCCAATGCCGCCGCCAACGGGATGATCCACCAAGTGGCGGCGAGCCCGGCCAGGACGCAAGAGAGGACGACGAGGACGCCACCGATGCGGAGACCTCGACCCGGGCTCATTGCTGCGACCAGCCGGCCCACCGGGTTGGCGGCCAGCGCCGCCGCCCCGAAGTAGGCGGCGATGGCCAGCCCGAGCCGCCCGACTCCGAAGCCGATGTCCCGATCCAGCTGCAGGATCTGGGCGCTGATCAGGGCGAGGGGGAGGAGACATGTGCCGGTGTAGACCACCGCGGTGAGCAGGGGTCGAGAGGAGAGGGCGGAGCGCAGCGGGTTGGTCAAGATGGGGGCCGCTCGGTCGACGGGTCGAGCGCGAGACGGAGGAGATGGAGCCCCGCGATGGTGGCGAAGCTCCGCACCCGCTCCTCGTCGCCCCCGAAGTCGAAGACCCGGCTCACCACCCCGCCGGGAGTGGTGACGGTCATCTCCACCTGACGGGTGGTCCGTCGCCCGGCGTCCCGATCGCTCCCGATCGGTCCCACGCGGAGAACCACATCGGCCTCGGGAGGTTGCCCGGCGCCGATCGTCGAGCCGGCGAACGTCTGTCGCTGCTCGTCAGTGATGGCGAGACGGGCTCCTACCTGGCCCAACGTGGCCTCCTCCGCGGTGGCCACCGTCCAGCCCAACGCCCTAAGACGATCGAGGACGATGGCCTCCACCGTCTCCTCGTCGGCGCCGAACACCACCCCGCCCAAACGGGCCCGAACCTCCTCCTCGACCGGCTCGATCAGCCCATCGGCCGCCTCCCGATCGGCTGCCTTGGCACTGATCCGCACCTTGACCTCCATGTCGCTGATGAGGAAGGCCACCGACGGGTTGGTCGACTCGAAGAGGTCGTCAAGCGTCTCGGCGATCCTGGATTCGCCCATGCCCCAGGTGCGCAGCACCCGATTCCGCAGCACCGTCGAGCCTGCCCCCAGGCGGCGGAGCCGGGGGAGGACCTCCTGGTCGAGCATGGCGATCATCTCCACCGGCACACCGGGCACTGCGAACATCCACTTCCCGTTGTGCTCCAACGCCACCCCAAGCGCCACTCCGTTGGCGTTGGGCAGACCTTCGGCCCCTTCGGGGAGATCGGCCATGCGCAACACAGTCGGGTTCACCGTCCCGCCCTGGGACCCGATCCTCTCCCCGATCCAAGCTGCGTGCGCCTGGTCCCTGGTCATGGCGCGTCCTGCTACCCGGGCCATGGCCTCCCGGGTCAGGTCGTCCGGGGTGGGCCCGATCCCCCCGGTGAGGACCACGGCGTCGGCACGGCTCAGGGCCGATCGGATGGCATCGGCTACCCGGCTCAGGTTGTCGCCCACCGTGACCTGATAGTGGGCATCGAATCCCTCCTCGGCGAGTCGGGCCCCGATCACGGCGGCATTGGTGTTGGTGATTTGCCCGATCAGCAACTCGGTCCCCACCGCGATCACTTCGACGATCAATTGCCCGGCTCCCAGAGACCGAACTTCCAGTCCGGGTCGCCAGGCGTCATGGTCCCCCGGGATTGGCTGGCGTCACCCATCTCCCGGGTCCGGGCCAGGGCACGGTGACCGAGGGCCAGCTGACCCGGCTCCCAGATGGCGAGAGCCGCGGGCACATCACCGTTGCTCTCGGAAAGGGCGTCGCGCAGCGCCCAGCCGTCGGCACAGGCCTTGGCCTGACCGGCGGCGACGTGGGGGCGCAGCCCGATGGCGGCGTCACCGATCAGACACACCCGGCCAAAGGCCATCTTCGGGCTCTCCAGATCGAACACCGCCTGGATCAGCGGCTGCTCACACCCCATCACCACCTCGAGCAGAGTCGGCGCCAGCACCTGCCCGGCCACGGATCGCATCTCGGACAGGTGCTCGGCGCGGATGCTGCCCGGGGGCATGGTGCCGGACCGTTGCAGCCCGTCCTCGCCCCGCATCAGATCCTCGAAGGGACCACCGGTCGGGTAGTTGCGATACCAGACGAAGTTGATCACGCGGTGTGGCGGCGCGGACCGGCCCTCGTGGTCGGGGATGGCATAGACCAGGATGTGCCCCGGGTCCAGCACCTGATAGATCATGGCGTCCGCCAGGTCGGCCTGTGCATGTTCGGGCAGCGAGGCCTCCGGAGTCGTCCCCCGCCACGCCACATAGCCGGCGTACGCCGGTTGCACTTCCGGTATGAGGATGGATCGGGCGGTGGAGGCCAGCCCGTCGGCGCAGACCAGCAGATCGCCCTCTACCGATGACCCGTCGGCGAGATGGAGGGTCACCCGATCCGGCCCGTTGTCGAACCCGACCATCTCCCGCCCGAAGTGATACCGCTCGGTGCCGAAAGCATCGAGCAGAGCCCGGTAAATGGTGCTCCACCCACTGAACCGATAGTGGTCCGGGTCGGCGCTCAGCACCTTTCCCTCGCGGTCGACATAGGTCCAGTTGGTTAGCTCCAGGCTGACCCGCCCGTCGTCCCCGCCCCGTTCGGTGAAGTAGCGCTCGGTTATGGGGAGCACCACGATGCCGGCCCCGCGGTCCTCGAGGGCGGCAGCGGACCGTTCGTATACGTCGACCTCGCAGCCCAGGTCGCGGAGCAGGACCGCAGCGGTGAGACCACCGATCGAGCCTCCGGCGATGAGGACCCTCGGCCAGCCCAAGGCTCGACTCAGCCCAACAACTCGACGGTGACGAATCTCAGGGTGCTATCACCGATGTTCTCGAGATCGTGGATCAAGGCGGTGTCCGGGGTGTGCTCCAGGTACCTGGTCTCACCGACCAGATAGTTCCGGACGATGAAGGTCCCGTCGGCGAACCTCTGCAGGCCGCGGCTCCCCTCGACCACTGTCCAGAAGTAGTTGGTGACATGGGAGTGGAAGGCGCCCCGTTCCCCCGGCTGGAGCAGGACCTCCCAAACCCGGATTTGGTCGTTCTCGAACCACATGGTCGTCCCCAAGTCGTGGTTCTGAGGCGCCGCGTTCAGCTCGTCGGCGTAGTCGCCCCGGTCGTACCCGCCCTCCTCGACGATGTCTGGCTTGGCCTCCATCAGTTCACCTGGTAGTCGGGCTTCTCACCGGTGAGCACCTTGATCACCTGGGTGGCGGCCTTGCGCTGCGACTCGGCCAGCGCCTCCTCGGAGTAGTAGGCCATGTGCGGGGTGACGATGAGATTGGGCACACCCTCGACGCGGCTGACATCGAGGGGCTCGACCTCGAACACATCGAGTCCGGCGGCGCCGATCTGACCACTCCCCAATGCGGAGGTGAGGGCATCGAGGTCGATCAATGGGCCACGTGAGGTGTTGACCAGGATCGAGCCCGGCTTCATCAGGGCCAGGGCATCGGCGTCGATGATGCCCCGGGTCTCGTCGGTGAGTGGAAGATGGAGCGAGATGATGTCGGCCCGGCTCAGCACGGTCTCGAACTCGAGCAGCGGGGGCATGTCCGACCCCGGCTGGAGATAGGGGTCATGGGCGATGATCTCCGCCCCCAACGCGGCCAGTGGTGCGGCGATGCGACGGGCGATCCGCCCGTAGCCGAGCAGGCCCACGGTGAGCGTGGAAAGACGGCGGATCGGTCGGAAGTTGTCGATGCCCCAGGTCCCCGCCCGCACCGATTCGTCCGCGGTCACCACCTTGCGCAGTGAGGACAGGATCAGGGCCAGGGCGTGGGTGGCGACCTCCTCCACCGAGTAGTCGGGGACGTTGGTGACCACTATCCCGGCGTCGGCGGCCGCTTTGAGGTCCACGTTGTCGAACCCGATCCCGTAACGGGCGATGATCTTGCACTTCTCCAATCGGGCGATCGAGTCGGCGGTCCAGGGGAGGTAGGTGTTGAGGATGGCGTCGGCGTCGGCCGCCGTCGCCAGCACCGACTCCACGTCACCGCTGGCCACACTGAGCTCGGCGTCGATATCGGCGAGGAGGCCCCGCTCCACCTCGACCGAGGGGAACACCTGGTCGCTGACCACCACCTTGTACTTGCTCATCGTCCCTCCAAGAACTCACGCGTCGCACTGACGAAGCCACCCGGATCCTGGATCTGAGGGGCATGGGCCACTCCGGGCAGCCGGACCAGGGTCGAGCCGCGGATCAGCTCGTGCAACTCCTCTGCCAGCGGGGGAGGGGTGGCTTGGTCCTCCTCGCCGACGACGATCATCGTCGGGTTGCTCACCGACCGGGCGAGCTCGCGGTAGTCGAGGCCGAGCAGGGCCTGGCAGGCGGTGACGAACGCATCCGGGTCGGTCCGGCGCAGCACCGCCGCGCGCGCCTCACCCATCTCGGGATGAGACTCCAGATAGCTGTCGGTGAAGATGCGACGCAGGGCGATCGGGATCACCGCCTCGACGCCCCCGGTCTCGACGGCCTCGATCATCGTGGTGAAGGCACCCTTGGCCGGCTCGGGGAACCCGGCCCCGCACCCGATGAGGAGCAGCCGGTCCAGGGAGGCGCCGTGGTGGATTGCCGTGCCCAGGGCGATGAACGCACCCAGACCGTTCCCGATCAAGGTCAGGTCGCTGTGGAGGCCCATCGCCTCGATGAAGGCGCCCACCCGGTCGGCGTAGTCGTCGATGCTGGGCCGGGCCGGGTCGCTGGCGCCAAAACCAGGCAGATCGAGGTTGATGAATCGGCCGCCGATGGGATCGACCACCTCGTCGAAAGCGCCGCGGTCGGTGAGAAGGGAGTGCAACGTGAGCCGCACAGGCCCTTCCCCGGTTTCGACGAACGACACCTTGCCTCGTCTGGTGTCGACGATGCTCTCCTCCAGAATTGCCACCGGAGTGATCCTATATCATGCACGATCGACGGTCCGAACCTGGGAGGAGCAATGCCGCGTGTCCGCATGATCGAGGAGCGGGAGGACACCTCTCCCTCCCAGGTCGAGGCGTTCGATCACATCGCCGCCAGCCGGGGTGGGCAGATGATCCGCCCCTTCGCCGCCATGATCCACCGGCCCGAGATCGCCCGTGCCGCTGCCGACCTGGGGGCGGTGATCCGGTTCCACTCCACCCTCTCCGATCACGACCGGGAGTTGGCGATCTGCACTACCGCCGTCGAGCGGGACTGTGCCTTCGAGTGGGACTCCCATGCCCCTATCGCCCGTTCGGCCGGGGTAACCGAGGCAACCCTGGAGTCGATCAGGGTCGGGTCAACGGTCGAGGATGGGGACGATGCGGTCTTCGTCGAGTTCGCTAGGGAACTCTGCCGGAGCGGAAAGGTGGGTGACGCTGTCTTCGAACAGACTCGGACCCGGCTCGGCGAGGAGGGTACGGTCGAGTTGGCCGCCATCGTCGGGTACTACACGATGCTGGCGGTGTTCATGAACGCCTGTGAGGCATGTTGAGGAGGAAGTCCCGATGAGTGACGTGGTGAGACTGGCCGGCGTGGGCACCGGCTGGTGGGGCTCGGAGTTGGCCACCGCCGTAGCCAGGACCGGCCGGGCGGAGGTCGTTTCCTGTTTCGCCCGGCGCCCCGAGGGCCGGGAGGCGTTCGCGGCCAAACACGACTGCCGGGTGGCGGATTCCATCGAAGAGCTCCTGGCCGACCCCGAGGTGGAGGGCGTGATCATCTCCACCGCCAATCAGAGTCATCGACCTCTCATCGAGCAGTCGGCGAGAGCCGGGAAGCACATCTTCGTGGAGAAGCCGTTCACCAACACCGTCGAGGACGGGTTGGCCGCGGTGGCCGCCGCCCGGGACGCTGGGGTGCTCCTCCAGGTGGGACATCAGCGACGGCGCACTGCGGCCAAACGACAGATCAAGGCGATGCTCGAGTCGGGGGAGCTGGGTGAGGTCGAGACGGTGGTCACCAACCAGTCGATGCCCAACGGCTTCAAGATGCCCGACGAGGCCTGGCGCTGGGACCCGGAACAGAGCCCTCTGGGATCGATGACCTCGCTTGGCGTGCACAAGATCGACACCATCCATTATCTGGCAGGCCCGGTCCGCTCGGTCTTCGCCTTCACCAGGCCCGGTCGGTCCCGGCCCATCGACGAGGCGACGGTGCTGGCCATGGAGCTGGAGAGCGGCGCGCTGGCCACGCTGACGACTTCGTTCTTCACCCCGGTCATCAATGCGACCACGGTGTTCGCAACCGACGGAGCCGCCTACAGCACGATGGGCGGGGACAAGCTCGCGGTCCAAGGCCGGGACGATCCGGCACCAGTGGCGGTGGAATTGGAGCCGATCGACCCCGTGGTCGACGAGCTCGCCGCCTTCGCCGGCGCCATCCGCGGGGAGAACCAAGTCGAGGTCGACGGTGAGGCCGGACTGGCGGTGGTCGCGGTGATGGAGGCGGCGGTCGAGTCGGCAGAATCGGGCCATGCGGTAGAGGTTGCCTCGGTCATGGCCCGGGCCTGAAGGGAGAAGCGATGGAATACAGCGAGATTCTCTACGAGAAGCGGGACGACGCGGCCTGGATCGGCATCAACCGACCCGAGGTGCGCAACGCCTTCCGGGAGCAGACGCTCGACGAGTTGGCCCATGCCCTCGAGTCGACCCGGGAGGACCCGACCATCGTCGCCGCCGTGGTCTACGGGGTGGGCGGGCACTTCTCCGCCGGTGGTGACTTCCACGCCATGATGAAGCTGAACAAGGCCAATTCCTACATGTGGAACGACCGCATGCTCAAGGTGGCCATGACCTGTCGCAACCTCCCGATCCCGGTCATCGCCATGGTGGAAGGGGCGTGTGTCGGCGGTGGGCACGAGCTGATGTTGTGGTGCGACTTGGTCATCACTGCTGAGGACGCCTCCTTCGGCCAGACCGGGGCCCGGGTCGGAGCCTGCCCCACCGTAGGGGCGACGCAATACCTGTCGAAGCTGATCGGGGAGCGCCGGGCAAAGGAGATGATCTTTCTCTGCAAGCGCTACACCGGGGCCGAGGCCGCCGAGATCGGGCTCGCCAACCAGGCGGTCCCCGCCGCCGAGTTGCTGGGACGGGTCGAGGAAATCGTCCAGCAGATGAAGGGCTATTCCTCGCAGACGCTGCGGGCGACCAAGGTTTCGCTCAACTTCGACTCCGACGCCCTCTACCCCTCGTGGCAACACGGGATGGAGTTGCTGGCCAACATCTGGGGCACCGAAGAGTCACTCGAGGGGATGAACGCCTTTCTCGAGAAGCGCCCGGCCGACTTCCACCAGTTCCGGGTCCGGAACCGGGACGCCCTCGACTCCTATCTCGACGTCTTCGAGGAAGGCCGCAACCAGAGCGAGGCTTCGCAGGCCGCCAGGTCATGACCGAAGGGGCCCTGGCCGGTCTCCGGGTCATCGACCTGTCCCGGGTCCTGGCCGGCCCGCTTTGCACCCAGACCCTGGGCGATCTGGGGGCAGAAGTGATCAAGGTGGAGCGTCCGGGGGAGGGGGATGACACCCGCAATTGGGGCCCACCCTGGGCCGGCGCCGATCACGACCATTCTGGCGCGGAGATACGACCCCATAGGGTCGTATCTCCGCGCCAAAACGGAGGCCAGACCCGCCTTTCCGCATATTTCATAGGAGTCAACCGCAACAAACGCAGCGTCACGCTGAATCTGAGCCGTCCAGAAGGGCGAGAGGTCCTGGACCGTCTGATTCGGAGTGGCGACGTGCTGGTCGAGAACTTCAAGCGGGGGACCCTCGAGCGGTGGGGTTTCGACGACGCCTGGTTCGAGGCCAACGCTCCGGGCATGGTGCGTTGCTCGATCACCGGCTATGGGCCGTCCGGGCCCAAGTCCGAGGCTCCGGGGTACGACTTCATCCTCCAGGCCGAGACCGGGCTGATGTCGATCACCGGCGAAGTCGACGGCTCGCCGATGAAGCTGGGGGTGGCCATCGTCGACATCTGCACCGGGATGCAGGCCACGATCGCCATCCTCGCTGCTCTCGAGGCCCGACGACGTACCGGGCTCGGACAGCGGTGTGAGGTCAATCTCCACGACACCGGTCTTCACATGCTGGCGAACGTCGCCGCCAACCATCTGGTCTCGGGTGAGGAACCTGGCCGATACGGCAACGGTCATCCCAACATCGTCCCCTACCGCACCTATCGGGCTGCCGACGGCGATTTGGCCATCGCTGTGGGCAACGACCGTCAGTTTGCGACCCTCTCCGCGGTGCTGGGTCACCCGGAGTGGGCCACCGACCCCCGCTTTGCCACCAACCCGGAGCGGGTGCGCAATCGGGATCTGGTCGATGAGATGGTGAGTCGGGCGATTGAGGAAAGGAGTCGGGCGGAGTGGGTCGAGAGTTTCGATCGGGTCGGTATTCCCTCGGGCCCGATCAATCGCGTCTCCGAGGCCCTGTCCAGTCCACAGACCATGGCCCGGAACATGGTGGTCGAGGGCGAGCACAGCGGGGTCGGATCGCTGCGGATGCTGGGTCTCCCCATCGAGATGTCGGGCACACCCACCTCGATCCGGGAGGAGCCACCGGTCCTGGGGGCGGACACCTTCGAAGTGCTCGTCGAGCTCGGTTACGACCAGGCCGAGATCGAGGGGATGCGAGACGCCGGGATCGTCTGACCGGCTGTGGCGTAGCTTTCGCCGTCCCGGCCAAAGGACCGTCATGCCCGACATTCCCAACCTGCGAGGGTTGGTGGAGCGCTATTTCGAGTACTCCTCCAAGGACGACGACATTGCCCACGAGATCTAAAGCGAGGACGCGGTGCTCGAGTTCCCCCAAGTGGGGCGAGCGCTTCGAGGGAGTCGGCAACTTCAAGGAGTGGCGTCGTCAGTACCCGGCAGACGTCGACTATCACATCCGTCGCATCACATCGGGCGACGAGCTCGTGGTGGCCGAGGTTTCGGTGAGCTACGACCGATCACCTCCGATGTTCGGTGTCAGCCTCCTCGAGTTCCAAGGCGACAAGGTGACTCGGGAACGGATCTACGTGATGGATGGATGGGAGGCGCCTGAGTGGCGGGCTCCCTGGCGCTCTGCAACGCCGGCTGACCCGCCGCCGGGCTGAGAGCGGCGGCGACCCATACTCGCCCCAACTGGATCGCGTGCAACCATTTGGTCTCCCGACGCGTGGTTGGTGTGATGAATCTCCCCGACGAGACCCACCGCCGCCAAGCCGATGATTGCGAAGACGATGTAGTCAACGGGGCGGGCATGTACATCGTGGCGATCGTTCCCCACGGGCCAGTGAACACACCCACCAGAATGATCGAATTGGCCCAGGAATAGCCAGTGATCCGGTGCATTGGCGTCGCCATGAAGTCAGAAGTCGAAGCGGGTGGCCCCGTATGGCTCAGATGTGCCCAGGGCGTAGATCCGCTTCGGCCGGAGCCGGTAGAGGTACCAGGGTGGTGGCCCGGCGGAAGGAGCGCTGAACTCGGCGACGAAGGCGCCATCTTCCACGTGCGGGTGCCAGCCGCCCCCTCCGTACACCATTGCGATCCGCTCCAGCTCCTCCTGGTCGGTCACCCGTTCCGGCTCGCCCTCGAACACCAGGTCGAAGTCGTGTGTGGAGAGGGTGATGGCGCTCTCCGGGTGTTTGGCGATGTTCTTCGACTTCCGGGTGCCCGGTCCAGAGGTGAAGTAGAAGGCGTCGTCGATCCACAGCGCGCCGAGCGGCATCACATGGGGGCTTCCGTCAGGGTTGGTGGTGGCCAGCCAGGTGGTGTGACGGCCCGGCCCCTCGGTGTCGGGCTCGAGAGGGATGTGGGACTGAAGGTGCTTCTCCACCCTGCCCCAGTCGATGGCCGGAGTCCCGTATCCGTCGAGGTTTCGTTCGATCGTCGGTTGCATCGCAGCCATCTCCTTCGATCTGCGATCTAAATCCTTACCGACACGGCGAGCCGCTGAAACCCAATGATCGGATCCCAAGAAAAAATATGGCCTGAGGGGCGACGAGGGTATGGAATCTGTCGTTGGGGTCTTGTAGGTTATCGAACAGATGTTCGATTTGCTGGAAACCCCGACCGAAACCCCACCCGACACCGGGTCGGCGGTGCTGCCGAACCAATTGGGGTCGATGCCGCCGGGCCCGGAGTTGGCGGCGGTGTTGGCCGGGGTGGCCCGGGATTACCTGTCTGATTATGACCGGGTGGAGGTGTTGAAGGCTCGGGCCAGGCAGGTGGCTCATGATCAGGCGGGACTGTTGGGGGACATGGTCGGAATCCTCGAATCCGAGATTCGGATTGCTGGTGATGTCTTCGAGTTCGGGGATGTTCATGATCTGGCTGCTGCCGAGATCGGGATCGCCCTGTCTTGGACTCGTCGGGCTTCGGAACGACAACTCGACTTTGCTTCCACTCTGCTCTCCGAATACCCCGCGGTGTGGGATCTGCTCGAGACCGGACAGATCGACCTGCCTCGAGCCCGGGTGATCGTGGAAACCACGCTGCATTTGGAACCAGAAGTTAGAGGCCAGGTGGTGGAACAGGTCCTGGGTAAGGCTTCGGGCCAGACGACGGGTCAGTTGGCGGCCCGGATCCGACGGCTCGCCATCACCGTCGACCCCGACCAGGCCAAGAAAGGTTACGAGCAGGGAGTCGAGGAGCGGCGTCTCGGCTTAGATGCCAACCCGGACGGGACCGCCAACCTGTGCGGATATCAGGTCCCCGCCGACCGGTCCCAGACCGCTATGCGGCGGATCAACCGGGCCGCCCACCAGTTGAAAGCCACCGGTGATCCCCGCAGTCTCGACCAGATCCGAGCCGACCTGTTCTTGGACCTGCTCAACGGACAACCCCTCCCCCAAGGTGAAGGCAAAGCTTCCGGACAGGGACGGAACCGGGGAGTGGTCGATATCCACGTTGAACTGAGCACCCTCCTCGGATTAGACGACCAGCCCGGAGAAATCCCCGGATGGGGACCAGTCATCGCCGATGTCGCCCGACAGGTCATCGAAGAACAATTCGGAACCGAATGGCGGTACACCATCACCGACCCC
>Ga0299907_10000602_pt1 | contig 18156 bp, 14 predicted proteins | sample RVTome_16_FD_198680 | JGI IMG/M metagenome (GOLD analysis project Ga0299907, IMG submission 198680) | Soil microbial communities from uranium-contaminated site in the Upper Colorado River Basin, Wyoming, United States - RVT152D67 (version 2) ...
CTCGACCGGGCGGTGCAGCAGCGCCAGGCGGCGCAGCGACGAGATCGGCTCGTTGAGCAGCGGCGCGGGCGGCGCCGGGTCCAGCGATCCGGCCAGCGCGGCCGCGGCCTGCCGCGCCTCGTCGGCGAAGCCGAACAGCGAGCGCGGGGAGCGCACCGCGCGCGCGGGGATCCGCGCGGTCGCGGCCTGCCGGCTGACCAGCTCGCGCACGCCGCCGGCCAGGCGGCCCAGGGCCCCGGGCGCGCGGTGCGGGCGCCACCCGTCGGGCCCCGGGGCCGGCGGATCGGGCTGCGGGTCGAGCATCAGCGCGGCCAGCTCGACCGCCGCGATCCCGTCGACCAGGCAGTGGTGCGCCTTGCCGATCACGCCGATGCGCCCGTCGAGCAGGTCGTCGGCGACCCACAGCTCCCACAGCGGACGGTCGCGATCGAGCGGGATCGAGAACACCGCGTCGGCGGCCTGGGCGAGGTCGCGCGACGGGCTGTGGATGACGTGGTTGGCGATCTCGAAGCGCTCGTCGTCGACCCATTCGGGCGGGCTCAGGCCGAGCGGCACGCCGGCCAGGCGCTGCCGGTAGCGCGGCGCGCGGCGCAGGCGCTGCTCGATGTGGTCGCGCAGGTCCTCGAAGCTCGGGCGCGCGCCGTCGGCCGGCGGCAGGAAGGTCGCGACCCAGCCGACGTGCATGTGCGCGGTCGGGCTCTCGATCTCCAGGAACGACGCGTCCAGGGCGGACAGGCGGGTCGTCGTGGGCATGCTCTCTCCCTCGGTTCGCGAAACGACCGTGAGGTGGGCGTCTCCGCTGCGGCCCCTCTCCACACGCGAGATTAGCCCCGGCGGGCCGGCGCGTGTGAATAGTCGGTTGCCCGCCCGCTACTTCAGGCGGAAGGCCTTGATGCGGTCCGCATGCTGGTCGGCATCGCGGGCGTACACGCCGTGCGCGAGCGCCTGGATCACGCTCAGCAGCGCCACGTGGGAGCGTACGAAGGCCGGCGTGTTCGACGAGTAGTAGATGGTGATCTGCGCGAGCTTGGCGACCTCGGACAGCGTCGCGTCGGCGATCGCGATCGTCGTCGCCTTGCGATGGCGGGCGAGCTTCATGGTCCGCATGACCAGCGGGTGCGGCCGTCCCGCCGACAGGCCCACGACCAGCGTGCCCTCGTCGATCCGGGTGATCCGGCTCAGGGCCTCCTGCGAGGGGCTGGCGACCAGCTCGGCGCGGTGGTCGAGCAGCATCAGCAGGTGGCGCAGGTAGGAGGCGAAGTACGCCATCTGGTCGGTCCCCGCGATCAGCACCCGCTCCGAAACGGCGATGGCGTCGATGGCCGCCTCCACCTCCGAGCGCGACGTCTTGCGCGCGGTCTCCTCGACGTTGACGTGGTCGGCGCCCAGCGCCGACTCGTACTCGTTCTGGTCGAGCGCGAACAGCGGCGATCCGTTCTCGGGGCCGGCCTCGGCGCCGCGGCGGCGGTACTCGTCGCGCGCCGCCTGCTGGAGCTCGGGAAACCCCTCGAACCCCAGGGCCTGGCTGAAGCGCACGACCGTCGACGACGACGTGTTGGCGCGCCGGGCGAGCGCCTCGGCGGTCTGGAAGGCGGCCTCGTCGAGGTGGTCGACGATGTACTGCGCGACGTCCTTCTGCGAGCGCGAGAACTCGTCGAAGCGGTCGCGGATGTAGTCCGAGAGCGTCTGGTGACCGTTCATGCCCACGGGGGCGGGCACGGTCGTCGAGGCGGCTCGCTTCATGGCGAACCCTGTTTCGATGCGGCCGGGCGCGTTCCTTCCGCGGGGCCCCGGCGGGGCTCAGCCGGCGTCGCCGGCGAGCGGCGGGACCGCGTCCTCGAGGCGCAGCAGCCGGTCGGCGCCCGTGAGGTCGATGACCCGCCGGACGCTGCGCGGCGTGCGCACGACGATGACCTCGAAGTCCTCGGCGCCGGCGGCCGCCTGCTGCGCGGACAGCAGGGCCCGCAGCCCGGACGAGTCGACGAACGTCACCTCGGCGAGATCGATCAGCGCGAGCCGCGCCGACGAGTCGCGAAACGCCTCGACGCGCTCGACGAGCTCCGGCGCGACGGCGATGTCCAGCTCCCCGCGCAGGCGCAGGTGCACGGCGTCGCCGTTCCACTCGATCCCGATCCCGAACTCCGTCATCCCGATCCCTGCCGGGGGATGGTACGCCGATACCGCCGCCATGAGTACCCCTACCAACGCCACGGACCGGGGGCGGTTGGAGAGTTGCGCCACGACGAACGAGGGACGCGCCCCCGGCCGCACGCTCGGGAGATCGGGGCCGGGGGCGCGTGTACTCCCTCGGCCACACGTTCTACCTGCAGTCACGCACGGACGCCATCCCCCAGTCGACCGATCTCTCGGAATCGCCGCCTACGGAGATCTCCGTCGCGCCCTCCGCGCAACGGCGCGAGCCGGCACGGCGAGGAGTCCCAGTCCGATGACCGCGACCGCCACGATCGAGATCGCCGATCCGATGCGAACCGCCGCCGAGTCCTTCGCGGAAACCGACACCGTGCGCCGGCCGCTCGGCACGCGAACCACCATCGTCCCGTGCGGCGTGCGCCCGACGGGAGCCGCGCCCTCGACGTCCACCAGGTAGGGGCCCGCCGCGATGTTGGTCGCCATGATCTCCTCGCGCGGGATCTCCACGGGAACTGAGTAGCGCTCGCGCTTGGGCCCGTCGACGGGGACGATCAGCGGGGCGGGCACGGAGGGACTCACCTGCGGCGCCGACGCGTCCGCGTAGTCCAGCGGGGCGTACCAGGTGACGGGCGCGTGGTTCGGCGAGGTCCCGAACGCCAGGTCTCGCTGGGAGGACGACGGCGCATCCAGGATCTGGGCCATCGCCTGTCCGAAGCCGATCAGCGAGACGACGACGACCGCGCCGAGCACCACCCGGCGCCGCGCCACCGGCAGGGTACGCGCGGCGACCAGGGCAGCTAGGGCCAGGCCGATCGCGCACAGCGTCGCGTAGGTGGAGATTCGATAGGGGAACTGGAGGCGGTCGAGCGGTCCCGGCAGGGCCTCGACGGCCGACGGGGAGAGCGTGAGCCAGGTGAAGAGGGCGAGCAGGGCCCCGAGCCCGAGACCCCAGCGGCGCCACGTCCCCCGCCCTCCCGCGGCGCAGAGCGCGAGCGTGCCGGCGGCCCAGGCGATCGCCAGGATCGGCAGCTGCGCGTTGACCTTCGTCCCCCGTCCTCCGTCGGGCTGCGTGGCGTGCCGGCGAAGCGACAGCACCGACGACGGCGAGGACAGGTCGGTGTACTGCATCGCGGCGGGCTGCGCGGCGATCTGCGTTCGCGACGCGTTGGCCGCGAGCGGGAGCAGGAACCACGCGTTCACCGCGAGGCCGAGGGCGACCACCGAGGAGACGCGCAGCATCCGGGCCGGCGGCGGCAGCCGGCGCTGGACCGCGAGGGCGACGGCCACCACCGCGAAGAGGAACACGCTGCCCCAGACGAGCGTGATCGAATGGCTGCCGCTCATGACGACGATCCCCGCGAGCAGGGCGAGGATCGCCGGCGGGCTCGCGCGCTCCGAGCGCAGCAGGTGCATCCCCGCCGCGAGCACGACCGGGATCGCCGACGTGGCCGCCGTCTCGGCAAAGGCCCCACGGCCGTACGCGTTGGTGACGTAGTAGGCCGACGTGACGTAGAGCGCCCCCGGGACGTGGGCGGTCCACCCCCGAAGCCCGCACTGCCTGGCGATCCAGCTGCACCCGGCGTAGGCGGCGGCGACGAGCAGCGCGTAGCAGGCGACGTACGCCACGAGCGAGCGCATGCCCAGGAGAGCGCCCAGACCCCCCACGAGCGCGTACAGCGTGCCCCCGTAGAAGGCGAACCACGGCAGGTGCACGCCCAGCGAGGACTGGACGTACAGGCTCGGACGCCCGAGATCCTGGATGTTCAGGCCCTGCTGGTGGACGAGCCACAGATGGTTCGGCCAATCGCCCCCGTACGTCTTGGTCTGCACGACCATCGGCGTCATGAGGGCGAGCACCACGAAGGCGGGGATCGCCCACCACCCCGCCACCGCGGCACGCGTTCGCATATGGGCCGGGGAGGGGTCGAACCTCCGTCCTGCGGATTATGAGTCCGCTGCTCTGACCAGCTGAGCTACCGGCCCGCCACCGGGGGACGGTAGCGGGAGCGGGGCCGCCTCCGGGGGCCTCGCCATATCAGCGTGCGATGTTTCCGGCGGTAGCCGCGGGGTAGCCGGGTCTGGTCAAGTCACGACGAGCACGGGAGAACCAGCGAATGGCAACCAGAGACATGACCCCCGCCGCCACCGGCGGGTCCCCCGGTGGCCGCCTCGGCGGCGGCGCCCGGCGCCTGGCCACCGAGACCAAGGCCGCGTTCAAGACGACGGAGTTCTACGTGATGATCGTGGTCCTCGTCGGGATCCTGGTCGCGGGCAACGCGATCGAGATCGAGGAGGGCGGCACCGACTACTTCGCCGCCGACAAGGTGTGGCTCTACGTCACGATCCTCGCCTCGGCGTACATGATCAGCCGCGGGCTGGCCAAGTCCGGCAGCCGCGACCCCTACTGGGAGGACAGCGGCCAGAACCACATGCGGGAGGACGGCGACCGCTAGACGCGAGAGCTCAGCGCGCGATCGCCCGGTCGATCGCGCGCTGCATCTCGCGGATCGACGCGGCGCCCTCGAACGCCTCGACGATCACGCCGCGGCGGTCGATCATGAAGGTCCAGGGCTCGCTGGGCAGCCGCCACGCCTTCATCTGCGGCCGGTAGCCCTTCTCGAGCTCGTTGTCCTCGAAGACCTCCATGTGGATGAACTCGGCGCGGTCGCCGTAGCGCGCCTTGAGCTGCTCGAGCTCGTCCACGATCGGCCCGCACACCCGCGAGCGGCACAGCGCCGGGGTGGCGAAGGTCAGGACCACCGGCTCGCGGCCCAGCACGTCGGCCAGGCTGGCCTCGTGCATGGTCCCCGGCGGGACGCGCGTGTCGATCTCCGAGATGTCGCGCACGTCGTCCCTGGTGGGCGTCTCCACCCTCACCGCGCGGTCGCCGGGCCGCGGCGGGCCGCCGCTCGCGTTGACCCGGAAGGCGATCGCCGTCGAGGCCACCAGCCGCCCGTCCAGCCGTGCCAGCGCGATCATCACGTGGCGCCCGGCCCGCCGGACCGGCACGTCGGCCACGTACACCGACTTCGCGGTGTCCGGGTCCAGCGAGCTGGTCTTGGACCGGTAGGCCGGGCTGACCTCCAGCGACTCGCTGCGCGCCGGGAACGGTCCCCGGACGTCGGTCTGCTGGGCCGAGGCGGTGTAGATGGCCACCGCCGCGCCGTTGATCTGCTTGCCCGCCTGGTCGAAGAGCGCGAAGCCGAAGCGGTTGCGCTTCCCCGGGTCCATGACCGACACGCTCGGGGACAGCTGCGGCCCCTGGCGCAGGCCCTTGATGAGGTCGCCGAGCGTCGACTTCCCGCGCGCGCTCGGGAAGTCCTCCGGCCGCGCGGACGTCGCGGGGGCGGGGGTGGAGGCGGGCTCGTCGTCGTCCTCGCCGCAACCGGCCAGGAGACCCGTCGCGAGGACGCCGGCGAGCACGAGCGTGACGGACAGCCGGCGCATCCCACGGCCAAGGGTACGCGTCGCGGCCGCCCGGCCGCGCCGGATGAGACCTGATTGGATACCCGGCCCTATGGCCGACCGTGCCGCGATCGTGACGGGCGCCTCGAGCGGGATCGGGTTCGCCCTGGCCCGCATGCTGGCCGGGGAGGGCCACGCGCTGACCGTCGCCTCCCGGCGCCCGGAGAAGCTCGAAGCCGCCGTGGAGCAGCTGCGCGCCGGCGGCGCCGAGGTCGAGTCGGTGGCCGGCAACATGGCCGACGAGGAGACGATCAAGGCGGTGGTCGACGCGCACCGCGAGCGCTTCGGGCGCCTCGACGTGCTGGTCAACAACGCCGGCGTGGGGATCGGGTCGGCCATCGCCGACACCCAGACCAAGCGCCTGGACATCCAGCTCGACGTCAACCTGCGCTCCTACATCCTCTTCTACCGCGAGTGCGCCGACCTGCTGCGCGCCGCCGGCGCCGAGCACCGCAACGCGCTGGTGGTCAACACCGCCTCGGTGGCCGGCAAGAGCGGCCAGGGCTGGCTGTCGGTGTACTCGGCGACCAAGTTCGGCGTGGTCGGGTTCACCCAGGCCATGAACAAGGAGCTGGGCGCCGAGGGGATCAAGTCGACCGCCCTGTGCCCCGGCTTCGTCGACACCGCGATGACCGACTTCGTCAAGCAGCAGGTCTCGGCGGACGACATGATCCAGCCGGACGACATCGCCGAGATCGTGCGCTCGCTGCTCAAGCTCTCGCCGGCGTGCGTCGTGCCCGAGGTGATCTTCCAGCGCCCCGGCGAGGGGCTCTAGGCGATCGCTGCGCAGGGCGTCCCGCCCCGCGACTGAGAGCGCGGCCTACCTCCGGCCGGCCGTGACGAGCTCGCGCTCGCGCTCGGCCTCGGCGGCCAGGCGGTCGCGCTCGGCCTCGACGATCGCCAGCGCGCGCTCGTAGACGCCGGCGTGGCGCAGGCGCCGGCGGATCCGCCCGTGCTCGGCGGCGTTGCGCTCGAGGCCGTCGCGGTGGTCGGCGATCGCCTCCTCGAGCTCGGGCAGGCCCTCCGCCAGCAGGCTGGCCTCCAGGTGCGCGACGAGGATCCGCACCTCGCGCTCGGTCGCGCGCCGGACGCGCTTGGCCTGGGTGAAGCGGTCCCAGGTGTGGGCGAAGGAGATCAGGCTGGTGCGCCCGCCGCAGCGGTGGGCGGCGAGCATCGGGCACACGCCGCCGTCGCGGGTCGTGTAGGCGCCCACGATGATGTCGTTGGCCCGCACGCCCCTGAGCATGGCCACGCGCGTCTCGACCGGCAGGCAGTCGATGGCCTGCCGCAGGTCCTCGATGGCATAGCGCTTGCGTCGCATAGAGTGCGCCCCCGGCGGTGGCGGAACCGTACGCGAAGCCGTCGAAACGGACAACCTCGAACCTGCTGGTGAAAGGAACCTTGCCGGTGAGGCTGGGACTGAGCGTCGGTTACTGGCATGCGGGGATGGACGCGCGGCGCCAGCTCGAGGTCGTCCGCGAGGCCGAGCGCATCGGCTACGACACGGTGTGGGTGGCGGAGGCCTACGGCTCCGACGCGGCGACCGTCCTGGGGTGGCTGGCCGCCGGGACCGACCGGATCGGGCTGGGGGCCGCGATCTTCCAGATGCCCGCGCGCAGCCCGGCGATGACGGCCATGACCGCGGCCACCCTGGACCAGCTCTCGGGCGGGCGCTTCAGGCTCGGCCTGGGGCCGTCGGGCCCGCAGGTCAGCGAGGGCTGGCACGGCGTGCGCTTCGCGCCCATGCTCAAGCGCACGCGCGAGTACGTGGAGGTGGTGCGGATGGCGCTGCGCCGCGAGCGCGTCGAGTACCACGGCGAGACGATCGAGCTGCCGCTGCCCGACGGCCCCGGCAAGGCGCTGAAGCTGACCATCGCCCCCGTGCAGGAGCGGATCCCCATCTACATCGCGTCCATCGGGCCCAAGAACGTGACGCTGACCGGCGAGATCGCCGACGGCTGGCTGCCGATCTTCTTCTCGCCCGAGCACGTGCAGGAGTTCCGGCCCCTGCTGGAGGAGGGCGCGCGGCGCGCCGGGCGCTCGCTGGACGGCTTCGACGTGGCCCCGTCGGTCAACGTGATGGTCTCCGACGACCTGGAGGCCGCGCGCGACGCGGTGCGCCCGATGCTGGCGCTCTACGTCGGCGGGATGGGCTCGCGCGAGAAGAACTTCTACAACGCCCTGATGCGCCGCTACGGGTTCGAGGACGCGGCGCGCGAGGTCCAGGACCTCTACCTCGACGGGCGCAAGGACGAGGCGGCGGCCGCCCTGCCCGCCGAGCTGATCGACACCGTGTCGCTCGTGGGGCCGCCGGAGGCGGTGCGCGACCGCCTCGCCGTCTACGCCGAGGCGGGCGTGGGGACGCTGGGCGTGAGCCCGATGGCCACCGACCCGCGGGCGCGGGTCGAGCAGCTGCGGCTGGTGGCCGAGCTGGCCGAGGCGGCGGCCGCCGTCTAGCCGACCGCGGCGCGCGACTCCAGGCCCCGCAGCAGCGCCTCGACCACGTCGGGGTCGAGCTGCCCCCCGGCCGCCCGGCGCAGCTCCTCGCGCGCGTGGTGGTCGGCCAGCGCAGCTCGCCAGGGCCGCGGCGCGCGCATGGCGCAGTACGCCACGGCGGCGTGCAGGATCCGCGAGGCCAGGGGGATCTCCTCCCCCGCCAGCCCGTCCGGGTAGCCGGCGCCGTCGTGGCGCTCCTGCGCGTGGCGCAGCGTGCGCGCGACCGAGGACAGGTGCGGCACGTGGCGCAGGAGGCGCTCGGCGATCAGCGGGTGCTCGCGGACGATCCCCATCTCCTCGTCGGACAGCGGCGCGGGGCGCAGCGGCAGGCCGGCGGGGACGCCGAGCATCCCCACCCGGTGCAGCAGCGCCGCATGGCGCAGGCCGTCCAGCTCCTCGGGACCCAGCCCCAGGACGCGGCCGGTCGCGACGGCCACCTCGACCACGTGCGCGGCGTCGGCGTCGGCGCCCGCGGTGTGCGCGAGGCGCGCCAGCTCGTCGGGGTCCGCGCGCTCCAGCGACGAGCGCAGGCGCGCGGCGACCAGCGCGCGGCCGACCTGGGCGGCCATGGCCAGGGCGAGGCGGCGCTCCTCGACCCCGTGGCCGGCGGGGCGGCCGGCGAGCACGACGATCACGCCGTCGACGCGGCCCTCGTGCGACACGGGGACCAGCAGGCGCCCGTCGCCGTTGCCCGACACGTGGTTGCTGGTCATGACCTCGGTCAGCTCGTCGTGGCTGACGAACACGGCGCCCGTGGAGGGCGACTCGTGGTGGCGCCCGCGGGCCACCAGCGTGGGCCGGCCCGAGCGCTGCTCGCGGCGCCACAGCTCGACCGCCGCGGCCTCCAGCGCCTCGGCCACGTGCGCGACCGCCAGGTCGACGACGGCCTCCTCGTCCTCGGCGAGCGCGAGCGCGCGCGAGAGCTGCGAGAGCTGCGCGAGGCGAGGGTCGGCGGGCCGGCGCGGCTCGACGGCGCGGGCGATCGGCGGCGCGCCCCAGGGGCCGCCCGCGGCGGCGGGCTCGCCGTTGCCGTGGCCCACGCCGGCGGGCTCGCGTGGCGCCCCGGGAGCGCCGCGGCGGGCGGGCTCGGGCGGCGCCCCGGGAGCGCCGCGGCGGGCGGGCTCGGGCGGCGCCCCGGACGCGGGCGCCGGCGCGACCGGCGAGCGCCGGCGCTTGGCGTCGCGCAGCGCGCGGTCGGCGAGGGCGAGCAGGCCCTCGGCGCTGCGCTCCGGCGCGCCGAAGGTGGCGAACCCGGCGCTCGCGGTGAGCGGCTCGTCGAGGCCGTGCCCCCCGGCCGCGGCGACCGCGTCCACCAGCCGCCGCGCCAGCTCGCGCGCCTCGGCCTCGCCGGCCGCCACCGCGATCACGCCGAACTCGTCGCCGCCCTGGCGGCAGAGCACGTCCTCCTCGCGCAGCTCGCCCTCCAGCGCCCGGGCCACGCGCCGCAGGGTCTCGTCCCCCGCCTGGTGGCCGAGCTGGTCGTTGATCGCCTTGAAGCCGTCGAGGTCGAGCACGATCAGCGAGAACGGCTGCTCGTGGCGCCGCGCGCGGGCCGCCTCGCTCTGGAGCGCGCGCCAGAAGCGCCGGTAGTTGCCGATGCCGGTCAGCTCGTCGGACTCGGCGATCCGTAGGGCCTCGGCCTCGCGCTCCTCCAGCGCGCGGCGCTCGGCGCGCAGGGCGCCCACGACGACCTGGGTGACGACCGCGAAGGCGACGGCGGGCAGGAGGGTGGCCGCGGCCAGCTGGAGGAACTCGCGCGCGGCGTCGGACTCGTAGGCCAGCGGCGCCAGGAAGGCCGCGATGGCCAGCGCGCCCACCCCGGCGGCGCGCAGCGGGCCCTGGAAGACGGCGGCGTGCAGGACCGGCAGCAGGTAGTACGCCGGGTACAGGCTCTGGGCGCCGTCGGTCTGCGCGACCAGCGCCCCGACCGCCCCCACGGCCACCAGCTCGGTGACGAAGACGGCGCCCAGCGAGGCGCGGCCGGCGCGCTCGAGCGCGACCAGGGCCACGGCGACGATCGCCGCGGCGCCCGCCAGCCCGAGGATCCCGGGGCGCGCGGAGGCGTCCTCCAGGAACGCCGAGACCACGAGCAGGCCCGCGCCGACCCCGTAAAGCAGTGCCGCCGAGCGAGCGGCCAAGCGGACGTCGAGCACTCTCATGGTCGCCCTCCGTGGCGTGTCGCGGGAGTTCCGGTCTCCATCCGAGAGCCCGTCGCCCCGCTGCCGGGGCGTTCCGCCCCCATATCCTCGCACGCGCGCACCGTCCGCTCCGGGAACATTCCATTCCCATTTCTGCACATCCTTTGTGTCAAAACACCACGAACGGCTGAATACTCACGCGGGCACGGTGCTCCTCGGCGCCTTCGGGGATCCCGGCCACGCCTTCCCGATGATCGCCCTGGGCACGCGGCTGGCGGCGCGCGGGCACCGCGTGACGCTCCAGACCTGGGGGCGCTGGCGCGACGCGGTCGAGGCGGCGGGGATGGCGTTCGCGGCCGCGCCCGAGTACCACGTGTTCCCCACGCACGGCCGGGCGCTGACGCCCTACCAGGCGGTCGTGCGCGCGGCCGGCGAGATGCGCGGGCTCGTCGACGAGCTGCGCCCCGACGTCGTGGTCGCCGACATCCTCACGCTGGCGCCGGCGCTGGCCGGCGAGCGCGCCGGCGTGCCGGTGGCCACGCTGGTGCCGCACGCCTTCCCGCCCGGGGCGCCGGGCTTCCCCCCCTACTCGCTGGGCGCGCGCCTGCCGCGCACGCGCGCCGGCCGCGCCCTGTGGACGCGCCTGGACCACGCGACCGGCGCGGGGCTGCGGCGCGGCCGCGACGAGCTCAACGGGACGCGGGAGCGGCTCGGCCTGCCGCCGATCGACGAGGTGCACGGGGGCATCAGCCGGCGGCTGTGCCTGGTGGCGACGCTTCCTCAGCTGGAGTACCCGCGCCGCTGGCCGCCGTGGGCGCGCGTGATCGGCCCCCTGCTGTGGGAGCTGCCGTTCGGCGACGTGGAGCCGCCCGCCGGCGAGGGCCCGCTGGTGCTGGTCGCGCCCTCGACCTCCCAGGACCCCGACCACCGGCTGCTGCGCGCCACCCTGCGCGGCCTGGCCCGCGAGCCCGTGCGCGTGCTCGCCACCACCAACCGCCGCCCCCCGCGCGAGCCGATCGCCGTGCCCGCCAACGCCCGCGTGGTCGACTGGGTCTCCTACGCGCGCACGATGCCGCGCTGCGACCTGGTGGTCTGCCACGGCGGCCACGGGACGGTCGCCCGCGCCCTCGCCTCCGGCTGCCCGGTGGTCGCCGTCCCCGCCGCCGGCGACATGAACGAGAACGCCGCCCGCCTCGACTGGTCGGGCCTCGGGACCCGCGTCCCCGGCCGCTTCACCACCCCCGCCGCCATCCGCCTCGCCGTCCAGCGAACCCTCGCCGACCCCGCCTTCGGCCACCGCGCCACCGCCGTCGCCGCCTGGCTTCAGGCCAACGACCCCGCCACCCGCGCCGCGCAGGCAATCGAATCCCTCGCGCAGGACGGCTCCCCGGCCGCGGCCTGACGCGAACATACGTTCCGTCCGGCGTCAGCGGAACCCTGTGGCCATGGAGCGGGCCGAGTTGGTGAGATACGTTTCGGAAGGGCTGTCGCTCGAGCAGATGGGAGGCCGCTTGGGCAAGCATCCGACGACCGTCGCCTACTGGCTGAGGAAGCATGGGCTCCGCTCCGTGAACAGCGCGCGCTGCGCACCGAAGGGCGGGATCGAACGGGACGCACTTCGAGCGCTGGTGGATGCCGGAGGGACCATCACCTCGATCGCGGACGCCGTCGGCCTCAGCCCCTCGACCGTCCAGTACTGGCTGCGCCGGCACAGGCTCAAGACCGTGCGTCATCGTGGACGGCACGAGATCCCGCCCGACCGCCCGGAGCGCCTCGAGCTGGACTGCCTGCGGCACGGGCGGACGACCTTCGTCAAGCGACGCGATGCCGATGTGTATCGGTGCCTCACGTGCCGCTCCGAGCAGGTGTCCAGGCAACGTCGAAAGGTCAAGCAGATCCTCATCGAGGAGGCCGGCGGGTGCTGCTCGCTCTGCGGGTACGACCGTTGGGCCGGCGCGCTTCACTTTCATCATCTCGAGCCCGGTGAGAAGGCTTTCGCGATCAGCCAGGAGGGCGCTTACCGCTCCTTGGCTCGCGCACGAGCGGAGGCGCGAAAGTGCGCGCTACTATGCGCCAACTGCCATGCAGAGGTGGAAGGCAGGTTTCGTGACCTGCCTCTCTCTGATGACAGCAACGATCCGGGGTAGCTCAATTGGCAGATGCGCTCGGCTGTTAACCGAGAGGTTGAGGGTTCGAGTCCCTCCCCCGGAGCTCTTCGGGGCCCGCCGACGGCGGGCCCCCGGCTTTAGGTCGGCGCCTCCGCGGGAGCCGGGGGGAGCGGGGGGTCCTGGTGCAGGCGCCGGATCTCCTTGCGGTACTCCCAGTACTCGTAGAGGGCGATCTGGATCGAGGCGGCGGCGGGGATCGCGAGCAGGGCGCCGGCGATCCCGAACAGGGTGCTGCCGAACAGGACCGCGACGAGGACCACGAAGGGCTGGACGTTGACGGCGCGCGCCTGGATGCGGGGCTGGATCACCGTGTTCTCGATCTGCTGGTAGGCGATCGCCCAGATCACCCACACGATGGTGTCGACGGGGAAGTCGTTGAAGACGGTCACGAGCCCGACGAAGACCGCGGCGATCGTCGCGCCGACGAGCGGGATCAGGTCGAAGAAGAACACGACCACGGCCAGCGCCCCGGCGAAGGGCACGCCGAGGACGCGCAGGACGACGTAGGTGGTCACGCCGGCGATCGTGGCCTGGAGCAGCATCCCGGCGACGTAGGACCCCACCGCCCTCGCGCTGCGGTCCAGCGCCCTGCGCAGGCGCTTCTCGCGGTCGGGAGGCTGGAGGGTCAGCAGCGCCTCCACCCACCCCCTCCCCCGGCTGACCATGAAGATCGACAGGATCAGGATCGTCACCCCGGCGAAGATCGAGCTGACCAGCCCCGACCCGAGGTCGGCGAGCGTCCCCGCCGCGCCGCCCAGCTTCTCCGGCAGCTTCTGGGCCTCCTGCGAGAGCTTCTGGGTGATCTGGTAGTCCTGGTCGAGCTCGCGCAGCCGCTGGCTCTTCTGCACCTCGTCCTGGAGGTCGTCGACGTAGCCCGGGACGTTGTCGGCCAGGTCGTTGACCGCCTCCACGATCGACGGGACGAGGATGGCCCCCAGCGCCACCGGGACCATGAACAGCGCCAGGTAGGAGATGGCGATGGCCAGCCCGCGGCGGACGTAGCGGTCCAGGAAGTTCACCGGCCCCGACATCGCGACCGCCAGGAACCCCGCGACCACCAGCCAGCCCAGCGGCTTGCGCAGCAGGTAGGCCACGTACACGGCGATCAGGACGCAGAGGACGATCAGGACCGACCGGAAGACGACGCGCGTCAGCGAATCCTCGCGGGGCACGGCGGCATCGTCGCGGGCCGCCCGGACGGCACTACTCGGCCGAGGAGCTCCCGGCCATCGCGCGGTCCACGGCCGCGTCCAGCTGCGTCTTGCGCTGCGACTTCTCACGGGCGAGGGCGTCCACCGTCGCCGGCTCCTCGCGCCGCGCCGCGGCGATCGCGCGGTCCAGGCGGGCGAGGTCGAGGTGCAGCGTCTGGACCTCGAGCGTCGTGCGGTCGGCGGGCTCGCGCGACGCGCGCAGCGTCAGCTCGGCCAGCAGCGACTCCAGCTCGTCGTCGCCGTCCGGGACGCCCTCCGTGGGGGCCGCCAGGTGCTCGCGCAGGTGCGCGGCGGCGCGGCGCACGGCGGGGCTGGTGAGGTGGGCGTCGAGGTCGAGGCCCTCCAGCGCCTCGCGTCCCTCGGCGGGGAGCGCGATGCACAGGGCCAGGAAGGTCCGCTCCGTCTCCGAGCTGCGGTCCAGCGGCCGCCGGGGCGGCGCGGGGGCGCCGGCGTCGCGGGGCGCCGGGCGCGCCGGGGCCGTGGTCAGCAGCCCCGACAGGTTGGAGGGGAGCTGCAGGCGGCTGGCCACCAGCTGGCGCAGGTCCTCCTGCTCCGGCGTCGCGTCCATCGCGCTGATGACCGCCCGCGCGTCCTCGTAGGCGCGGTTGCGCCCCTCGATCGCGTCGAGGTTGGCGGTGGCCAGGATCCGCCGCACCCGGAAGGTGGCGATCGGCACGCCGCCGTCGATGCGCGCGCGCACCGCGTCGACGCCCTCGGCGGCCACCAGGTCCGCCGGGTCGGTGCCGCCCGGCAGCTCGACCACGTCGAAGCTCATGTGGCGCCCGGTCGCGAGGTCGCCGGCGCGCAGCATCGCCTCCTGCCCGGAGGCGTCGGCGTCCAGCGCCAGGTGCAGTCTCCCCTCGGGCCCGACCAGCCGTCCCAGCTCGCGCAGCTGGGCCTCGGTGAGCGCGGTGCCCATCATCCCCACCACGTTCTCGATCCCCGCCTGGTGCAGGGCCAGGACGTCCGTGTAGCCCTCCACCAGCAGCAGCTCGCGCGCCCGCGCCGCGGCGGGCCGGGCGATGTCCATGCCGAACAGCTGCTCGCCCTTGTGGAAGAGCTCGCCCTCCGCGCTGTTGAGGTACTTGGGCCGGTGGTCGTCGCGCAGCGCCCGGCCCGCGAAGCCGACGATGCGGCCGCGATGGTCGGCCAGCGGGAACATGAGCCGCCCGCGAAACGGGTCGTAGACGCCGCCGCGCTGGCGCCCGCGCTTGACCAGCCCCGCGGCCAGCAGCTCCTCCTCGGAGTAGCCGCCGATCCGCCAGCGCTTGACCATGTGGTCCCAGGGCTTGGGCGCGTAGCCGACGCGGAAGCGCCGCAGCGTCTCCTCCTGCAGGCCGCGCCCCACCAGGTACGCGCGCGCGTCCGCGGCCTCGGCGGCCTCCCACAGGTAGCGCGCGTAGTAGGCGGCGGTGCGCTCCAGCACCGCCTGGAGGCGCTCGCGCCGCTGGCGGCGCGCGGCGGCCGCCGGGTCCTCCTCCTCGCGCTCCAGCTCGACCCCGTAGCGGTCCGCCAGCCGCTCCAGCGCCCCCCCGAAGTCCAGCCCCTCGGTCTCCTGCACGAAGCGGAAGACGTCGCCCCCCGCCCCGCACCCGAAGCAGTGGTAGACCTTCTTGACCGGGTCGATGCCGAAGGACGGCGTGCGCTCGTCGTGGAACGGGCACAGCCCCTCGTAGCGGTTGGCGCCGGCGCGCCGCAGCTCGGTGCGCGCGGAGACCAGGTCGACCATGTCGACGGCGTCGCGCACGCGCTCCCGCGACTCGTCGGTGTAGCGCGCCATCAGGGCGCGAACGAGCGCGGGACGGCCATCGCCTCGAACTCCCGGATGCAGAAGCGGTCGGTCATGCCCGCCAGGTAGTCCGTCACCCGCTCGGCGAGCGACGCGCCCTCGATCCCGGGCGGCGGGTGCTCGACGTAGTGGTCGAACAGCGTGCGCAGCACCGTCTCGATGCGCGCGTGCTCGCGGCGCGCCTCCGGCGCCAGGTACACGCGGTCGAACATGAACGTGCGCAGGCGGTCCATCGCGCCGCCCACCTCCTCGCCCTGGGCGATCGCCCCCGCCGCGTCCGAGGTCTCGACCAGGTCGTGGACCAGGGCGTCGATGCGCGCGGAGCCGCTGCCGCCGAGGACGGCGATCTCCTCGCGGGGCAGGTCGCCCGGCGAGAGGAGGCCGGCGCGGACCGCGTCGTCGATGTCGTGGTTGATGTAGGCGATGCGGTCCACCAGCCGCACGATCTCCCCCTCCAGCGTCGACGGCCGGGGCGCGCGCCCGGAGTGGCAGACGATCCCGTCGCGCACCGCCTCGCTGAGGTTGAGGCGCTCGAGCACGTCGACCACGCGCAGCGAGTGCTCCCAATGCCGGAACCCGCCGCCGAAGCGCTCGCGCACGCACGCGTCCAGCGCCGCCTCGCCGATGTGACCGAACGGGGGATGGCCGAGGTCGTGGCCCAGGCCGATCGCCTCCACCAGGTCCTCGTTGAGCCGCAGCGCCCGCGCCACCGTGCGCGAGACCTGCGTGACCTCGAGCGTGTGCGTGAGCCGCGTGCGGTAGTGGTCACCCTGGGGCGCCACGAACACCTGCGTCTTGTGCTTGAGGCGCCGGAAGGCCTTGGAGTGGACGATCCGGTCGCGGTCGCGCTGGAAGGGCGTGCGCAGCGAGCACGGCTCGTCCGGGCGCGCGCGGGCCGGCGGGTAGGAGCGCGCGGCCAGCGGGGACAGCGCCTCCTCGGCCTCGCGCACCCGCGCCTCGAAGGCGGCGGCGACCGGCTCGGCTCCTAGGCTGCGCTCCATTCCCCGATTCTCGCAGCCGCCTGGGCGGCGGCGACGCGAGCCACCGGCACGCGGTACGGGGAGCAGGACACGTAGTCGAGCCCGGAGGACGCGAAGAAGGAGATCGACTCGGGGTCGCCGCCGTGCTCGCCGCAGATCCCGAGCTTGAGGTCGGGTTTCGCCTTGCGGCCCAGCCACGCCCCCATGCGCACCAGCTGGCCCACGCCCGGCTCGTCGATGGTCTCGAACGGGGAGCGGTCGAGGATCCGCATGTCGATGTAGCGGGCGAGGATCTTGCCCTCGATGTCGTCGCGCGAGAACCCCAGCGCGGTCTGGGTGAGGTCGTTGGTACCGAACGAGAAGAAGTCGGCGTGGCGGGCGATCGAGTCGGCCAGAAAGCAGGCGCGGGGAAGCTCCATCATCGTGCCCACGCTGTAGTCCTCGCCCTCGCGCAGGCCCTCCTCGCCCGCCGTGCGGACGATCAGCTCGCGCATCAGCTCCAGCTCGCGCTCGTAGTCGATGAGCGGCACCATGATCTCCACGTGCGGCGCCGGGCGCACCGCGCGCGCGGCGCGGGCGATCGCGCGCACCTGCGTCTCGGAGATCTCGGGGTGCAGGATCCCCAGCCGCACGCCGCGGGTGCCGAGCATCGGGTTGGTCTCGGCCAGGGCGTGCACGCGCTCCAGCGTGTGCTCGAGCTCGTCCAGCGCGTCGGTCTGCTCGATGCGCGCGCGCTCGACGGCGATCTGCACCTCGCTGGGGTCGGGCAGGAACTCGTGCAGCGGCGGGTCGAGCAGGCGGATGGTCACCGGCAGCCCCTCCATCGCCTCGAACAGGCCCTCGAAGTCGCGCTGCTGGAGCGGCAGCAGCTCGTCCAGCGCGGCGCGGCGCTCCTCGCGGTCGGCGGCGAGGATCATCGCCCGCATCTTCGGGGCGCGGTCGGCGGCCAGGAACATGTGCTCGGTCCGGCATAGCCCGATCCCCTCGGCGCCGAACTGGCGGGCGCGGCGGGCGTCCGCGGGCGTGTCGGCGTTGGTGCGCACGCCCAGCTCGCGGACCTCGTCGGCCCACGCCAGCACCGTGTGGAACTCCGGGGTGATCTCGGGCTCCACCAGCGGCACGTCGTCCACGGTGATCGTCCCGGTGGTGCCGTCGATGGCGATGAGGTCGCCCTCGCCCAGCGTGGTGCCGTTCACGCTCAGCCGGCCGGCCGCCGGGTCGATGTCCAGGGCGGAGGCGCCGCACACGCACGGGCGGCCCATCCCCCGGGCGACCAGGGCGGCGTGCGAGGCCTTGCCGCCCTCGCTGGTGAGGATGCCGCGCGCGGCCGCGAAGCCCGCGACGTCTTCGGCCTCGGTGAACGGGCGCACGAGCACGACCTCGCGCCCCTCCCCCGCCGCGTGGACGGCGGCGCCCGCGGTGAACACGATCTCGCCCTTGGCGGCGCCGGGCGAGGCGGCCACGCCGCGGGCCAGGACGTCGTAGTCCACCCCGGGGTCGAACGTCGGGTGCAGCAGCGCCTCCAGCGAGGCGGCGTCGATGGTCAGCAGGGCGGCGCGCTTGTCGAGCAGGCCCTCGGCCACGGCGTCGACGGCGAAGCGCACGGCGGCCTGGGCCGGGCGCTTGGCCGCACGCGTCTGGAGGAGGTAGAGCCGGCCCTCCTCGACCGTGAACTCGGTGTCCTGCATGTCGCCGTAGTGGCGCTCGAGGGTGCGCAGGATGTCCATCAGCTCGGCGTACGCCTCGGGCAGGGCGCCG
>Ga0299907_10000603_pt1 | contig 18152 bp, 14 predicted proteins | sample RVTome_16_FD_198680 | JGI IMG/M metagenome (GOLD analysis project Ga0299907, IMG submission 198680) | Soil microbial communities from uranium-contaminated site in the Upper Colorado River Basin, Wyoming, United States - RVT152D67 (version 2) ...
GCCACCCTCTGGATCCAGGTCCCGCACAGCGAGATGCTCTGCCCCACGAAAAACACCCGATAGTTCCTCACCCCCAGCGAGGAGAAGGTACGTCGCAGGGTGGAGGTCATCGTCGATCAGGGTAGGGGGGGTGACACCGCGGACCTGAGGTACGTTGCGCCATATATGGCGCTACGACGACAAAGAAGGCAAGGTGTTTGGGCAGGGTCCCTTTCTTTGTCCGCCCAGCGCCATATATGGCGCCAGGAACCTCAGGTAAGCAGTACGCCGCCGTCAGCTCGCGTGGGCCTCGTCCCAGGCGATGACCGGGTTGCGGAGGATGCCGACTCGGTCGATCTCGGCTTCGACGACGTCGCCGGGACGGAGGTAGAGCGATGCCGGGTCCTCGCTGAAGCCGGCGACCCCGGACACGGTGCCGGTCGAGACGATGTCGCCGGCGCTGTAGCCCATGGGGGAGTAGTGAGAGAGGATCTCCTCGATGGTGACCGACATGTTCCCGGTGTTCGAGCTTTGCCGCACCTCGCCGTTGACCCGGAGCTCGACGTCGAGGGTGTGGGGGTCTCCGACGTCGTCGGGGCTGACGATCCAGGGCCCGATCGGGCAGAAGGTGTCGATTCCCTTGCATAGGGAGAACACGCCGGATTTCATCTCCTCGCGCTGGATGTCCCGGGCGGTGATGTCATTGAAGACCAGATAGCCACCGATGTACTCGCTCGCCTCCTCGGGGGAGAAGAAGCTCCCCGACTTGCCGATGACCACCGCAAGCTCCAGCTCGTAGTCGAGCTCGTTGGTCAACTGATGGGGGTAGACGATGGCGTCGTCGGTCCCGATGATGGCGTCGACGTTCTGGAAGAACACGATCCAGGGCAGTACCGGGTGCGACCAATTCACCCGCAGCGACTCCTCGTGATGCTCCTTGTAGTTGCCTGCGGTGTGGAAGAACTTCTTGGGGATGATCGGCGCCTCGAGCTTCACATCCGCCAGGGCGTATTCGCTGCCTTTGGGGGAGACGTCGCCGCCTCGCTCGAAATAGGCGCGCATACTGGGGACGTCGTATTCGACGACATGATCGCCCTCGACTCTCCCCACCTTTCCCCCGTCGAACGTAACCAGTTTCATTGTCGAGCCTCCTCGCCACCGAGATTTGAGATTTGATCAAACTTAGCAGGAGGCGGCTCGGGTCGATCCGACGACGGCATTCTCGATGCGGGCCGTCACGTATCCGTGACGCCCTGCATCAGGTTGCGGCCAAGTCGTCCTGTTCGCCGTCGCGGAGGGAGGCGATGGCCGCTTCGAAGCTGTTGGAGAGGTGGCTGCGGAGCAAGGCTTCGGCTTGATCGGGGTCGCCGGCAGCGCAGGCCTCGACGATCTGACGATGCTCCTCGATGCGTTGCTCCGGCGTTCCCCGCAGCGGCAGGGAGAGACGTCGGTAGCGCTCGCTGTTGTCCCAGAGCATGGGAAGGAGGAGCAGCAGCCACTTCGACCCCGAGAGCTCGTATAGCGACATGTGGATGTCGCCGTGGATATCGCGGGCCACCGGGTCCCCGGCCAGGGATGCCTTGGCGTAGTCCTCGACCCGCCCCAGGATCCGCGCCCCGTCGGCCTCGGTCATCTGTTCGGCGGCAAGACGGACGGCAATGCTCTCCAGGTCGAGCCTGATCCGGTAGGTGTCGTCGAGGTCACGGGCCGACATCGCAGACACGTAGACACCGCGATGCGGGGTCCGCTCGATGAGCCCCTTTTGCTCCAGGAACCGGAGTGCCTCCCGGATCGGGACGGTGCTCATTCCGAGCCGGTCCACGTACTCCTGAAGCCGGATCGGGGTCCCGGGCGGGATCTCACCCGAGACGATGGCCTCACGTAGCTCGGCGAGGGCGACATCGGCCAGAGTTCGGGCGCCGGCGCTGGGGCGCAGTGCCATCAGACCTTCCTTCCTCGACCAAGTACGCCTGTTCCAAACCGACGCGACACTTGGCGGGCACTCGAGTGCGCCGACGGTTCGACCTCCGGGCGGGGCTGCGCCTGGAGAGTGGTCATGGTAGGCGGCGAGACCGCCGGTCGTCGGGCCGGCTCAACCCCTCTCATCGGGCAGCGCGGACGTCACCTTGCCCACCATCTCCATGAACTCTTCGTCGGTGACGAGGCCGCCATTGCGGATGCCGCGTTCCTTGACCCGCTCGAGGAGATCGGCATGGTGCTCCGAGGGGATGTCGAGGCCCAGCTCCCCGCCCTTGATGTCGATGCTGGCCAGACCACTCTTCTTGCCCAGCACCAAACCTCGCTTCGCCCCGACCAAGGTGGAGGAGTAGGGCTCGATGGCCATCGGGTCGTGAAATTGGGCGGCCACGGCGCCGCTCTCACGGATGAACAGGTTGCGTCCGGTCACCGGCTTCCACGGTGCCAGGTCGTAGCCGGACAGCCGCTGCACCGTGTTGGCCACCTCCGAGATGTGCTCGAGTCTGAGCGACGTTTCCGCCCCATAGATGGCCTCGATGGCAATGGCGAACTCCGCGAGGTCGGTGTTGCCGGCGCGCTCGCCCATCCCGTTGATCGTGCCCTGCACCCAATCCGCTCCGGCTCGCACGGCCTCGATGGAACCGGCCGTGGCCAGTCCGAAGTCGTCGTGCCCGTGCCAATGGATGGCGTGATCGTGACCCACCCAGGATCGGGCGGTCCTGACCAATTCGGCGACCGCTTCCGGAGCGGCGATCCCAAGCGTGTCGACCAGAGCGATTTCCTCCGCCCCGGCCTCTACCGCCCTGGTGTAGATCTGCTCCAGGAACTCGAGATCGGCCCGGCTGCCGTCGACACCGAAGAAACAAACCCTGACCCCGTTGCCGACCGCGTATCGGACGGCATCGACAACCCTTTCGGTGACCACTTCCCGGGTGAGCCCGTAGGCGGAGAGCTTTCCGTCGCTCACCGGGGCCTCGATGACCGCGGCCGTGACCCCGAGCCTGACCAACAGCTCGACGTCGGCCGGAACTGCCCGGGAGAACCCCCAGATCTCGGCGTCGAGACCCGCGCCCAGGATCAGCTCGAATGCGTAGGCGTCGTCGGCGGAGACCCGGGGGAACCCGGCTTCGATGCGCTGCACCCCGAGTCTGTCGAGGGCCAGCGCTATCTCGAGCTTTGCCTGCGGGCCGAGAGCTACGCCGACGGTCTGCTCGCCATCGCGCAGTGTCGTGTCGTAGATGCCAACCTTGCGTCTCAGGGCGTCGTCGGCGGCGATGTGATTGATGTCTCCGGTCCACACCTGATCGTGGTCCAGCATGGGAATCCCCTCAGTCCGTAACAATTATCAATGATAACATCTCATCCCTCTCCAACTCCCTGGGGGAAGAGATGACATGACACCGTGTGGCCCACTTCGGTCTCGGTGTGGGGAGGGTCCTGGCTGCATATCTCCATGACCTGAGGGCAGCGGGTGCGGAACCGGCATCCTGACGGCGGGTCGAGCGGGCTTGGCATTTCCCCGTGGATCTTCAACGTCGCCCTGCGCTGCCGGGGATGGGTCGGCAGGGCGGAGTCGAACAGACCCCGGGTATACGGATGTTGGGGTGTTTCGAAGATCTGCTCCACATCACCCATCTCCACGATTCTTCCCATGTACATCACCGCCACCTGGTCGGCCACATAACGCACGGTCGCCAGATCGTGGGAGATGAGGAGGAAGGCCGTGCCCAGGTCGCTCTGGATGTCTTTGAGCAGGTTCATCACCTGTGCCTGGACCGACACGTCGAGAGCCGAAACCGGCTCGTCGAGGACCAAGAGCCTCGGCTCGGTGATCAGGGCGCTGGCCAGCGCCACCCTCTGTCTTTGCCCCCCGCTGAACTCATGGGGGAAGAGATCTCCGTGCCACCGCTGCATCCCGACCTTCTCGAGGGTGGATCCCACCCGTTCCCGAACTTCGTCCTTCGAGATCTTGCGATTGACGACCAGTGGCTCGGCCACGATGTCCCGCACCCTCATGCGAGGGCTCAGCGAAGCCCACGGGTCCTGGAACACGGCCTGGACGCAGGTGCGAAACCACTTGAGATCGGGCCCGGTCAGTTCATAGATGTTGCGCTGGTCGAGGGTCACGACCCCCGATGTCGGCGTGCGGAGACGCAGAACTAGCCGCGCTGTGGTGGTCTTTCCGCACCCTGACTCCCCGACGAGGGCGAGCGTCTTCCCCGGTTCTATCGAGAAGCTCACCCCGTCGACAGCATGGACATGACCAACGGTCCTCCCACCGTATTGGCCAGAGGAGACGGGGTAGTGCTTGCTCAGGCCCTCCACCGTCATCAGGGGCTGGCCCATGGCGCCTCCTCACTTCTCCAACATGCGGCGCTGTGGTGGTCCTCGAGCGACAACGTCGATGGGTATTCCCTCTCGCAGCGGTCGAAGACGTAGGCACATCGCTCGGCGAACCGGCATCCGGCCGGGAGGTCGTTCAGAGACGGCGGCTGCCCTTCGATCGACTGGAGCCGTTTCGCGGTGGCATCCGACCGCGGCCGTGACTCGAGAAGGGCTCTGGTGTAGGGGTGGCGCGGATTGTCGAAGATGTCGGCTACCCGCCCTTGCTCGACGATCCGTCCCGCGTACATGACGGCCACCCGGTCGCACGCCTCCGCGATGACCCCGAAGTCATGGGTGATCAAAATGATGCCCACTCCGGTTCGCTCCTGGAGATCCTTGAGCAGACGCAGGTACTGGGCTTGGATGGTCACATCGAGGGCGGTGGTCGGCTCGTCGGCGATCAGGACCTGGGGCTGATAGGCCATGGCCATCGCTCCCACGATCCGTTGTTTCATGCCCCCGCTCAGCTGGTGGGGAAAGTTGCGCAACCTGCGCTCGGGGGCCGGGACCCGCACACTCTCCAGGGCCGCCAATGCCTTCTGATGTGCCTCGTCCGTGTCCAGGCTGCGGTCGTGGACCCGGATCGCCTCGCGAATCTGGTTTCCGACCGAGAACACCGGGTTGAGCGATTGCTGGGGATCCTGGAGGATCATCGATATCTCCTTGCCCCTGATCTCCCGCATCTGCTTCTCGGACAGAGTCAGCAGGTCGCGCCCCTTGAGAAGCACCCGGCCTCCCTCGTACCGCCCGGCCGGCTCCGGGATGAGCCGGACCAGGGACAGGGCGAGCATGCTCTTACCACTGCCCGACTCACCGACGATGCCCAGTGTCTCTCCGGGATCGAGGTGGAAGGAGACCCCGTCCACGGCCTTGGTGACCCCCCACCTGGTATGGAGGTAGGTGCGCAGGTCCCTGACCTCCAGGATCGGGTTGCCCTTCCCCTGTAACGGCTGCGACTCGGTGACCGGTGTTGTGGACACCACCATCACCTCCGCTGCCTCATCTTGGGGTCGAGAAAGTCACGGAGCCAGTCACCCATCAGGTTGAGGGAGAGGACGACGAGGAGGATGGCGAGCCCGGGGAAGAACGAGACCCACCAGGCGGTGAGGATCTGGTCCCTCCCGTCGGCGACCATGACGCCCCAACTCGGATTGGGCCTCGGGATCCCGGCGCCGATGAAGCTGAGCGACGACTCCTCGAGGATGACCACCCCCACTTGCAGCGTGGCCAGGACGATGAGTGTGTTGGCCACATTGGGCAGGACATGGCGGAGCAGGATCCTCCACGGTTGCGCCCCGGCCACCCTGGCCCTCGCCACGTATTCGGTTTCCCGGACACTCAGCGTCTCGCCACGGACCTGCCGGGCGAAACTTGCCCAGATGGTCACGGCGATGATGGCGACGATCGTCACGAAGGAAGGTCCGATCGCGGCCACGATGACCAGTGCGAGCAGGACATGGGGTAGGGAGAGGAAGGTGTCGATCAGCCAGCTCACGAAGCGGTCGATCCAGCCGCCGAAGTATCCGGCGAGGAGCCCAAGCGAGGAGCCGATGACCGCCCCGATGATGATGGTGAGGCTGGACACGGTGAGTGAGATTCGGGCGCCGTAGATGAGCCTGGTCAGGATGTCCCTTCCCTGCTTGTCAGTACCCAGTGGATAGGTGGAGGTGCCGCCATCCATCCACATGGGCGGGGCGAGACGGTCGCCCAGCACGCCTCGCAACGGGTCGTGGACCGTGATCAGGTCGGCAAGGAGGGCGGGAAGGATCAAGACGAAGAGGACGATGAAGATCGAAAGCCAGGGTGGCCGGCTCGACCGGCGTCCCCAGCGCAGTGGGTTTCGACGTCGGGGGGAACCGAACTCGTCGAGTTGTGTCTCGTCGGTCCCCGAGAAGTCGCCGGCCGGGCGTGGAGGATTGCGTAGGGACATCAGGCGACTGCCTTCTGGCCCAGCCGGACGCGGGGATCGATGTAGGCGTAGGTGATGTCGATCGCCAGATTCATGATCACGATCGCCGCCGCAGTGAACAGTGCCAGCGCCTGGACGACGGAGAAGTCCCGAGCATTGGCCGCCTCATAGGCGAGCAACCCCGCACCCGGCCAGGAGAAGACGATCTCGACCACCGTTGCCCCGGTCAGCATCCGGACCACGATCCCACCGAAGAAGGTGAGGGGGGCTATCGATGCCGGCTTGAGAGCGTGCTTCCAGATCACCTTCTGCTCGGCGACGCCTTTCAACCGCGCCAGCTTCACATACTCGGTGCCCATCGTCTCCAGCATCGCCGAGCGGAACAAGCGGAGGAGGGCGGCGATGCCGAAGATCGAGATGACGATGCTGGGCAGGACGTAGCTCTTCCATCCGGTGATCCCCGAGGTCGGGACCACGTTCCAGCGCACGGCTACGAACCAGATCAGCACGATGGCGAGCCAGAACTCGGGGACCGACTGTCCGAACAGGGCAAACCCCTTGGCGACCCGATCGAGCAACGACCCGCGTTTGACTGCAGAGAGGATGCCCAGCGGCACCCCGATGACGAGTGTCAAGATGGTCGAGACCAGACCCAACTTGATGGAGTTGGGGAGACGGTCCAGGATCACCGAGCCGGCGGTCTCGGTGGGGTACTTGAACGACGGCCCGAATTCACCCTGCACCGCGTTGCCCAGGAAGGCGAAGTACTGCGCGGGCAGCGACTTGTCGAGGCCCCACTTGGCACGGAGCGCCTCCTCGTCCTCCCGGCTGATGTCCACCGGTGCCAGGACGTCGAGCGGGTCGCCTGTGAGCCGGGCCAGGAAGAAGACCAGCACCGATACCGCGAGCAAGGTGAGCAGACCCCGGACCACGCTGATCGCGATGTACCGCGCCATCAGCGCCTCACTCTCGCCTCTCTCTCCGAAGGGGGGAGTACCGGCCGAGCCGGGGAGGGGTTGCGCCCCCTCCGGCCCTGACGGGCCACCTCCCCCTCCGGGGGAGGAAACGTGCGGGGAGAGGACTCATTTCTCCCCTTCCGGCCCTGACGGGCCACCTCCCCCTCCGGGGGAGGAAACGTGCGGAAGGGGAGTGGTGGTCACAGTCCGGGGTCCACTATGTAGAGACCGTCCCCGTGCCGGTCGGTGACGTAGACGAGGCCGTCCTCGGTGGCGGTGACGTCGTTGAACTGGATCGAATCCCGTCCGGCCGGCGCCGCAGGAACCAGATGGGCCACTTCGACCGGGTTGTGGGCATCTGAGATGTCGTAAGCGCGTAGTCCCCCGCCGAAGTAGGTGAGATAGACGAGGTTGGGATCGGCGAACGAGCCGGGCCGCATCTCATGGAGGTTGTGCGGTCCCCAGCGCACTCCTTCGTCGTGACGGGCCCCATCCGGAACCGGCAGACGCGAGATCACTTTGGGGTCGGTGTCGTCGGAGATGTCGACGATCCACACATGGCGTTGAACGCCGATCCAACGAGTCAGCTGCTCGTCGGTGACCAGGAGGATGTCACGCCCTGGTGGGCGGAATGCCGTGTGGGTGTTGCGGCTCTCCGGCCCGAACTCGAGCCTGCTCACCAGCTTCGGCTCGGCCGCGTCGGCGATGTCGAGGATCACCAACCCGGCATCCCAGTACCCGGCGTAGGCGCGGTCGCCGTAGGGAAGGGCGTGGTGCAGGGCGAACTGCCTGCCTTCATCGCCCGGCCCCGGCTCGGCGGCCGGGATCCAATCCGGCGTCTCGCCACCGGCACGATGTTGTCCCGGGTACCACCACCGACCCACCTCGGTCGGCTGGGCAGGGTCGGTCAAGTCGACGACCTGGAGAAAGCGCCCGTCGTATCCCTCGTCCGTCCCGGCCACGAAAGCCAGATTGCCCTCCCACCAGGTCATCCGGTGCACACCGGAGCCCGGGGTGGGGTAGAAGCCGACCTGCTCGGGGCTGGCCGGGTCGGACACGTCGTAGACGGCCATCCCGGCGCTCCAGGTCGACGGCGGCTCGTCCTCGAATCGGTTGCGCTCGTGATTGACCAGGAGGGTGCTTCCCACCACCTGCACCTTGTGCGAGTGGGTGCCCTCCGGCCGGGCGATCTGTGAGATCAGCCTCGGTCGGGTCGGGTCAGAGACGTCGATGATCGAGGTACCCAGGTCGTTGTACCCCATGTGGCCCATGTAGGCCACGTCGTCGACGACGTTGACATGCATCCCGTCGCCTTTTCCGTCGAGATCGATGTGCCCGACCACAGACATGTTCAGGGCGTCTTCGACCACGGGGCCGGTCATCTTCTGATCCCCTCGAGAATTCGCTCCATGTTCCCTTCCAGGATGGCTTGGCGATCGTCAGGGCCGAGACCAGGGATCGAATCGATGAAGGCCACCGGCGAGCGCTCGGCCATCTCGTAGGGATAGTCGGTGCCGACCAGGACCTGTGATGGCCCCACCAACTCGAGCAGATAGGAGAGCGCCTCCGGTATGTGGACGAGGCTGTCGAAATAGAGACGCTTGATGTACTCGATTGGGGGACGGGTGATGTTCTTCCCGGCGATGTGGGGCACGACTCTGTAGGCCTTCTCCCACCGTCCGAGCTGATAGGGCATGTATCCACCGCCGTGCACCATCGCCACGACCAAGTCCGGGTACCGCTCGAGAACGCCGCTGAACAACAGGTATGCGATCGCGACAGTCGACTCTGCCGGCCGTCCCACCATGTTGGCCATGAAGTAGCGGCTCAGGTCGACACCGCGCAGCGGGTCGTTGGGGTGGAGCAGCACGAAGCAGCGCAATTCGTTGGCGGCGGCCCAGAAGGGATCGAGGCCGACCTCGTCGAGTGGAGTGCCGTCGACGTTCGATGCGATCTCGACCCCGACCATGCCCAGCTCCTGCACCGCGTAGATCAACTCGGTGGCGGCGCGCTTCGGGTCCTGGAGCGGCACGGTTCCCAGGGCGAGCAGCCGGCCCGGGTGCCTCGACACCTCGTCGGCGAGGATGTGATTGAACGCCCGGGCATAGGCGGCGCCCTTCTCGCCCTCGAGGGTATAGGCGCTGAACTCGGTCCGATGACCGACCAGTTGGACGTCGACTCCACCCTGGTCCATGGCGGCAAACCTGGCGTCGAGGTCGAAGAGGTCGTCGGGAAAGGGCCCGATCTCGAGTCGACCAGCCAGACGGAGCCTTTCCTTCCCGTCCTGATCTGCGAACACCTCGATGCCGTACTTGGAGCCATCGGCGCGCAGCATCTCCATCAACTCGATCGGCACGATGTGGGCGTGTACGTCGTAGGTCAATTGCTTCCTTTGTATCCGGCGGCCCTTATTGCCTCCCATACCCGAGAAGGGGTGAGGGGAAAGTTGAGTGAGGTCACTCCCAAGGGCGCCAGTGCATCGTGGACGGCATTCAGAACCGCCGGGGGCACCCCGATGCAACCGGCTTCGCCGGTCCCCTTGGCGCCGAGTGGGTTGGATGGTGCGGGGTGCACAGTCCTTCTGGACTGCAGCGGCAGGGGCTGGGTGGCCGTGGGAATGAGATAGGTCATCAAGTTGGAAGTCAAGGGCTGGCCTTCCTCGTCGTACACGATCTCTTCCAGAAGTGCGCTTCCCAGCCCTTGCACCACGGAGCCGTGAAGCTGGCCCTCGACCACCATTGGGTTGAGCACGTTGCCGCAGTCGTCGACCGCTACCAGGCTGAGCAGGTCGACCTGGCCGGTGTCGATGTGGACCTCGACCACTGCCACATAGGTCCCATACGGGAAGGTCATCGCTCCCGGATCGAACATCTCCTCGGCGGCGAGGTCCATGCCGGCCTCGGCGCCGAGTCTGGCGACCTCGGCCAGCGAGATCTCCGACCCGGGCGAGCCCACGACGCGAAGGTGCCCGTCGACCAGTTCGAGGTCGACTTCGGCCGCTTCGAGGGCGTTGGCGGCCACCTTCCTCGCCATGAGAAGCACTTCGTTGGCCGTTCGATGGATGGCCGCGGCCCCGGTCTGAGCCGATCTGCTACCGAAGCTGCCGATCCCGTCGGCGACCTCGAAGGTGTCGCCGGAGTAGAACGTGACCCGATCTACGGGCACGGTGAAGATGTCGGCCGCGATCTGGGACCAGACGGTTCGGTGGCCCTGCCCCGCCGAGGTGGAGCCGGTGCGTACGGTGACCGTGCCGTCGGGACGCAGCTCGACTTTGCCGTATTCGCCACCGCCACCTGCGCGCTCGATGAACGACCCGATCCCGATCCCGATCGGGTTCTCACCGGTGGTGCGGCGTCGTTCCTGCTCGGATCGCCAGCCCTCGATATCGGCCGTCCTCAAGGCGAGGTCCAGTGCCGCCCGATAGTCCCCCGAGTCATAGATGGCCCCGGTGCTCGTCGTGAACGGCATTTGGCTCTCCGAGACGAAGTTCCGTCGCCGCACCTCCTCCGGCGTCATGCCAATCACCCGGGCGTAGGCGTCGACCGCTCGCTCGATCGCGATTGCCCCCTCGGGTCGTCCGGCGCCCCGATAGGGGCCGGTGGGCGCCTTGTTGGTTACGACCGCCGTGGCGTTGACCTGGACGTGTTCGATGTCGTAGGCGCCTTGGGCCACGAGTTGGGTGAAGAACGGGATCCGGGAGCCTGTGCTGGGATAGGCTCCGACGTCGCCGATGATGTCGATCTGAGCGGCGCGGATCGTCCCGTCTCTATCCCCTCCCAACTGCACCTCGATCACCTGCCCCCGACCATGTGTTCCTGAGATCAGTTGCTCGCTCCGACGTTGGATCCAAACAACGGGCACCCCAAGACGATGGGCGATGGTGCTGACGATCGGGTACTCGGCGTAGAACTGGCCTTTGGTCCCGAACGCCCCGCCCACGTCGGGAGTGCGGGCCCGGATCGATTGCGGGGCGAGGCCCAGCATCCTGCCCAATTGGTTGGGAAGTCTCATCGGGGCCTGATGGCCGCACCAGACCTCGAGCCCATCTCCGTCGGGACGGGCCAGGATGGCCAATGGCTCGATCGTGACCGGCGAGATCCGCGGGATCTCCACGGTGATCTGCGCCTCGCACTCGTGGGATGGCATGGGCCCGGACGCTCCGACGGTGCTCCGGTGCACGACATTGGTTCCCACCTCGGGGAAGAGCAGGACCTCGTCCGACAGCGACGTGGCGATGTCGGTCACAGCCGGCAGCGGATCGATGTCCACCCAGATCTGATCGGCGGCATCGATCGCTTCCCGGGCCGACCTGGCGACGACCACCGCGATCGGATCACCCACATGGCGAACCCGGTTCCTGGCCAGCGCGGGCTGTCCCATTCCTTCGGCTTCGGGCGCACCGCGGCCAGGAGTCGACGGGAGGTCGGGCAGTCCGAGCTCGTCGGCCCCATACACCGCGACCACTCCGGCCATGCCCTCGGCCTCGTCGAGAGCGGGAGGGTCGAAGGTGCCGTGGGCGATCGGGCTCCGCACGAAGGCACAGTGGAGGGTGTCGTCCTCGATCAAGTCGGCAATGTACGAGCCGGCGCCGATGATCAGGGGACCGTCTTCTAGCCTCCGCATCGCGCTCCCGACGCCGGTCACGAGGTGCCTGCGCCCGATTCCTCGAGGATCCAGATCCCGTCGTTGAGGCCGCTGAGATAGATAAAGCCCCGGGGGTCGACCAGCACGTCCTGGCTGCACACGTCGCGCACCCCTCCATGGACCACGTCGAAGATCCTCATGAAGGGGCGGGGATCCACGAATTCGGTCGGGCTGGGTGGCACGAACGACGCCGTCTCCCTCGGGTGGGTCGGGTCCGAGATGTCGAAGACTCTCAACCCCGCGTTGAAATAGGCGTTGTAGACCTTGTCGTGGATCTGCTTGGTGCCTTGGTGGTTCTCGTGCATGTTGTGCGGCCCGAACCGCTCCCCTTTGTGGAAGTAGCTCGGGTACGGCTCCTCTGGGGTCGGATCGGGTATGGGTAGCGTTGAGATCGCGGTTGGGTTGGCCTCGTCGGAGATGTCCCAGAGACGTATGTTCTTGGGTCCCTCCAGACCGTAGTTGGCCATCGGCTCCTCGCACACGACGAGGATTCCCCGGTCGGGCAGGGGGACACAGGTGTGGGTCTGCCCGTCGGTGAGATCGGGAAAAGTGCGCACGTGGCTGACCAGGGTGGGGTGCTCGGGGTCGGAGACATCGACGATCCCGAATCCGCCGTCGGAGTAGGCGATGTAGGCCCGGTCACCATGGACCAGCGGGAAGTGGACCCCGAAAGTCTCGTCGGGCAGCGCCGCCGGTCCCTCGCCGAGCTGCACCGGGTGCCAGAAGTCGGAGACCTTCTTCGGGTGCTCCGGGTCGGACACGTCGAGGATGGTCATCACCCGGGTCCGCCCCTGACGCCAGTGGTACTGGACACCGGGGGCGTCGATCATGTTGGACAAATAGGCGTATTGGCCCCCGTTCCACCATGAGCGATGGACTCCGTAGTCCGTCGGTTGGGTCCCGGCCCAATGTGACAGGTCCCGGGGCGAGGTGGGGTCGGACACGTCGAAGAGTCGCACCCCGGGCCAGGCCTGGCTGGCGTCGACACCGGGTTTGAAGAAGGCCACCTCGCACGCCGCCATCAGGATGTTGTCGGCGACCTGGATCTTGATGTGCCAGGTGTGCTCGTTGGGGGTCGGTATGAACGCCGCGACTTGCGGGTCCCGTGGTGAGGTGACGTCGATCACACTCACCCCGCCGGACCAGGGATGTCCCACGTACAGGTAGTGATGTTCCCCGACCGTCTGGAACTGGAGCTGTTGGCCATCGAGCCGGCCCTCCATGGCGGTGTGCCCGACCAGGTCGACATTGGTGGCTACCGGCTCGGAGAGGGGGGTTCCCGCCCGGCGCCGGATCCAGCTCTTCCACTCTGGCTGCCGCTCAGCCATCGCCGTTCACTCCTGACATCGGCCCTCCTCCTGGACTCCGAAATTATCATTGATCAAAGCCGCGGTCAAACGGTGTCCCAACAACCGTTCTGGCGCGGCGATCTGACCCTATAGGTTCAGATCGCCGCGCCAAAACCATCGGTTTCACGGGCGGCCCAGACTGACCCCGCCGTCGACAACGACCACGGCTCCGGTCATGTAGGAGGAATCCTCACCGGAGAGGAACCAGACGACGCCGGCCACTTCTTCGGGCGTGCCCACCCGGCCCAGGGGCACCGTGGACCTGACCCTTTCGTCGAAACCGGGGGTCGCAGCCTGGGGCGCAACGAACTCGGTAATGATCGGGCCGCCCGGGGCCACACAGTTGACCCGGATCCCATGGGGGCCCAGCTCCATCGCCTCCACCTTGGCCAGGATCTCGGCGCCCGCCTTGCTCGCGCCATAGGCACTGTGACCGGGTCTTGCCTGATGTGCTGACACCGAACTGACGATCACGATGCTGCCCGGCGAACCGTCCTCGATCCATCGTCGAGCGACGGCCTGCGTGCAGTGGAAGACTCCTGTCAGGTTGACCCGCATCGTCTCTTCGAAGTCCGATGCCGGGTATTCGAGGAAGGGACCGAAGCGGATCACGCCCGCATTGGCCACCAGCACATCGAGACGGCCGTGAGTCTCGTACACCTCGGCAACCAGGCGCTCGACTTGTTCCCGATCGCCGACATCTGCCGGATGTGAGCTCACCATCCCGTCGGTGGAGGTGAGGGAGCCCACGGTCTCGACCAAATCGGCCGCCGCCACGTCGTTGATAGCCACCTTCCAACCTTCGGAGAGGAATCGGACTGCCACCGCCCGGCCGATGCCACGGCGCGCACCGGTGACCAGCACGACACCCGCGCCCGAACGGCCCGCCCCGGCCACGACGGTCAGGTCTCCTTCACGATCCAGATCCCGTCGTTGTAGCCGCTGAGATAGATGTACCCGCGGGGATCTACGAGCACGTCCTGATTGCAGTTCTTGCGGGTGCCGCCGCGGAGCGGATCGGCGATCCGGTTGTAGGGCCGAGGGTCGACGTGTTCGGTGGGGTCGGCCGGGACGAAAGAGGCGGTCTCGATGGGATGGCTCGGATCGGTGACGTCCCAAACCCTCAGACCGGCGTTCATATAGGCGTTGTACACCTTGTCGGTGATGTGAGCTTTGCCCTGGTGGTTGTCGTGGGTGCCGTGGGGCCCGAACCGCTCTCCTTTGTGGAAGTAGGACTCGTAGGGCTCGGCGTCGGTCGGGGTCGGGATGGGAAGCACGGAGATGAGCCGAGGATCGGCCTCGTCCGAGATGTCCCACAACATGATGTTCTTTTCCCCCTCCAGCCCGAAGGTGGCCATCGCCTCGTCGGACACGACCAACAGGTCTCGATCGGGGAAAGGGACACAGGTGTGGGTCTGCCCGTCGGTGAGCTCGGGGAAGATCCACTGGTGGGTCACCAGAGTCGGGTTTTCGATGTCCGAGATGTCGGCTATGGCGAAGCCACCATCGGCATAGGCGATGTAGGCACGATCACCGTCGATGACGGGCTCGTGGACACCGAAGGTCTCCCCGGGACCCGGCTGGCGCCCCTCGCCCCGCTGCACCGGCAGCCAGAAGTCGGAGACCCGCTTTGGGTTCTCCGGGTCGGAGATGTCGAGGATGGTCATGATCCGGGTCCGATCGGGGCGCCCGGCGTACTGGAAGCCCTCGGCGGCCACCCCGTGGGAGAGGAATGCGTACTTGCCGCCGTTCCACCACGATCGATGGACGCCGAAACCTGGTCGATCCGAGGCCCAGAACGAGAGGTCCTTGGGGTCGGTCGGGTCGGACACGTCGAAGAACCTCACCCCGAGCCAGGCCTTGGTCGGGTCGGGCCGGGGGTCGAACATGGGTGCTTCACACCCGATCATGGCGATCCCGTCGGCGACCTGGACCTTGGTGTGTTTGGTGCTCTCGTTTGGGGTCGGGATGAAGGCTGCGACTTGGGGGTCGGCCGGGTTGGTGACGTCGAGGATGCTGACCCCGCCCGACCAGATGTGGCCGACATAGAGATAGTGGTGGTCCCCAACGGTCTGGGATTGGAGCTGGATTCCGTCGAGCCGCCCTTCCACGTTGGTGTGGGCAACGAGCTCGGTGTTGATCGCGACCGGCTCCTCCAGACGTGGGGCAGGGCGCTTGCGCAGGCTCTTACGCCATTCCGGCTGCTCGGATGGCAACGCGATCACCTCCTCGAGGTAGGGATGGCGGTTCCAACGTGGCCGCGTCATCACCGGAGTGGTGACGCGGCCACTGGAGGAAGGTCAGCAGGACTCGATGTACTCGACGAAGCTGTACGGCGCGCTCATGTTCGCCCCGGGGAAGGTGTAGCCACACACCACCTCGGGGTTGACGACGATCTCGTCGTACGTCCTGAGCAGGGGGATCTGTGGGATGTTGTCGAAGATGACATTCCCGAACTCCAGCCAAAGTGCGGACTGGGCCTCGGGCTCCAGCTCGGTCAGCACGGCTTCGTACTGGGTGTCCCACTCCACCGTCTCGATGGCACGGCCGGAGTCCTGGTTGCCATAGCCGGCGGGCTCGAATCCGGTGATGTTCTCGCTGGCCGTGTCGTCGAACTCGACCATCCGATCGAACTCGCGGGCCTCCCGCTGTGACGAGAACTGACCGTCGTCCATCGACACCAGCTCGACGGTGAAACCGACATCCTCGAGCATGACGGCCACCGCCTCGCTCAGGTCGTTCTTGGCGAAGACCTGGATCTCGACCGGCGCACCGACTCCCTCGAGGAGGGCGGCGGCGCCCTCAGGGTCGTAGCCGACCTCGTCGGCATAGCGCGCCTCCCAGTCGGGATTCCACGAGTCGGTCTGCTCGGGCAACCAGTACCACATGATGGCCGTCTCGGCCTCGCCGTTGTAGAACGCCTCGTTGAGGGCGTCACGGTCGATGGCCTTGCTCGCGGCACGACGGATGTCCTCGTTGCACCAAGGGCTGTCGGGGAACTTGCGCTCGCCGCTGACGAACACGTCGGCGGCCAGCTCACCCGGTTGTGGGGGCTCTACGTAGTAGCACCCCTCCAGGGCGAGCCCGTAACGCCGGCCGGGCAGCACCGATTGGATCACCGCCATCCCCTGGGACTCGGCCTCGTCACCGAGCTCCGTCGGGAGCCCGGTGAGGTGGATCTCTCCGGCAAGCAATGCAGAGACACGGGTCGCATCCTCGGGGATGAACCGGTATTCGAGCTCCTGGAAGGAGGCGTTCCGACGCCAATGCTCGTACGGGATCCTCTCGAAGATCACGTTCTGTCCCGGGGTCCGCTCCAGGAACTGAAAGGGGCCGGTGCCCGCAATCGGCGCCTCGTCGAGCGTCGGCGATGCCGGCGACCCGCCGCCCCGCGACTCCCAGTCGGCTGCGCTCTTGATCGCGGTCCCTGCCGCCCCGTAGCTGATCCCCTCGAAGAAGGAGTAGCTGAGACCGCCCTCGGCGATGTGGAAGATCACCGTGTAGTCATCGACGATCTCGAATTCCTCCACCGCGTTCCTCACCGCCTCGGCCACTCCGGAGATGGCTCCGGGCGGGTCGATGAGGTCGGTGAGAGAGAAGACAACGTCGGCCGCGGTCATCTCGCCGAAGTCGTTGTGGAACTGCACGCCCTGTCGGAGATGGAACGTGAGCTGGTCTCCGGCCTCGCTGAGCTCCCAGGACTCGGCCAGCATCGGAGTCCATTGCGCCGTCTCGGGATCGACGGCGATCAGGTTCTCGTACATCGGCTTCAGCTGGTATTCGTCGTTGGGCTGGATCTCGCGGTTGGGGTTGTTCGACTCGCCGTCAGGTGGCGGCGGCACCCCGAACACGAGCCGTGTCACCTCTTCTCCACCTCCATCACCACCTCCCTCTTCCTCGGCGGAAGTCGTGGTCGGTCCGCTGGTGGTGTCGGTTTCGCCGCCGGCAGTGGTCGTGGTGCTGTCACCCGCTTCCTCGGCCGTGCACGCGGCAGCGACCAAGGCCAGACACAGCAGCACCGCCAGCACCCTCAAACGTGAGGGGTGTCCAGATCGCAAGATGTACCTCCTCCTCGATCCATTCCGGAAATTATCATTGATCAACTATCGTCGCAAGCGGCTTGGAAGGTTTTGCCTCCGATCGCGAAAATCGTCCGTACCGTGTGCCGAGGAGAAGGGTGAATGACTGGAGAACCCGTCATCTACAAGCGTTTCGAGGGAAAAAGCGTGCTCGTCACCGGGGCCGGGACCGGGTTCGGGAGCGCCCTGGCCTATCGAGCGGCACAGGAGGGAGCCCGGGTCGGGGTCCACTACAACCGATCCCGGGAAGGGGCGGAGGCCACTCTGGCCCGGATCGTGGACATCGGAGCGGAGGCGGAGGTGTTTCAGGCCGACATCAGCTCTTGGGACGCAGTGAAGGCGATGGCGGACTCGGTTTTCGACCGGTTCGAGGGTCTCGACGTGCTGGTCAACAACGTGGGCGATGTGGCGACGGAGCAGATGTCATGGCGGGACATCAACCAGGAGATCATCGACCGCGTGATCGATGTCGACATCAAGGGCACGATGTACATGCACCACGAGTTCGGGACCCGGATGCTCGATCAGGGGGCGGGTTCGATCATCAACATCGGCTCGACGGTCATCGTCCGGGGCAGCCCGCGAGCCCCCCAGTACGCCGCGGGCAAGTACGGGGTGCTCGGGCTCACCAAGTCCTATGCCAACGCATTTGCCCCCACCGTTCGGGTCAACGCCTTCGCGCCCGGTTTCATGGAGACCGAGGCCACGCTGGCCCGGGAAGACTGGAACACGGGACGGAGGGAGAAGTTGATCTCGGCCACGCCGGCGGGCCGGATCCCTCCTCCTGAGGACCTGGCCGCCACCGCCCTGTTCCTGGCGACCGACGAAGCAGCCCACATGATCGGCAACTACCTGATCGCCGACGGCGGGTACA
>Ga0299907_10000604_pt1 | contig 18145 bp, 17 predicted proteins | sample RVTome_16_FD_198680 | JGI IMG/M metagenome (GOLD analysis project Ga0299907, IMG submission 198680) | Soil microbial communities from uranium-contaminated site in the Upper Colorado River Basin, Wyoming, United States - RVT152D67 (version 2) ...
CCGCAAGCTCCGCGAGGCCGGACGGTGGAGCCCCGTGCTCATGCTCACCGCGCGTGATGCTGTCGCCGACCGAGTCGCCGGTCTCGATGCCGGTGCCGACGACTACCTCACCAAGCCGTTCTCGATCGCCGAGCTCCTCGCGCGCGTTCGAGCGCTGGTACGGCGCGGCGCGGTCGAACGTCCGACGGTCCTTCGAGCGGGCGATCTCACGCTCGACCCGACGGCCAGATCCGTTCAGCGCGGCAGGAAGGACATCGAGCTCACGGCGAAGGAGTTCGCGCTCCTCGAGTACCTGATGCGGCACGTTGGCGAAGTGCTCAGCCGGAGCCGGTTGATCGAGCACGTGTGGGACTTCGCGTACGAGGGCGACTCGAACGTCGTCGACGTGTACGTGCGGTACCTGCGGAACAAGATCGACCGACCGTTCAAGCGCGACTCGATCGAGACCGTTCGTGGCGCGGGCTACCGGTTCCGCATCGATCCCCGCGCGAGGAACTGATCGGTGGGCCTGCGCATCCGAACGCGCCTCACGCTCGCGTCGGCGGGTCTCGTGGCGGTGATCGTCGTCGCCGCCGGCGTGTTCGTGTACGTCCAGTTCGAGGCGGATCTCCGGGAGACGGTCGACTTGGGGCTTCGCTCTCGCGCCGACGCGCTGTTGTCTTCCGGTGACCCGTCGCTCTCGTCCGCCGGCCTGATCGAATCCGACGAGGCGTTCGCCCAGATCCTCTCCTCGGACGGCGACGTCCTCGAGTCGACACCGGGCGTGACCGCCGCTGCGATCCGGCCCGGCGACGCCCGCGTGGCGAGGTTCGAAGACACGAGCGCGCGCACCGTCGAGGAGGTCGTTCCCGCGCGCGTGCTGCTCGTCCCGATCGACGACGGACGCGTGCTCGTCGTCGGAGCGTCGGTGGAGGATCAGGAAGAGGCGCTCGCTCGTCTCGCCGCGCTCCTGCTGATCGGCGGCCCGGCGTCGCTCGCGCTCGTGGTCATCGTGGTGTGGCTGATCGTCGGCGCGGCCATCCGGCCGGTCGAGGCCATGCGCTCCGAGGCCGCGGCGATCTCAGCATCCGAGCCCGATCGACGCCTGCCGGTCGGCGAGACCGATGACGAGCTCGCGCGGCTCGGTCGCACGCTCAACGAGATGCTCGAACGATTGCAGCGCGCTCTGGAACGCGAACGCCGCTTCGTCGACGACGCGAGCCACGAGCTCCGAACCCCGCTGGCGAACCTGAAGGCCGAGCTCGACCTGTCGATTCGGCGAGCGCGAACGCTCGGCGAGCTCGAGGCCGCGCTCCGAAGCGCCGCGGAGGAGACCGACCGGCTCGTCCGACTCGCCGAGGACCTCCTCGTCCTCGCTCGCGCCAAAGGAGGGAAGCTTCCCGTCCGCCGCGAGCAGGTCGATGCCGTGGCGCTCGTTCGAGACATCGTCGCCACGTTCGAGGGGCGTGCGTCCGAGCGCGGCGTGAAGCTCGACGACGAGGCCGAGGACGGCGTGCGCGCGGACGTCGATCCCCTGCGGATGCGGCAGGCGATCGGAAACCTCATCGACAACGCGCTCCGACACGCGCCGCGGGGTGGGCGCGTCTCGGTCGCGCTCGCGCGCGCGAACGGCGAGCTGTCGATCTCGGTGTCCGACAGCGGTCCGGGGTTCTCGCCGGAGTTCCTCGCCGACGCGTTCGAACCGTTCACGCGTGACGACGCCGCTCGGTCGCGCACGGACGGCGGGACCGGCCTCGGTCTCGCCATCGTGCGGGCGATCGCCGTGGCCCACGGCGGGTCGGCGGAGGCGCGGAACACGGCGCACGGCGCCGAGGTCGTCCTGCGCTTCCCGGCGTAGGCACGGCACGTTCACCGTCCTCTCATCGGCCGTTCGGCAAAGTCGAGAGACGACACGCGAGGAGGCACCCATGAGACGTTGGCTGACCGGGATCGGATTGGCGGTGGTGGTCGCCGCCGTGGCCTTGCCCGCGACGTTCGCCGGCGCGAGGTCCTGCAACGATCCGCTCCCCCAGGGGAGCGAGGCTGTGACCCTCGACCCGGCCGATTTCGTTCCGCGGATCGACAACCACTACTGGCCGATGGCGCCCGGCACGCGATGGGTGTCCCGCGAGTTCGACTTCGAGGGATCGCAACGCGTGACGGTGATCGTGCTCGAGCGAACGAGGGACATCGAGGGCATCGAGGCGACGGTCGTCCATGACGTCGTGAGCGAGCGGGGCGAGGTCGTGGAGAACACGTTCGACTGGTACGCACAGGACGTGTGCGGGAACGTGTGGTACTTGGGCGAGAACAGCAAGGAGTACGAGAACGGCGAGGTCGTCTCCACGGCCGGGTCGTGGGAGCATGGGGTCGACGGAGCGATGGCCGGCGTGATCGTGCCCGGCAACCCGCAGGTCGGGCTGACGTACCGGCAGGAGTACTACGCGGGCGAAGCCGAGGACACGGGCCAGATCATCAGCCTCGACGAGCAGGCGCAGGTGCCGTTCGGACACTTCCGCGACGTGCTCCTCACGAGGGACTACACGCCGCTCGACCCGAAGGTGCTCGAGTACAAGCTGTACGCCGAAGGTGTCGGGCCGGTGCTGGCGCTCGGCGTCTCGGGCGGTTCGGATCGCGAGGAGCTCCTGCGCTTCCGCGCGGGCGCGTGAACGAGCGAACGAAGGAGAAGGAGACATGGATCGAAGAAGGAACTTGATCGTCGGAGGCATCGTTGCCCTCGCCGTGATCGGCGGCGGCACCGGCATCGCGATCGCCACCGGGCTCGGCGACGACGAGCCGCTCACCGGCGCGACGCTCGAGCAGGCGACGGCCGCGGCGCTCGAGCACACGGGCGGCGGCACGGTCATCGAGTCCGAGGCCGGCGACGGCGGCGCCGCGTACGGCGTCGAGATTCGACTGGACGACGGCAGCGTCGTCGAGGTCGCGCTGGACGAGAACTTCAACGTGATCGGCCAGGAGTCGGAAGTCGACGGCGCGAACGAGCAGGAGGACGAGGGCGCCGCGGACGACGACTGATCGCCGCTCGACTACTCGAGCGGCGGCCCGGCGGTGAGCTCGACCGCGGCCACCTTGGTTCCGTCCGAGTCGATGGCGAACACGACCCTGCCGCCCAAGGTGTTCGTGAAGTACTCGACATCGGCACGCACGTCTCGGCTCGGCGTGTAGACGAAGTCGAGCGACAGGAACGGTGCAGGGGCGTCGTCACCACGTGCTGTGACGCGATCGGTCACGCGAAGCAGGATAGGCAGGTGGATGATGGCGAGGCGATAACGCGGCTCCGAGCGGCGCGCGTCGGTCGGCTGGCGACCGTGACGCCCGAAGGCTCGCCGCACGTGGTGCCGCTCGTGTTCGTGGTACTCGAACGAGACGGTGGCCTCGTCGCGTATTGGGTCGTGGACGAGAAGCCGAAGCGATCGCGCCGTCTACGACGACTGCGCAACATCGAGACGAACCCATCCGCGGCGATCCTCGTCGACGAGTACTCCGACGACTGGGGACGGCTGTGGTGGGTTCGCGCCGACGGCACCGGGCGGGTGGTTCGTTCTCGTTCGGAACGAGTCGCGGCGCTCGATGCCCTCCTTGCGAAGTATCAGCAGTACGCGATCACGCCTCCGAATGGTCCGGTGGTGGCCATCGACATCCACCGAGTGACCGGCTGGGCAGCGGAGGATGCGAGCGGGGCGTAGAGCTAGGGATCCTCACCATCGCGGAGAGATGGGCGGCCGAACGGCTAGTCGCGTTCCGCGGCGATCGTCTTCAGGGTCGACCACGCGTTCATCGCCGGCGGGAACCCGGCGAGCACCGCCGTCTGGAGGATCACCTCTCGGAGCTCGTCGACGGTCAGTCCCGCAGAGAGCGACGATCGCAGGTGGATCGGGAGCTGTGACGAGCGGCCCAGCGCAGTGAGGACCGCGACCGTGGCGATCTGGCGCTCACGAAGGCTGAGGCCGGGCCGCGAGTAGATGTCGCCGTAGGCGACCTCGATGATCATCCTGCCGAGGTCGCCGAGCGCCTCGATCGTCTCGAGCGAACGTTCGCCGTGTACGTCGCGGAGCTTCGCGCGGCCGAGTTCGTACTTCTCGTCAGTCGTCACCAGGAGAGCCTCCTCGTCGCATGTGCGAGAGACGCTACCGCCATGAAGGGCATGTCCTCGGTTGGCGAACGGACCGCTGCGATACTTGGGCGCGCGTGGACGAGCCGACCGCGATCGAGGAGACCGAGGCGCTCGAGGCGTCGAAACCGACCGGCGACCGCGGCCGCGACCAGCGGATCATCCTCGGCAACACCGGACAGAACGTCCTTGGGCTGGCGATCGGCGCGCTCGCCACGTTCGCTGCGCAGGTCATCATCACGAGGCGTCTCGGTGACGAGGGGTTCGGCGTCGTCACCCTGACCACCCAATTCGCGTTCATCGCCGCGGCCGCGACGCGGTTCGGGATGGACGTCGCGAACGTTCGTCTGGTCGCGATCCTCGTCGGGCGGGGGCACGCCGCCCGGGCTCGAGGGTTGGTTCGGCGCTCCGCGGCGATCGCAGCGGCGATCTCCGTGCCGTTCGGCGTAGCGGTGTTCCTGCTCGCGCCGCGGCTCGCCGAGGTGTTCAGCGGCCGCCCCGACGTGGCCGAAGGTGCGTTCCGCGCGGCCGCGGTCGCCATCCCCGCCGGCGCGCTGGCGTTCACGTACATGGGCGCAACGCGAGGGCTCAAGATCATGCGCTACACGCTGTACTCGCAGTGGATCGCGCAACCGATCGGGTGGATCGCGTTCACGATCGCGTTCTGGGCGGCGATCGACGAAACGGCCGGCGTCGCATCGGCGGCGTTCGCGGCGTCGTGGGCTCTCGCCCTGGCGATCGCGTGGTACGGGTGGGAGAAGGAGCAGGCGCGCTTCCCGGATGGCACGGGTGGCGCCGGCGAGATCCCCGAGGAACGAACGTCGGCGCTCGTGCGGTTCGGCGCGCTTCGCGCGCCCGCGACGCTGTTCAGCCAGCTCATCTTCTGGACCGACTTCTTCGTGCTGTCGTTGCTGTGGAACGATCAGGGTGCGGCGGGAGCCCAGGTCACCGGCGTGTACGGCGCCGTGCTCCGTGCCGGGCAGTCACTGTTCCTGTTCCTCACGTCGGTGTCGCTGACGTTCAGCCCGTTCGTCGCCGATCTGCATCATCGGGGCGAACGCGAGCGGCTGGACGCGCTCTACAAGCAGGTGACCAGGTGGACGGTCGCGGCGACGATCCCGGTGCTCCTGGTGCTGGCGATCCTTCCCGGTCAGGTGCTGCGGATCTTCGGGGCCGACTTCGTCACGGGCGACGCAGCGCTTCGCATCCTCATCGTCGGGATGATCGTTCCGGTCATGGTCGGAACGGTCGGGTTCATCCTGATCATGGCGGGGCGCACCGGATGGGACCTGCTGGTGTACGCGGGCGGATTCGCCATCGACGTCGCGGTTGCCCTCGCGCTCGCTCGACCCGAAGCGCTGGGCGTCGAGGGAGCCGCGATCGCTCAGGCCGCCACGTTGACCTTCAGCGCGATCGCGCGGCTGCTTCTCGTTCGGCGGTTCCTCGGCATCTTCCCCTTTGATGGCGGATACCTGCGGCTCGTCCCGCCGGCCGTCGCCGGTGGGGTGGCGATGGCGCTGATCCACGCAGCGATGCCGTCGGAGCGCTGGTTGCTCGACCTCGTCGTCTCGTTCGCGGGCGGCGGTGTGGTGTACGTCGCTGTGTTGCTCGCGGTCGGGCTACCGAAGAGTGAACGAGCGAGCATGCTCGCCATGGCGCGAAAGGTCGTCGGCCGCGCCCGATGATCCTGGTTCGGCCGCTCCGACCTGCCCGTCGGCCTGCCGACGTTCATCGTCGAGGGCGACGAATGCGAGATCGTGACGATCGATGCGTTCGAGGAGGGCCGAGGGGTAGGGGGACGCTGATCGACTCCGTCAAGGGCCTGGGTCACGAGCGCCTCTGGCTCATCACGACGAACGACAACTCCAGGGCACAGCGCTTCTACGAGCGCGTCGGTTTCCGGCTCGTTGGCGTGCACCAGGGCGCCGTCGAGCGTTCGCGCGAGCTGAAGCCAGAGATCCCGCTCGTGTCGGCGGATGGAACGCCGATCCGCGACGAGCTCGAATACGAGTTCCGGCCGAGGGTGCGCCGCCCGTCTGAACGCTTAGCCTTGCCCGGCGCCCGTAGCTCTCGAGATGAACTCGTTGCAGGTATCCTCGCCGCGGATCACCCCGCGAACGAGGCGGCACCCGCCGTACGCGAGCGGCGGCCACATGAACTTGCAGTCGCGACACCGAACGCCCGGGCGCGGCGCCGGACGGTAGTTCGCCTCCGCCTTCGACAGTCCCCAGATCTTGGCCACGCCGCATCCTGAGCCCACCCGGTGACTTCGCGCAACCGAGCCCGTCGGGTGCCGACGCTACGCTTGGAGTTCCGGTTCACTCGAGGAGGAACCATGACCGCGGCCGTTCTGTCGATCCTCACGCTCGGCGTCGACGATCTCGCCCGCTCGTCTGCGTTCTACGAGGCGCTCGGACTCGAGCGGTGCACGTCATCGCAGGACGAAATCGTGTGGTTCCGGACGCCGCACTCGTACATCGGTCTGTTCGGGCGCGACGCGCTCGCAGAGGATGCGGCGATCGAGCCGGGTGGGCGAACTGCGTTCGGCGGCGCGACGTTCGCCATCAACGTGTCGTCGGAGGGCGAGGCGGACGAGTGGTACGAGCGCGCGCTCGCCGCCGGGGCCGATGCGCTGAAGCGGCCGGAGAAGACGTTCTGGGGCGGCTACTCGGGGTACTTCGCCGATCCCGACGGGCATCCGTGGGAGATCGCGCACAACCCGTCGTGGGCGATCGGCGACGATGCCCGACTCGTGATCCCGTGAGCGGGTCGCTACGACCGGCGCAGTGACGCGGCGAGCCCGAGCGCCTTCGCCACGGCGTCCTCGGCCGACGTCGCCCGGACGATCGCATCGATCGCCGTGCCTTCGCGAACGAGCTCCCACGTGCCGAGACCGACGACTGGCTTGCCCATCTTGAGTGCCAGAGCGATCTCGGAGAGCGTCCCGTACTCGCCGTGCACGGCGATCACGACATCGGCCGTTCGAACGACGATCGCGTTTCGTGCCTCGCCCAGGCCGGTGGCCACCGCGATCGTGAGGTAGGGATTCGCGTCGAGCCGCGAGTCCGTGGGAAGGATCCCCACCGTCGTCCCGCCGGAGTTCATCGCTCCGCCCGCCGCGGCCTCCATCACGCCGCCCATCCCGCCGCACACCAACACGGCGCCCCTCTCCCCCAGCAGGCGCCCGACCGTCTCGCCGAGCGCGAGCTCCGACGGCGTTCCGGCCGATGCCCCGACCACCGCCACGTACGGCGCTCGTTTCATCCCCACGCCCTCCCCAGCATCGCGGCGAGCAGCGCCACCGCGCCGGCCTTGTCGAGCGGCTCGTTCCCGTTGCCGCACTTCGGCGACTGTACGCACGAAGGACATCCATGCGAGCACGGGCAGTTCCGGACCGTCTCCAGCGTCGCGTCGAGCCAGCGCTCTGCCGTTCGGAACCCCCGTTCCGTGATCCCCGCGCCGCCCGGATAGCCGTCGTACACGAAGATCGCGCACGAGCCCGTGTCCGGATGGAACGCGGTCGAGACGCCGCCGACATCCCATCGGTCGCACGTCGCCACGAGCGGCAGGAGCCCGATCGCCGCGTGCTCTGCAGCGTGGGCGGCACCGGGCAACGCGCTCTCGGATATCGACGCGCGCTCGATCGTGCTCGGCGGGATCGCCCACCAAACCGCCTTCGTCTCGAGCGTCTGTGGCGGAAGCGCCAGCGGCATCACGTCCAGGATCTCGCCGGTCGCGACGTGCTTGCGTGCGAACGCCGTCACCTGGTTCGACACGTGGACGGTTCCGAAGAACGAGGAGACGCCGCCGCTCGTCTCGCCGGTCTCGTCCACGCCTTCGACGCGGATGTCCGTGATGTCGCGGGCCTGCGTGTAGTAGTCCGGGTCGCTGCGCGACACGAGCGCCGCGTGACCGACGAGGTCCAGCTCCCGCACCTCGAACTGCTCCCCCTGGTGCAGGTAGATCGCGCCGGGATGGACCTGGGTGAAGGCCCTCGACTCGTCGACCGTCCCGAGGAGTTCGCCGGTCTCCTCGATGACGATCGAGAACGTGTGCCCGCCGGCGCTCCGCATGTCGACCTTCCGGTGCGGAACGTCGCGGCCGCGATAGTGCCATTTGTCTCGGCGGCGCGCGATCTCCCCCCGCTCCTCGAGCCGCGCCAGCGAGTCCGGCGCGTCCGGCCAGAAGGTCTCGATCTCTTCGTCCGAGAGCGGGTACTCGCGCGCGGCGCACGCGAGGTGCGGCTCGAGCACGAACGGGTTGGTCGGATCGACGACCGCCGCCTCCGCCGGTTTGTCGAACACGTCGGCCGGGTGCGTGACCAGATACTGGTCGAGCGGCTCGTCCTGCGCGACCAATACGGCCAGCGAGCCCTCGTTCCGGCGGCCGGCGCGGCCGGCCTGCTGCCACATGGAGGCGCGCGTTCCGGGATATCCCACGAGCACGGCCGCGTCGAGCGAGCCGATGTCGATGCCCAGCTCCAGCGCGTTCGTCGACGCGACGGCGATGAGCTCGTCGTTCGCCAGCTGGCGCTCGAGCTGCCGCCGATCCTCCGCGAGGTAGCCGGCGCGGTACGACTTGACGCGCCGTCTCACGTCCGGGTCGAGGTCGCGACGCGCGAACTCGGCCAACAGCTCGGCGGCGCGCCTCGATCGGGCGAAGCCGATCGACTTCACGCCGTGCTCTGCAAGGCTCGCCACGAGCTGTGACGCCTCGGTCAGGGCGCTTCGTCTCGCGCCGGACTCCTCGTCGATCACCGGCGGGTTCAGCAGGGCGAACAGCTTCTCTCCGGTCGGCGAGGCGTCCTCGGTCACCGCATCGAACGGGACGCCGACCAAGCGCTCGGCGAGCTCCGCCGGGTTGCCGACCGTCGCGCTCGCCAACACGAACCGAGCATCGCCGCCGTAGTGGGCCACCAGCCGACGTAGTCGCCGGAGCACCTGCGCGACGTGGGATCCGAAGACGCCGCGCGAGACGTGCGCCTCGTCGACCACGACGAGCGACAGTCGAAGGAAGAAATCGGCCCACCGGGCGTGGTCCGGCAGGATCCCGGCGTGGAGCATGTCCGGGTTCGACAGCACCAGGTTCGCGTTCCTCCGCACCAGTGGGCGCTCGGCGCGTGGCGTGTCGCCGTCGTACACGGCGGCGCGGATCTGCGGCAGCTTGAGCTCGCGGACCTGACGGAGCTGGTCGCGGGCGAGGGCCTTCGTCGGGAACAGGTAGAGCGCCGTGCTCTTCGGGTCGGCGACGGCGGCCGCCGCGAACGCCAGGTTGTAGACCAGCGTCTTCCCCGACGCGGTGCCGGTCGCGACGATCACGTTCCGGCCGGCGCGGACGGCGTCGAACGCCGTGCGCTGGTGCGCGTATAGGCCCGTCACGCCGACGAGCCCGAGGCGGTCCACCACGAGCGACGGGACTTCGTCGGGAAACGGGCCGGGCTCTGACGCTCGCGCGGGGATCTCGCGAAGGTGCACGAACGACTCGTCCCGTTCAAGCGACGCGAGGAATGCGCGGGCGTCCATCGCATCGATGCTAGTGCGGGGGGAGGGGAAGCAGCCGACGGCGCGCTATTCGCCGGGGATCTCGCGATCGCGGTTCAGGTGCCTGTACGGGGTGATCAACCCGTCCCGCACGAGCGGGGCGATCAGGTGGCGGTCCCGCACGAAGATCGCCAGCCCCAAAAGGACGTAGACGGCGGAGACGCCGATGCGTTCGGCGAACTGGACGGACTCGGGCACCAGCGCCCCGATGATGAACTGAGCCCAGAACAGCGTGAACAGCAGGATCGCCTCGCGCGTCGAGATCGACAGCGTGAGCAGAACCGCGAGCGCGAAGAACGACTGTGCCGCGGTGAGCAGCAGCTCCTCGCGCTGATGCGCGTCGATCGGCAGGCCGTGCAGACCTCCCGCCGCGATGCTGAACACGATCGGCAACGTCCCGACCAGCAACGTCCACTGGTTCACCTTCGACGAGACGAGCGTGCCGAGTCCCGCATTCGTGTTCAGTCTCCAGGCGTACAGTCCCGCCACGAGGAGCTCCGGCGCTTCCGAAGCGAGCGGGGCCAGCCACTGGATCAACAGGAACTCGCTGATGCCGAACTCGCGACCCGTATCCACCAGCGCCTCCGCGAACACCTCTGCAACCAGGAGGATCACGGTCGCCGCCAAGGTGAACATCAGGATGACCGACAGCCGCCGCTGAGGCGTGCGAAAGGTGCCGACCAGGCGTGCCGGCCCGACGAGATGTGGTTCCTCCGCCGGCGCTCGCGACACGCGGATGGTGTACGCCACGAAGATGGTCACGAGGATCGCGGCGTCGACCGGTGTGATGCTCTCCTTCAGTGGGAGCGTCAACGAGTACATCGTCGCGATGCCGAGGAAGGTCACCTCGACGGCGTGTGAGCGCTCGAGCTGAATCTCGGTCATGCGCCGCGGGCCTCGGCGGGACCGGTAGTACGCGACGAAGACGACGAGCGACCACCCGATGCCGATCAGCAGGCGGTTCGCGCCGGTCATGTTGGCGAGCGCGAGCGAGCATGCGCTCTCTCCTGGGTCACCCGGCGGCTTGCACGCTCTCCCGAACTCGGCGAAGTCCTGGCCGCCGTTGAACGCCAGCACGAAGTCGACGGCGTACTCGGGCAAGACGGCAATGAACGCGAGGACCGCGATGGCGAGGCCGGCGGAGATATCGAGCTGAGCTGCTTCCGCGGCCCACGACAGGACGAAGGCCGCGCCGATGATGGCGAGACCGAACAGCAGTGCCTCGATGGGATGCGGAACGTCGGGGTGGTACGTCCGGAGGAGGATCCCGGGGATCGTGACGCCGATCGCGAGCCCCACACCGAGGCCCTGGCGCCCGGGATGGACGTCCCGAAGCTCCTCGTCCGTCACGCGCGCGAACCTAGCAGAGGAGCTGCGCCACAGGGCTAAGAGGAGACCGGCGCGCTACGACAGGAGCTGCTCGTTCGGCGACGGCGGGATATTGGCTCGCTTCAACAGGCCGTCGGTCTCGAGGTCGCGCGAGATGGCCTCGACCGTCGTCGAGTTCAGGTTCACCACCGACGTGGTGCCGCTCATGCCGACAGAGCCTGGGAGCACGATGTTCACGACACGTTTGGGATTCACCGTCGTCGCCGTGAACGCGAGCGACATCAGCTGGTCGAGGGGAACGTCGCTCTGCGCGTTGCGGAGTCCGGCCCCGATCCACACCAGCAACCGGCTCGGGTCCTTCGTGAACTCGCGCTTCAGCTGCGCGAGGGCCGCGATGATCAGCCGGCCGTGGTTCTCCGAACGACCGAAGTCGCCCGACGGGAGAGAGTGGCGAGCGCGCGCGAACGCCAACGCGTCGTCACCGGTCAACTGCTGACGACCTGCCGGGATGTTCGCCTCGGCGGCGGAGTCGACCACGCTGAACGGCACGTCCATGGTGAGGCCGCCGATCTGGGTGATCATCGCGTCGAAGCCGCGGAACCCGGTCAGCGCCCAGTAGTCCATCGTGATCCCGGTGAGGTCCTCGACGGTCTCGACCAGGAGCTCGGGACCCCCGGTCGACATCGCCGCGTTGATCTTGGTGGTCCCGAAACCAGGTATCGGCACGAGGGCATCGCGCGGGAAGCCGACGATGGTCATCTTCGACTCGGCCGGGTTGATGGCGACGACGTGGATCGAGTCGGCACGAAGCTCGCCGACCGCCTCTCCCGGGCGTGCGTCACTGCCGATGAGCAGGACGAAGATCGGCTCCGAGCCGTCGAGCACCGGAACATGTTCCGCATGGGCCTGCTCGATCTGGAACAGCGGCATCGCCCGCGCGCTCGTCGGACCCGACGTCGTCCCCACGGTCGAGCCGACGACCCACGCCGTGACGAGCGACACGGCGAGCGCGATCCGGCGGGCACCGCGACCGCGAACCGCCACGCTAGCCGGTCGCTCCGGTGGCGCTCGGCGTCGCTCCCGACGGCGCCGGTGTCGGGGGTGCAGTCTCGCGGTCGTTGCGGTTGACGTCGAACGCGATGACCTTCCACCCGTCGCTTTCCTGCAGGAACAGCTGCCCCGCGCTCACGATGGCGACGAACGTCCCGTCCATGAGCTCGGCCGTTGCGCGGAACCGAACGCTCGCCGTCACGGTGTCGGGATTGTTGTCGCGGTCGAACAGGACCGTGTATGCGATCCCGCCACGGTCGGGGGTGACACGCTCGTATTGATCACCCGCGGTGGCTCCGAGCGTCAGCACGTCGAGGTTGCTCCGCGCGGTCGTCGCGGCGTCGGCATCGAACAGCGAGAAGAGCTCCTCGTAGTCGCCGCGCCGCCAGTTGGCCGGATCGAGGAACCCGTCCGTCCACAGCTCGTCGATGACCGGCGTGATCTCCTCGGTCACCAGCGCCTCGGCGTCGGTCTGAAGCGCGTCGGTGTCGGCGTCGGCGACGACGCGTTCAATTCGCACCCGCCCGACTCGGAAGTCGAACGGCGGCGCGGCCTCGTCCTCTTCGTCTCCACCGATGAGACCGCCGCCGCCGCCTCCGGAGACGACCATGAACAGCACGATGCCCGCCGCGACGAGCGCGATGGGCACGAGCAGGACGGCGAGGGGAAGGCGGCGCTTGCGGTTGCCGTTCCTGCGTTCGGCGCGGTTCGCGACGACGGGCTGTGCGAGACGACTTTCGGCCAAAGCCCGCTGAGGGTAGCGGCCGGACGCGGCCGTCACAACCACCTCATCTCGGAGTAACCTGCACAGCGTTTCATCGAGGTGTGCCGGGAAGCCTGGTCGGCGAGGTGACAACCATTGCCGCGACCGGACCGCCGCCGATGAACAAAGCGCCCGAGCCCGCCAGTGGTCTTCGACCGCCGTGGTCCCGTTCCCGCCGAGCCGTGCCGCGGCGGTTGGTTCAGCCGCTCCAGTCGTACCTCGAGGCGGAGTCGTCCTCGGCCTTCATGCTGCTGGGAGCCGCTGTGATCGGCCTCGCCTGGGCCAACTCGCCCTGGCAGCAGTCCTATTACGACCTGTGGAACACGGAGATCACGCTGCGGCTAGGCAGCTGGACGTTGTCCGAGGACCTCCGGCACTGGGTGAACGACGGCCTGATGTCGCTGTTCTTCCTCGTCGTCGGCCTCGAAATCAAGCGCGAACTGCTGACCGGCGAGCTGCGCGACCCGAGGGCCGCGACGATCCCCGTCGTCGCGGCGCTCGGGGGGATGGTCGTCCCTGCGCTGCTCTACCTGTCGCTGAACGTTGGCGGCGACGGTAGCCACGGGTGGGGGATCCCCATGGCTACAGACATCGCGTTCGCCCTCGGCGTCCTCACGATCGCGGCGCGCAGCGCGCCAGCGAGCCTGAAGCCGTTCTTGCTCACGCTCGCGATCGTCGACGACATAGGAGCGATCCTGGTCATCGCGCTCTTCTACTCGGAGGGCGTGGCCGTGCCGCAGCTGCTGCTCGCACTGGGGTTCGCCGCGCTGATCGTGGCGCTCCAGCGGTTCGACGTCCGATCGACCGCCGTGTACGTGGCGCTCGCTGTCTCGTTGTGGCTCGCCGTGTACGAGTCGGGCGTGCACCCCACGATCGCGGGGGTGGTGCTCGGGCTGCTGACACCGGCCGGCGCGTTCCAGCGCCCCCGCGCCGTCAGCGACGAGGCCGTCCGGACGGCGGAGTCGACCGTGGACGAGCCCGAAACGCCCGACGCGGACGCGCCGCAATGGCTCCGGTTGGCGCGGCTGTCTCGTGAGGCGGTTTCGCCGCTGGCGCGGGCCGAGGACGCGCTGCACCCGTGGACGAGCTACGTGATCGTTCCGATGTTCGCGTTGGCAAACGCCGGGGTGACATTCACGGCAGAGGGCGCGCGCGCCGCCGCGACGAGTCCTGTAACGCTCGGCATCCTGCTCGGCCTGGTGGTCGGCAAGACCGTCGGCATCACCCTCGCGAGTTTCGCAGCGGTGCGCTCCGGTCTGGGGCGGCTGCCGCCGGGGGCGGGGTGGCGGCATTTGATCGGAGTCTCCGCGATCGCGGGGATCGGGTTCACGGTGTCGCTGTTCATCACGGAGCTCGCCTTCAGCGATCCCCGGCTGACCGACGAGGCGAAGATCGGCGTGTATTTGGCCTCGTTGGTCGCCGGCGCGCTCGGCTTCGCCATCTTGCGAACCCGGTCACGCGAGGGAGGTTGATCGACCGGCGTCGGCCGCACCCATGGATCCGGCCGGACGAGGAGCCGTCCTCGCCGCCCGACTTCCCGGTCAGGCGGGGCGACGCCTCCGGGCGCGGAAAGGCAGACCCGTAGGCGGTACCTCCTGCCTATACTCGTGCCGATTTCCGGCGGCACCGACGTCGCCCTTCACCGAACCCGACCGAGGAGGTTTCGCTGTTGCACGGAGTTCTGGCCCAGGAGGGCGGCCCGCTCGAGGTCGTCTTCGGGGCGTTCGAGACCAGATCGCTCTGGTTCATCCTTCTTATCTCGCTGGGCGCGCTCGTCTTCGCCTACTACCTCGCCCGCCAAGTGCTCGCGGCGCCCGAGGGAACCGAGAAGATGCGGCAGATCGCCCGCGCGATCCAGGTCGGCGCGAAGGCATACCTGAACCGCCAGTTCCGAACCGTAGGCATCTTCATGGCGCTGCTCACGGTGATCCTGTTCTTCGCCCTTCCGGTGGCCGAAAGCGAGGTCCACGGCGAGACGTTCATCCGGGTGGGGCGATCGCTCGCGTTCATCCTCGGCGCGGGGTTCAGCGCCGTGACGGGATACGCCGGCATGTGGCTCGCCGTGCGAGCGAACGTGCGCACCGCGAACGCCGCGCGTGAGAGCGGCCTCCGCCGCGCGCTGAAGATCGCCTTCCGTGCCGGCGGCGTCGCGGGGATGTTCACGGTCGGGCTTGGCCTCCTCGGGGCGACGGTGATCCTGTTGATCTACAAGGAAGACGCGACGAGCGTGCTGATCGGGTTCGGCTTCGGCGGCGCGCTCCTGGCGATGTTCATGCGGGTGGGCGGCGGCATCTTCACGAAGGCCGCCGACGTGGGCGCGGACCTCGTGGGGAAGGTCGAGAAGGGCATCCCCGAGGACGACCCGCGGAACGCCGCGGTGATCGCCGACAACGTGGGCGACAACGTCGGCGACTGCGCCGGGATGGCCGCCGACCTGTTCGAGTCCTATGAGGTCACTCTGGTCGCGTCGTTGATCCTCGGTGCTGCGGCGTACGCGGGGACGGAGGTCGGTGCGATCGCCGGCGTGATGTTCCCGCTGTTCGTCCGCGCCGTCGGCGTGATCACGTCGATCATCGGGATCGTCGCCGTGACGCCGCGGAGCGAGACCGAGCACGGCATGAAGGCGATCAACCGCGGCTTCTTCCTCTCGGCCGCGGTCTCGGCCGTTGCCGTGTTCGTGATCAGCGACATCTACATAGATGACTGGCGCCCGGGTGCCGCGGTGTTGTTCGGCCTCATCCTGGCGAGCGTGATCCAAGTGCTCACGCAGTACTTCACCGACACCAAGTTCAAGCCCGTGCAGGAGATCGCCGAGTCCACGCAGACGGGGCCGGCGACGACGATCCTGTCGGGGTTCTCCGTCGGGCTGGAGTCGACCGTGTGGGCGATCCTGGTGATCGCGGCGGTGATCACCGGCGCGTTCGTCCTCGGCGACAACGTGGCCGAGCAGCTCTACTTCATCTCGCTCGCGGGCATGGGGATGCTCACCACCGTCGGAGTGATCGTGTCGATGGACACATACGGCCCCGTGTCCGACAACGCGCAGGGCATCGCGGAGATGTCCGGCGAGTTCGAGGGTCGGCCCGCGCAGGTCCTGACCGGACTCGACGCGGTGGGGAACTCGACGAAGGCGATCACCAAGGGGATCGCCATCGCCACGGCGGTCATCGCCGCAACCTCACTGTTCGGTTCGTTCGCCGAAGCCGTCCTCGGTGCGCTCGGGGAAGAGGGCGTCTTCCCGATCAGCGTCGACAAGCCCGACGTGCTCGTCGGCTTGCTGATCGGTGGCTCGGTCGCGTTCCTGTTCTCATCGCTCGCGATCAGAGCGGTGGGCCGCGCCGCGTCGCAGGTCGTCGTCGAGGTCCGCAACCAGTTCCGCGAGCACCCCGGGATCATGGAGTACAAGGAGCAGCCCGACTACGCCCGGGTCGTCGACATCTGCACGAAGACGTCGCTTCGTGAGCTGCTGACGCCGGGATTGCTCGCGGTGTTGAGCCCTATCATCGTCGGGTTCGCCCTCGAAGCCGAGGCGCTCGGCGCGTTCCTGGCCGGCTCGATCCTCACGGGGCAGCTCCTCGCCGTGATGTTCTCGAACTCCGGCGGAGCGTGGGACAACGCGAAGAAGTTCGTCGAGGAGGGTCACTACGGCGGCAAGGGGAGCGAGGCGCACAAGGCAGCCGTCATCGGCGACACGGTCGGCGACCCCTTCAAGGACACGGCGGGACCTGCGCTCAATCCGTTGATCAAGGTTATGAACCTCGTGGCGCTGCTCTTCGCTCCGGTCGTGGTCGAGCAGGCCGAGAACGACGCCGTGCGGATCGTCGTCGTGGTCATCGCCGCATTGATCGTCACGGCCGCGGTCTGGGTGTCGAAGGCTCGCCGGTCCGAGCTCGTCGTCGAGACGGACCCGCCGTCGGAGCCGGCCCGCGACGTCGAGAAGGTCTCCTAGAGGTCGCGGCCGGAACGAAACATGGGGTTCCTCGGTCCCATCCGGCGGTTCTTCAGCCGGATGGCGGAGACGGACGAACAGCGCTACGCGGACGAGATCCAGAAGTGGTCGGCCACGGTCCCCGGCACGATCCGGATCCGAGACGCGGCAACGCGATCGCGCGTGAAGCTCGCCGGCGTCGTGCGTCGCATCACGGTTCGGCCGCTCGAGGGCAGCGAGTCCCTCGAGGCGCTGATCGACGATGGAACGGGCGAGGTGAACGTGGTGTGGATGGGGCGGCGTTCGATCCCCGGCGTGAACCTCGGAACGCGCCTCGTCGTCGAGGGGGTGCTGGGAGAGCAGCGCTCCGAACGCCGACTGGTGAACCCGAAGTTCGAGTTCAGCGGGTGATGCGGGCGCCGCGGGTCTCGCCCGTCGCCGCGATTCCCGTCGCCGCGTCGCCGACGACAGCCGCCCGGAGCTCGGCCTCTGCATCGGGCACCGACAGCGCGAGTACCTCGTCGCCGTCGGTGATGACGGTCTCGGGCTGTGGGATCACGACGTGTCGGTCGCGGATGATCGCGACGATCGCCGCGTCGGGCGGCAGGCGAAGCTCGTACAGCGGGCGCCCCGCGTTCGGCGAGTTGGCGGGAACGGTCATCTCGACGATCGAGATGCCGCCTCGCTCGAGCGGCAGGAGGCGCACGAGGTCACCTACCGTGACTTCTTCCTCGACCATTGCCGTCAGCAGGTGCGGCGGCGAGACGGCGGCGTCGACGCCCCACTGCTCGTTGAACAGCCACTCGTTGTCGGGGTGGTTCACGCGCGCGAGGACCCGCGGCACGCCGAACTCCTGCTTCGCGAGCAGCGACGTCACGAGGTTGTCCTCGTCGTCGCCGGTCGCCGCAACCACGACGTCGGCGCTGGTCAGATCGGCCTTCTCGAGGACCCACGGCTCGCACGCGTCGCCGAGCAAGAGGTCGACGTCTGGCGCCCACTCCCCGGCGGTCGCGAGGACCTCGGGTACCTGCTCGATGACGGTCACCGCGTGCCCTCGCTTGGTGAGGTCCGACGCGAGATGCCTGCCCACGGCGCCAGCACCGCTGATCACGACGCGCATGTCAGCGTTCTCCCGTCCCCTCGAGCAGCGAGTCGAGCTCCTCCACGGCGTCCTTCTGGACGATCAACGCTGCGAAGTCGCCCTCCTGGAAGGTGCTTCCCCCGACGGGGATATAGCCCTTGCCTCCGCGGTCGACGCCGGCCACGAGGACCTTGCCGTCGGCGTTCAGCGACGAGACCTTCTTGCCGACGAGGTGCCGCGGGATCTCGATCCGCATCCGAAGCAGGTCGCCGCCGGCGAGCGCCTCTTTGATCTCGGTGCGTTCGTGGCTGAGCATCAACATGATCTGCTTCACGCCCCAGCG
>Ga0299907_10000605_pt1 | contig 18144 bp, 12 predicted proteins | sample RVTome_16_FD_198680 | JGI IMG/M metagenome (GOLD analysis project Ga0299907, IMG submission 198680) | Soil microbial communities from uranium-contaminated site in the Upper Colorado River Basin, Wyoming, United States - RVT152D67 (version 2) ...
TTCCTCGTCCAGGACAGCGGCTCGGCCGACGAGTTCGACCGGGCCATCGACACCATCAGGACCACGGCATCGGCCGTCGACTACGAGGCCACCTTCGCTCTCGCCGAGTCACTGGTCACCCCGGACCGCCCCACCGGTTTCGTTCTCTTCGGGGATGGCCGGGTCGACGAGGTCTCCCAGCGTCTCGCACCACTGGGGACCAGGTTCGTGCCCGTAGGCGAGAGCGACACCAATCGCGCCCTCAGGGAGCTCTCGATCAATGCCGGGCCCGGCGGGCTCCAGGCCAGGGTGAGCATCGAGTCGACCGGTGGCCCCGACGCCACCCAGATCCTCCGTGTCGACGTGGACGGGATCACGATCGTCACCGAGGAGGTGGTCATCCCCCAGAAACAGGTGGTGGAAGAGACCTTCGAGCTTCCCACCGGGACCCGGGTGGCCGCATACCTCGACGGCGAGGATCTCCTCGCCTACGACAACCAGCGCTATGCCGGCGCCCCGGTGCTGGGGACCCTGAAGGCCAGGGTCCACGGGGAGAACACCTTCTTCGTGGACCAGCTGCTCTCCGCGATTCCCGAAGTGGACACCAATGTCGGCCTCGCCGAGGAGGTGGACTTCGAGATCTACGTAGGCGTCCCTGTCCCCGCCGCGCCCGGGGCACCTTTCATCGCCATCGACGCCCCCGGAGGCGTCCCCGGGCAGCTCACCCCTTCGGGCCGCGTGGCCGACCCCATCCCCACCCTGGTGACCGATCATCCGATCCTGGAGGACATCGACGTGTCCCGGATCGCCATCGCGGAGGCACAACTGCTCAGCGTGAGCGAGGGGGACGTGATCCTCGCCGCTCCCGGCGCGCCCCTCATCGTCTCCGGCGACATCGGGGAGGTCCCCTTCTTCTACCTGGCCTTTACCCTGGAGCAGTCGAACCTGCCCATCGACATCGCCTACCCCATCATCGGAGCCCGCATGGTGGGCGGTCTCGCCACGGCCCAGGGGGCCGCCGCCGAGATCACGGTCGGAGAGCGGATCCCCGTGGGGTCGACAGGGGGAACGGTCATCGACCCTCGGGGAAACCGCGTGGCGGTCTCGGTGGGCGACTCTGATCCCATCGCCGACCAGGCCGGGTTCTGGACCCTGGAAAGGGCCGGCGAGGACCCGATCGAGTTCGCGGTCAACCCCGACATCGCCGAGTCCGACCTGGACCCGATCCGGGATCTCCCCGAGCTCCGGACCGCCCCACCCGACGCCGAGACCGGGGAGTCGCCCTCCACGGTCGCCCGCAGCCTCCTCCCCTGGTTCCTCGGGACGTTGCTGGTCTTGCTGGCCCTCGAGCTCGCCGTCAGCCATCGTGCCCGCGGCGTGCCGCCGCGACAGTGGCGCTGGGGGCTTGCGGCGAGAGCCCTCATCGTCGCCCTCATCGTGGCGGCCCTGGTCAATCCGGTCTTCGCCACCCGCTCCGACGAGGTCACCACCGTGTTCGTGGTGGACGTCTCGAAGTCTATGGGCGCCTCGGTCGAGTCGGCCCGGGCCTGGGTGGCCTCCGCACTCACCGATGCCGGGCCCGGCCGCTGGGCAGTCGTCGAGTTCGGCGAAGATGCCAGGCTGGCCACCCCGCTCGGGACCCTCCCCTATCGGCGGGCGCGCAGCGTCTCCACCGAGTCGACCAATCTCGCCCGGGCCCTGCGTCTCGGCGAATCGGTCCTCACCGGCGAGACCAAGCAGCGGATCGTCCTGGTGTCGGACGGCCGGGGGAACACCGGCGACCTTCAGGCGGAGGTCGACAGGCTCAAGACCCTGGGAGTGTTGGTCGAAGTGCACACCATCGCAGGGGAGCAGCGCACCGACGCCGCCGTTGCCGGGATCGACGTGCCTTCGAGCGTCAACGAGGGTGAGAGCTTCGGCGTCACCGTGGAGGTCCTCTCCACCATCACCGGGGAGGCCAGGGTCGAGCTCCTCAGCGGAGACCAGGTGGTCGGCGAGACGACGGTCGGCTTGGCCCCGGGCGCCAATTACGTGTCGTTCGAGGTGGAGGCGGGGACGCCCGGCCTTCAGGAGCTCATCACTCGGGTGAGCCTGCCTGGTGACGCGGTGTCGCAGAACGATGAGACCAGAAGTGCCGTCGAGGTGAGGGGGCCGGCCAGCGTGCTCATCGTCGAGGGCCAGGAAGCCGACGGAGGGCTGCTCGAGAGGGCCCTCGCCGCCCGGGGGCTGGTAGTGGAGCGGCTCGGCATCGAGGAGATGCCCGGGATCCGGGAGCTGTCGATCCACCGCGCCGTCATGCTGGTCGATGTCAGCGCCCGCGACCTGAGCGCGGAGAAGATGACTGCGCTGGACGGGTACGTGCGAAATCTCGGCCGCGGCCTCGTCGTGGTCGGGGGCACCCATGCCTACGGTCTCGGCGGCTATCGCGACACCCCTCTGGAAGCCCTGCTCCCCGTGGACAGTGAGGCAACCGACGCCAAGCGGGAAGCCCGGGTCGCCGAGGTCCTCCTCATCGACACCAGCGAGTCGATGGGAGCATGCCACTGCTCGGAGACTCAGTCGATGGAGAGTCCGGAGGGGGGGCCCAACAAGACGGACATCTCCAAGGCCGCCGCGGTGAGGGCCATAGAGGCTCTCGGTTCCGGCGACGAGGTGGGGCTGCTCGCCTTCGCCGGGACCAGCGAGTGGGTGATCCCTCTCCAGGAGTTCCCGGACAGGGAGACGATCGACAGGGGCGTCGGTTCCCTGCGTCCCTTCGGGGAGACCCGGATCGTCCCCGCTCTCCGGTCCGCCGCCGAGGCTCTGCGCCAGTCGGACAAGGAGCTCAAGCACATCATTCTCTTCACCGACGGTTTCACCTCAGAGCTCGACCTCGGCCCAGATTTCATCTCGGGCACACCATTCGCCGGCGATCTGGTGAAGGAGGTGGAAAGCCTCGCCGAGGAAGGGATCACCGTCTCCGTGGTGGGAACCGGCGAAGGGGCGATACCCGCCCTCGAGGAGGTGGCCGAGGCGGGCAAGGGGCGCTTCTACCCCGGCCGCGATCTCGACGAGATCCCCGAGATCTTCGTCAAGGAGGCCCGGCTCGCCTCCAGATCGTTCATCAACGAGGGCGAGTTCTACCCGGCGGTCACCTCCACGGCCCCGGCCGTCCGCGATCTCGCCTCCTCTCCCGCCCTGCTCGGCTATGTGGCGACCAGCCCGAAGCCCACTGCTGACGTGCAGCTCCAGGTGGGTGAGTTCTCCGATCCTCTCCTCGCCTCCTGGCGGGTGGGCCTGGGGCAGGTGACCACCTGGACGTCCGATGGCGGAGACAAGTGGTCGGCCGGTTGGGCGGCCTGGGATGGCTTCGGAGACTTCTGGTCCGACGTCGTTCGCGACACCTTCCCCTTGGAGGGCTCCGAAGGCCAGAGCGTCCATGCCTCCATCGCCAACGAACTGATGAGCATTACCTTGGAGGGCGCCGACCCTTGGCCCGCCGGGACCGAGCCGCTCGCTCGTGTCAGCTACCCGGATGGGACTTCCGAGGAAGTGCGGCTCGACCGGGTCTCCGACTTCGAGTTCTCGACGGTGGTCCCGGCCCGCCAGGGCGGCACCTATGCCGTAGGGGTGAGTGTCGTGAGGGGCGACGGGGAGACGGTGATCATGTCGGCTGTGGCCAGCCGTTCCTTCGCCGCCGAGTACCTGCCCGGTGAGCCCGACCCGGACCTGCTCACGGGGCTCTCCGCCAACACCGGCGGCCGCGGTGAGATCACCGCGTCCCAGGCCTTCGACCCCGAAGGTCTCGAGGCCGGAGTCACCGAACGGACGTTTCGCTGGCTGTTTCTCCTCTTGGCCGCTCTTCTCTGGCCCCTCGACGTCGCCCTGCGCCGTCTTCGCCTCTCCCGACGAGAGCCAACAGACCCGCCGCGCCCATCACCACCGCGCCAAGCCACACCCACCACACCAACGGCCGCACGAACACGCTGACCTCGACCGCGGACGCCTCGGGGAAGAGGAGAGAGGTGGCGACGATCAGATCGCTCCCCGGGGTTGATCGCAGCGCGGGCTCGGAGACGGGGACGGCCTGGTCCTCGTAGGCGCGGATCTCCGGCTGGAGAACGGCGGACCCGTCGACGCGGAAAACGGACCGGGCATAGGCGAAGCGGTCGGCCTCTCCCGTAGTGATGCGCTCCAGGGTCACGGTATGCCCGGCCACTTCGATGCTGTCCCCCGGTCTCATCGTCCCCGAGAAGTCGGCTCCCAACGCGCTGCCGGCCGCCCCGAATACCACCATGGCCATGCCGAGATGGGCGAGATGGGCGACCAGCCGCGCCTTCCGAGGCCGCGCCTCCGCCAAGTGGATGACCAGCAACACCATCGCGGCCACGGCCAGGCCGATGCCAATTGCCGCCGGCCAGGATGCCGCGCCCCTCAGCGCCATCACGCCGAGGCCGACCGACGCCGCCAAGCCCGCCAGCGCCAGCCAATGAGCCGCTCCCGGCGCGGGTCGGCTCCATCTGGTGCGCAGGGCGAGCGCCAGGCCGATCGTCATGACCAGTGCCAGGGGGTAGACGGTCATGATGAAGAAGGTGGGATCGACCCCCACCTGTTCCCCCAGGAAGACCTGGGCGTAGGCCGGGTAGGCCGACCCGATGACCACGAAGACCAGAGCCATTCCCATGAGGGCTGAGTTGGCGGCTAGCCAGGAGTCACGGCCCGCTCCCAGCGAGCCCCAGGGCGATCCCTGTGGCAGGCGAAAGCCCGATACGAGGATCCCGGCGGTGGCTACCAGCGCCGCGCCGAGGAGGATTCGGCCGATGACAGGGTCCTCGGCGAAAGCGTGGATCGAACCGGTCACACCGGACCGGGTCAGATAGACGCCCAGGATGCTGAGGGCGAACGGGAGCATCGCCAGCGTCGTCGTCGATCGGGCGAGCCGTCCGTCCCTCTCTGTCACTCTCGAGGCGTGGAGAAAAGCGGTGACTGCCAACCACGGCATGAGCGCGGTGTTCTCCACCGGGTCCCATGCCCAGAACCCGCCCCACCCCAGCTCGACATAAGCCCAGCTCGCGCCGGTGACCATCCCAACCGTGAGCAAGGTCCAGGAGACGAGCAACCATCGGCGAACCTCAACGATCCAGAACAGTGTCTCAGGACGGGTCACTTCACCGACGGTGAGGGCGAAAGGGACCACCAGGATGGTCAGGCCGAGGTAGAGGAGGGGCGGGTGGTAGATCATCGCCGGGTGCTGAAGGATGGCCAGCAGGCCGACGCCGTCGACGGCAGGGATTGCCGGCTCGACGAATGGGTTGGCGAACACCACTGTGAACAGCAGCAACGCCGTGCCCACTCCTGCGGCCAAGCGCCTGGCCACGCCGGTGGAGCGGCCACGAAGGGTCATCGCGGCGATCACTGTCGTCATCGCCGCGTAGAACAGCATCGACCCGTCCATGCCTCCCCACAGCGCGGCGATCCGATACGGCCAGGGAGTCGCCCGGCTCGTGGTCAGCGCCACGTACTCGAGGCTCAGGTCTACGACGAGCAGCGCCCAGCCGAGTACCACGGTGGCGACAGAGGCGAGGACCCCAGCCGTCGTGAGGAGCCTTCGGGACGACCTCGCCGGTAGGAGAGTCGCCAGTCCGCCGGCCAGGACGGCTCCCCACAAAGCGGCCGATCCGACCTGTCCGGCAATCACGGTCGGATGGTACCGGCCCACTGCGGATGTCCCGGTGAGCCTGGCGAGGCGAGGGCGGGCTCATCGCCCTCTCAGAGAGCCCAGCTGCCGCGCCCTCTCCAGCCACTGCCCGACCGAGCCACATGTCATCACGGAGCCTCATGGGATCTAGGCTCGAACGATGAGCGACCTCTTCTCCGCCCGCGCCGACGAGCTGGCCGCGGGAGTCGCCCCTCTGGCCACGAGGATGCGGCCCGCCACGCTCGCCGAAGTAGTCGGTCAGCCCGCTCTCCTCGCCGAAGGGTCCGCATTCCGGCTGGTGGTTGAATCGGGCCAGCCCATATCGACGCTGCTCTGGGGACCGCCAGGTTCGGGGAAGACCACGCTGGCCCGCCTGGTGGCCGACCACGCCGATGCCCACTTCAACACCCTCTCCGCCACCTCGGCGGGGGTCAAGGACATACGCGAGGTGCTCGCCGAGGCCAAGCGGCGTCTCGCCACCGAGGAGCGCCGCACCGTCCTCTTCCTCGACGAGATCCACCGCTTCGCCAAGAACCAGCAGGACGCCCTGCTACCCGGTGTCGAGGACGGGACCCTGGTTCTCGTCGGAGCGACCACCGAGAACCCCTATTTCGAGGTGAACAGCCCGCTGATGAGCCGGATGACCCTCTTCCGGCTGGAGCCTCTGTCACCGGGCGACCTCATCGAATTGCTCGAGTCGGCGATGTCCGATTCCCGTCGCGGCCTTGGGGCCATGGGTCTGGCATTGGATCCCGATGCCGCCGAGGAGCTGGCGACCCGCACTGGCGGCGATGCCCGTCAGGCTCTGAACAGCCTCGAGGTCGCCGCCCTGCTTGCCGAAGCCGCAGGACGCTCCCAAATCATGATCGAAGACGTGGCCGAGGCGTTGCAGCGGCGTCTGGTCAGATACGACAAGGCCGGGGACAGCCACTACGACGTCATCTCCGCCTTCATCAAGTCACTCCGGGGATCGGACCCCGATGCCGCCCTCTACTGGCTGTTCTTCATGCTCGAGGGTGGCGAGGACCCCGAGTTCATCGCCCGCCGCATGATCATCCTCGCCTCCGAGGACATAGGGCTCGCCGACTCCAACGCTCTCCAGGTGGCCGTGGCTGCCTCCCAGGCCCTGGCCTACGTCGGACTGCCCGAAGCCACCTACCACCTGGCTCATGCCGCCATCTATCTGGCCACCGCCCCCAAGTCGAACTCGGTTGCCCGAGCCATCTCGACAGGCCGGGCCCTGGTCGGGGAAGGACCGTCGCCGTCGGTGCCCCTCCATCTCCGCTCCACGGGCTATCGGGGGGCGTCGGAGCTGGGACATGGCGAGGGATACGAATACCCTCACGACGATCCCGACGGTGTCGTGGCCCAGCAGTACTTCCCCGATGGCGTGGACCCGGAGGTCTTGTTCAGACCGGGCGAGCACGGAGACGAGGCCGAGCTCAAGATGCGTCTCCGGGAAATCGACCGCCGACTCGGCAGGCCGGGGCGGGACTAACCGCCGATCTCCGCTGTCCGCTCCTCGGGCTCCTCCTGGCCCTCGCGAAGCAGGTCGCTCTTCCCGTCGGGATGGCCGATGGCGATGAGCCCCCGCAATATGAATCCGATGATCAGCCCCATGGCCACCACCAGCCCACCCAGCAACGCCAGCGCGCCGGCCAGCACGTAGTAGAACGCCGCGTAGTAGGTGGCCAGCCCCTCGACCTCGGCGATAGGCACCGCAACGGCGAGCAGCACCAGGGCCCCGAGGATGATGCAGGCGACACTGAGCCAGGTGAGGAAGGTGGCCCGCGTGTAGAGGGCCTCGCTGAAGCGGTAGTCCGAGCTCAGGCTGAGCCCGAGCAAGGTGAGCAGCAGGGCGAGAACGGTCACCGCGCTGCCCAACACCGCGGCTGCGAGGAAGCGGGCTGTGGGGAGGGCGGCCTCGATCAGCCGGAGCGCCTCGAAGGAGCCGACACTGCCCACCCCAACGATGATGAAGAACAGGACGAGAGCCGAGACCCCGCCACCGATGAGCGTGCCTCTGATCTCGTGCGCGGAGTATGCGCCTCGTGTCACGCTCATTACAACGAGATCATGGCAGGGGTCTGGTCCGACCGTCGCGACGGCCCCGTCCCCGTCTGTGGCCGGTGGTCACTTCGTCGCGCACCTGTTCCAGACGCTCCTTGACGAAGTACTCCTGGACGAGGATCTTGCCAAGCGCTGCGATGGGGAGGGCAAGCAACGCGCCGGCAAGACCTGCCAGGCTCCCCCCGACCATCAACGAGATGATCACCGTCGCCGGGTTCAGATCCACCGCCCGATTCATGACTCTGGGGGCGATCAGGTAGTTCTCCACCAGTTGATAGACGACGAGCAGAAGCACGGAGGCGACCAGCGGGCCGGTGCCGGAGAAGAAAGCCACCGCGGCGACGCCGGCCGCGCCGAGCAGGGCTCCGAGGATCGGGATCAGGTCGGTGATCGCCACCCAGGCCGCCAGGGCGAGGGCGTAGGGAACGCCGATCAGGCTGAGACCGACATATGTCACCACACCGGCGATGAGACTGATCACCAAGTTTCCGACGATGAAGTTGGCCATGAGATCGGTGGCCTCGTTGATGACGTAGAGAAAGTCTTCGCGGTGACGGGGGCGCAGCATCCGCACCACCCAGCGTTTGATCGCCGGCATCGACATGGCGAAGTAGGGGGTGACCAGGATCACGGTGAGGAAGTTGAAGCCGAAGGTGGCCACCTGTCCCAGGACGCCGATCGCCCTCCCCGGGTCGGCTGTGGCCTCTTGGGTGAGCTCGCCGATGTCGAGCATGGCCACGAGACGTGGGAGGAAGCCCTCTTCGTTCTGCATCCGCTCCAGGAAGGGAGGCAGCTGCTCGGCCAACTCGCCGAACTGAGAGGCGATCAGGGGCAAGGCGAGGGCGAGGAGACCGCCGATGCCCACCAGGAAGGACATCAACACCACAGCCAACCCCAAACCCCTTCTCAACCCACGCGCCTCGAACCACTGCACCGCGGGCTGGAAGCCGATGGCGAGGACGAAGGAGGCCAGGATGACAAGCAGGATCCCCTGCAGGATCCCGATGACCTGTATGGCGATCACCACGCCGATCAGCGTGAGGCCGACTTTGATCCAATACACCGGAGGGGGCCACCGCTCTGCCCAGTCCGGGCGCGGTGAAACCCCCTCCGGGGTTTCATTTGATTGTCTCAACCGACTCGGCTACTGCTACCGCTCGATGATGGTGACGTCCCTGTCGGCGTCGGTCTTCTCGGCGTTGGCGGTCATGATCAAAGTCAAGACCAGGCCGATGACTCCGACGATGAGCAGGATCAAGCCGATCATGTTGATGTTGAACCCCTCTGCCTCGGCACTTACTGCCCAGTAGAGGATGGCGCCGAGTGCGATGAGCACCAGACTGCCTCCGATTCCACCAGTCCTCATGATCTTCCTTCCTAGTTGGCGGACGGCTCTGAGGATTACCCAGCTCGAGGGTCGCCGAAACCCGACGACGACTTACATTCCTGGACCTGCCCTTGCCGTGTCAGGCCAGGGTCACCTCGACCGAGGGCTCGCCTCCAGCATAGGTGACCGCGTCGGCGCGGGCCGCCGAGCGCAGGTCGTCCTCGGCCACTCGAACGAGGTCGAGCGTCTCGGGGGCGGCCGTGACGTCCACCCGTGCCACCTCGGCCCGCATCGACACCTGAGCCTCCGACTTGGCACGGCGCACGGTGGAGAGGACCTCGCCCACCGCGGTCATGACGGCGGGGTCGCCGGCCGAGGCTGCCAGCTCATCGGCAGTGGGCCATCCGGCATGGTGAACCGACCCCTCCTGCCACCAGCTCCAAACCTCCTCGGTGACGAAGGGAAGGAACGGGGCGAAGAGACGGAGGTAGGTCCGGAGTGCGAGCTGCAAGGTGGCGTGGGCGGAAGCTCCCCTCTCTCCCCCGTCGTACGCCCTCGTCTTGACCAGCTCCAGGTAGTCGTCGGTCCATTCCCAGAAGGAGCGCTCGGCGATCTCGAGGGCCCGGGCGTAGTCGTAGCGCTCGAAGGCGGCCCCTGCCTGCTCCACCGTCCCGGCCAGCCCGGCGAGCATCGATCGGTCCAGCGGCTCGGTGATTGCCGACGGTTCCACGTCGTCGGAGAAGCCGAGGGCGAAACGGGAGGCGTTGAGCACCTTGATCGCCAGCCGGCGCCCGATCTTCATCATCCCCAGATCGAGGGCGGTGTCCACACCGGGCCGGCCGCTGCATGCCCAGTAGCGAACCGCATCCGCCCCGTACTCCTCGATGAGCTCGAGGGGGGTGACCACGTTTCCTTTCGACTTGGACATCTTCTTACGGTCGGGGTCGAGGATCCACCCGTTGATGGTGGCGGTGTCCCAGGGGAGCACCCCGTGCTCGTAGTGGGAGCGGACCACGGTGCTGAACAGCCAGGTCCTGATGATCTCCGGACCCTGGGGCCGGATGTCCATGGGGAAGACCCGCCCCCAGAGATCGGGATCGTCGTCCCAGTGACCGGCGATCTGCGGCGTCAGTGAGGAGGTCGCCCAGGTGTCCATGATGTCAGGGTCCCCGACGAAGCCCCCGGGACGGCCTCGCTGGCTCTCGTCGTAGCCGGGCGGCGCGTCCGAGGTCGGGTCAACGGGCAATTGGTCCTCGCCGGGGACTATCGGGTCGTCGTAGACCGGGTCCCCGCCCCCGTCGAGCGGGTACCAGAGGGGTATCGCCACCCCGAAGAAGCGTTGCCGCGAGATGAGCCAGTCGCCGTTGAGACCTTCCACCCAATGGCGATAGCGGCTCTGCATGAAGTCGGGGACCCAGTGCAGCTGCTCCCCCTGCTCCAGCATCTTCTTGCGCAGGTCGTCGTCACGGCCGCCATTGCGGATGTACCACTGGCGGCTGGTCACGATCTCGAGTGGCCGATCGCCCTTCTCGTAGAACTTGACCGCATGGGTCACCGGGCGGGGCTCTCCCTCGAGTTCGCCGCTCTCGGTGAGCATCTCCACCATCTCCCGCTTTGCCTGGTTGGGGTAGAGCCTGGCGAGACGCCGATAGGCCTCTGCGCCATCACCGGTGAGCCAGCCAGGTGTCTCCTCCTGGAAACGACCGTCGTGCTGGATCACCGCCCTCGTGGGCAGATCGAGCTCACGCCACCAGGTGACGTCGGTGGTGTCGCCGAAGGTGCAGATCATGGCGACTCCGGTGCCCTTCTCCGGGTCGGCGAGCTCGTGGGCGACCACGGGGATCTCGACCCCGAAAACCGGTGTGGTGACCGTCGACCCGAACAATTCCTGGTAGCGCTGGTCTTCCGGGTGCGCAACGAGGGCGACACAGGAGCAGATCAGCTCGGGACGGGTGGTCTCGATGTGGATCGCCGACCCGTCGTCCCGGTGGAATGCGATCTTGTGATAGGCGCCCGGCCGCTCCCGGTCCTCGAGCTCGGCCTGGGCCACAGGAGTGCGGAAGTCGATGTCCCAGAGCACAGGGGCCTCCTGGGAGTAGGCCTCGCCCCGGGCCAGATTGCGGAGGAATGCCTTCTGGGAGGTGCGGCGGCTGTGATCGTCGATGGTGGCGTAGGTCTGCGTCCAGTCGACGGAGAGACCGAGGATCCTCCAGATGTCCTCGAAGACCTTCTCGTCCTCCTCGGTGAGAATGTGGCACAGATCGATGAAGTTGCGTCTGCTGATGTGGAGTGGCGGCTCGTATGGCTCGCTCGGGGGGGTGAAATCCGGGTCGTAGGGCAAGCTCGGGTCACCGAGGACCCCGTAGTAGTTCTGGACCCGTCTCTCGGTGGGGAGACCGTTGTCGTCCCACCCCATCGGGTAGAAGACTTCCTTTCCCGACATGCGGCGAAAGCGGGCGTGGGCATCGGTCTGCACATAGCCGAACACCGACCCCATATGCAGCGACCCCGACACCGTGGGCGGCGGCGTGTCGATGGCGAAGATCTCCTTACGGGTCTTCGACCGGTCGAATCGGTAGGTGCCTTCGGCTTCCCACGACCGATCCCACTTCTCCTCGAGACCCTCAAGACTCGGCTTGTCGGGGATGTCCCTCATCTCGTGAAAAGGGTAATGGCGACCGACCCGGACGCCACCACTCATATCCTGGCCCGATGGATGCCGAACCGACCACGGGGCCTAGCCTCGGGGCGTCGACACGGAGACGAGCGACATGGCCACCAGCGACCGCGTAGAACAAGCGAGAGGCAGGCGGCAGGCACTGCGGACCGCGATGCTCGCCCTGGAGGCCGCCTCGGCCGGACCGGTGGGCAAAGAGGGGTGGCTCGAACATGTGGCCCGGGCGCTCGACGACCTCGACGGCGCATTCGAGAAGCATGTCGAGATGGTCGAGGGCGACGGAGGTCTGCTCGAGGAGATCACAGACATCGCACCACAGCTCCAAGCCAGGATGGAGCAGATGCGCAACGACCACAAGGAGCTGCACGGTCTGATCGACGCCACCAGGACATCGATGAAGGACGCCGAGATCACCCCTCACGGCCTGGCCAGGGTGCGCAGCGAGATTCGAGCACTTGTCACGAGTCTGGCCGAGCACCGGCAGCGAGGGGCCGATCTCGTCTACGACGCTTACAACGTCGACATCAGCGCAGGTGACTGAGGAGGGCTCATGACCATCGGGGTCCTCACCGCCGGAGGAGACTGCCCCGGGCTGAACGCCGCGATCAGGGGGGTGGTGGGGAGGGCCACCGCCGATGGCACCCAGGTGCTCGGCATCGAGTCGGGCTGGCAAGGGCTCATGGCGGGCAAGATCCGACCGATCACCCGGGACGACGTGCGAGGGATCCTCCCCCTCGGTGGGACCATCCTGGGTACCTCACGAACCGACCCCTACGTTCAGGGCGATGGTTACCCCTCGATCGCTCCGGCCATCGAGATGTGGGGGATCGAAACTCTGATCGTGATCGGAGGCGACGGGTCGCTGCGTTCCGCCTCCCAGTTGGAGCGGGAGGGGCCGGTGAACATCATCGGGATACCGAAGACGATCGACAACGACGTCGGCGACACCGACTACACGCTGGGCTTTCACACCGCGGTGCAGATCGTCGTCGATGCCCTCGACCGCCTCACCACCACCGCCGAGTCGCATAACAGGGTCATGGTGGTCGAGGTCATGGGAAGGACCACGGGCTGGATCGCCGCGGCTGCGGGGATCGCCGGTGGGGCCGAGGCCATCCTGGTCCCGGAGGCCGAGATCGACTACGCCGACCTGGCAGACAGGGTCGTGAAGCGTCACAAGGCCGGGCACGCCTACTCGATGGTGGTGGTGGCAGAGGGGGCGCCGGGCCCAAGCGGTGACACGGCGACACGCGGGGAGGATGCCTTCGGATTCGAGATGCTGGGCGGAGTCGGCGACCAGGTCGCATCCAACCTCAGCGAGCAAACCGGGTTCGAGACCCGGGTGATGACCCTCGGCTACCTCCAGCGAGGAGGAACTCCGACCGCCTTCGACCGGCTTCTGGGCACGAGGTTCGGGGTCAAGGCCGCGGAGCTCGCCATTGAAGGCCGCTCCGGCCTCATGGTGGCGCTGAAGGGAAGAGACATCGTCGCCGTCGACATGGAGCAGGCCTGCTCCGAGATCCGGGACCTCGGCCAGGACCTGGTGAGAACGGCTTCTTGGTTCGTGGTCTGAGCAAGCTCTATTGGGTCGTGACCAGAGTGATGTCTGTCAAGGGCCAGTTCTAATCTCCTGAGATGGAGGTACGGATCTCGCGTGACATCTCCCGACCGGCCGACGAGGTCTTCGCCCTCTTCGCCGACGCCTCCAACAATCCGCGCTGGCAGCAAGGGATGATGTCATGCCGATGGTCTTCGGAGCCACCGATCGCAGTGGGCTCCACTTACGACCAGCGGGCTCGATTCCTCGGTCGGGACATTGTCTCCTCATTCATGGTGGCCAGGTTCGAGCCGGGCCGGCTCATAGAGATCGCGACGGTGGAGTCGACTTTCCCCATCCAGGTCACAAGGGAGGTGGAGCCGACCGGTCCGGAGTCTTCGCGGGTGAAGGCACACATCCGTGGTGGGCCCGAGGGGTTCCTTCGTCTGCTCGAGCCGCTGATGGCGCGGTCGGCGAGGACATCGATCGAATCGACCGACAGGCTGGTCGAGGTGCTGGAGAGTGACATCTCTGACTGAGGCATGGCTTTGAGGCGGAGGGGTGTCTTCCGCCTGGTGGGGGTCTGGGTTTCCCTTTCATGGGTCGTCGATAGCCTGCCCCAGAGATGAAGCTCTTTGGCCGTGACAAGGAGATCGCCTCCCTCGAGGCGTTCCTCTCCCACCCCTCCGGTGGGCAGCGACTGATGCTCCTCCGAGGCGATCCCGGGAGCGGAAAAAGCGCCCTCCTCGAGGCCGCGGCCACCATGGCTCCGGGCGGGCTGGTGTTGAGCATGGCCGGGTTGGAGGCGCTGCGGCACGTCGAGCTGGCCGCCTCGATGGCAGTCCTCAACCTGCTCGCCGACGAGGCTGAGGGTGAGACTCTTTTGGCCCGGGTCCTCGAGGACGACCCGGGCGCCCGGATCGCACCCGTCCAGTTGTTCGAGGCCGCCCGTCGTCTTCTCGAAGGCCGAAACCCGTCCCTTCTCATCGACGATCTGCAGTGGGTGGACAACCTGAGCTTGGGCCTCGTTCTCTATCTGCTGAAGAACAGTCGAGAGCCGATGCTCGTGCTGGCCGCCTCCCGCCCGGGCACCGCCGCAAGCTCCTTCCTCGAGGCGGTTAGGAAAGCCGGGGTAGATCCGTCGGTCCTCGAGGTCGTCCCACTCGAGGAGGCGCACGGAATCGATCTGGCGATGAGCCAGAAGCCCTCTCTGTCCCGGGAGGCGGCTCGCTCGATCTGGGAGCGGGCGGGCGGCGTTCCTTATTGGCTGATCGCCCTCTCCGGCGATCGGGAACAAGCATCATCCGAGGACCTGCTCGGCTCCCGGCTCCGGGGCGCCGGCTCGGACGCAATCTCCATGCTGATCCTCTTGGCGGTTCTGGGACGACCAATAGCCGTCGAAGGGGTCGCAGTCATGCTCCACTGGGGCGCCGCCCGGGTGGAGGAGGCGCTGCACGACCTCGAGTCGCGCGCCTTGATCCGGCGACGCTTCGATGAGGTTTCGCTGGTGCACGACCTGATCCGGGAGGAAGCGATTGCACAGGCCGGAGAGGAATCGCGGAGGAGCGCCCATCTCCGCATCGCCCGCTACCTGGAAGCCAGGGCAGACCCGAGGACCGACATCCTGCTCGAGGCCTTGCACCATCGGTTGGAGTCCGGTGCTCCTGCTCGCTCCCAGGCTCTAGCCCTACTGGGTTCGTCTCGGCGGCTACTGCTCGGCGAGGGCGGGCTGACCGATCTCGCCCGAGCCGCCGACCAGCCCGGCCCCGAGGACGACGAGGCGCTCCTCCTGCGGAGAAGTGTGGCCCAGCTCGCCACCGACATCGGGGCGTCAGAGACTGCCTCGCGCCGATGGCTCATCGTCTTCGAGCGATCCACAGACCCTGTCGAGCGCACCTGGGCGGCGTGCCAGATGTCTCGCATCGCCCTCCGATCCGACGACCCCGGCGAAGCCCGCAAGTGGCTCGAAGTGGCGAGCACCATCACATACCCCGACAAACTAAATCAGCTCGAGATGGCGACCCTCGAGGCCGGGCTCCTCATGGATAGCGAGCGCCGCCAGCAGGAGGGCCACGCCATCGCCGAGCAGGCGATGGCACAGGCCCGAGAGATGGGGCTGATGCTCGAAGACGACTCGATCGACGACCGGTTGGGAAGGGTCCCGGCTGTCAGGGTCGGTGTGCTCCAGGCTGCGTATGACTCCGCCATGATCTCGGCCGATCAGCCGAAGTCGGTAGACATCGCGCTGATGATGGTCGAGGCCGGTCGCTCCGAGTTGGAGAGGCTGGTGGCGCTGGGCCAGCACGGCAGGGCACTGATGCGTGTGGGCAGGCCCGCCGACGCCCGATCCATCCTCGAGTCACTCTGGCAGCAAGCCCATGAGATTGCTCTGGTCACGATGATGGTCCGATTCGGCCCGGCCTACGCGATGAGCCTCTACGAGACGGGACATCTGGCGGATGCGGCAAGGGTCGGCGACGAGGTCATACCTCTCGCCGAGCGTCACGGCTTTCCCCGGGCCGCCTATTTCGCAAGGCAGGCAACTGCGCTGACCACGCTGGTCGGTGGGGATTGGCGAGGCGGGCTCGACGCGATGCGAGTCGCCGCGGAGAGAGAGGACGACCCGCATTTCCGGCTGACACTGAGGCAAATAATGGCGACTTACCTGAGCCGGACGACGGGTGCCGGTTCGTCCCCCGATATCGTCGGGATTCTCAATGATGGCTGGAGCGACGCTGGGCTCGCCAAGTGTGCCCGCTGTGCCTCGGAGTTCGCCCTGGCTGCCGCGGAGGCAACGGCCAGAGCGGGAATGCCCGACGATGCGGTGCGGTGGCTGGGCCGCTTCCGGGAGGGCGGAGTCCCCTCCAACCCCTTGACCGAGGCTGGCCTGCAACTGGCCGAGGCGCTGATCGGTGGAGATCCCATGCCGCTTGAAATGGCTCGTGACCACTTCTCGGAGATGGATTACCAGGTCGAACAGCTCTGGATTGGGCTCGACATCGCCGCGGCCAGGGCCGCCCAACCAGGTCGCACCCATGCCGCCGACACCTATCGTGAGGTAGCGGCCGAGGCGGCGAAGGTGGGGGCGTCGACCATACAGCTACTCGCCGAGAAGGCCCTCCGCGGCCTGGGGGCCCGCACCTGGCGCCGCACGAGCTCCGGGGGGATCCTCGGTCTCACCGAGCGGGAACTGGAAGTGGCACGAATGGCGGCCGCGGGGTCCTCGAATCGGGTGATCGCCGAATCGCTGTTCATCTCCAAGAAGACAGTTGAGCGCCACCTCTCCAACATCCTGGCCAAGGCGGGGGTGAAGAACCGGGTCGAACTGGCGGGAGTGCTGGCGAAGAGCGCTGCCGATCAATGAGGGTATGCCCCGATGAAGGGTCGGCGGCGATGTGGCCCAATCATCCCTGAACCCCACACGCGACAGGGGGCAAAGGGATGGCGATGCTCTTGGTGGTGACCGAAGACGCTGGAGGTTGGGCAGAGGCTGAGGCCCTGCGGCAGCTGGGCCTTCTCGGAATCACCAGTCTCTCCGTCCTCGAAGCCCCGGGCAGGGTGGCGTTATTGGTACAAGGCTGGGCGTTCGACGCTGACGCCTCCGGTGAAAGGGTTGTCGAGATCCTCACCACCGGCTCCTCCGATGTCACCGTGTTCGGCCCGGTCGTCCAGGTGGGGGTCACTCCTCGAGTGAAAGGAGACAGCGATGAGGAGACGGCTGACGAGATCCGCGACGGTGCTGCTCGTGGTGGCGGGGATGAGCCTGGCGGCGGCGCCGGCATGGGCGCATCCACACCAGATCGACACCAACCAGAACGGGGTGATTGACGAGGGCGACGTGCAACTGGCTAACGGCCAGAACCACGGGCCATTCGTCGCCGGTAAGTCATGCGATGGCGACCCTGCCGCCTATGGGCTGGAGACCGCCCATCATGGCCCCGATTCCGGTGAGCGGGGAAACGCCGATGGCTGCTATCAGAGCGACGACACAGTCGGCCCGCCCGATCAGGACGTCGAGAATCCGGTGATCAAGTAGGTAGAGGTGAAGGGGGCCTTGGGCGATTGCCCCGGGCCCTCCCCCCTTAAATCTGGGCGGCCGCAGAGCGGCGCCCTGGCGATTAAACCTCGTCGGAGTCGAGGCCCAAAGCGAGCGCCGTGGCCACAACCAGACCGATTCCGGCTCCGATTGCCACCCAGAAGGGTTGGCCTATCACCGAGATCGCCATCGCCAGGGCACCCACCCCCGCCCCCAGGATGAGACCCAGCCCGAGGTAGAGGCCCAGCTGTCTGTTCTTGTCCCGGTCTCGATCGATCATTCCCAACTCCGTCGTACTCCTCGGGCAACCCTACCCAGACCTCCCCGCGCGACGCGGGCCGTGGCGATTAGGGCCTACCGGGTCCCAAGGTCATAGAGTCGGCAGCCATGGAACACGAGGGGTACATCCTCATCGCCGACATCACCGGCTACACCGTCTTCTTGAAGGAGTCGGAGCTGGATCATGCCAAGGGAACCCTCACCGACCTCCTCGAGCTGCTCATCGATCACACCAACCCGCCACTCATCGTCTCCGGACTCGAGGGGGACGCCGTCTTCAGCTATGGGCTCCACGAGGGCTTCGTCAACTCGCAGACATTCCTGGAGAGCATCGAAGACACCTATGTGGCCTTTCGTCGCGCCATCGAGTTGATGATCCTGAACAACACGTGTCGTTGCAATGCATGCGCCAACGTCTCCTCACTCGATCTCAAGTTCTTCATCCATTACGGGACGTTCGCCCTTCAAGACGTCGGTGACCACCAGGAGTTGATGGGTAGCGACGTCAACCTGATCCACCGGTTGCTAAAGAATTCGGTGACGGCCGAGACCGGTATTCGCG
>Ga0299907_10000606_pt1 | contig 18137 bp, 16 predicted proteins | sample RVTome_16_FD_198680 | JGI IMG/M metagenome (GOLD analysis project Ga0299907, IMG submission 198680) | Soil microbial communities from uranium-contaminated site in the Upper Colorado River Basin, Wyoming, United States - RVT152D67 (version 2) ...
CAGACGACCACGTTGATAGGCCGGAGGTGTACGCACAGCAATGTGTTCAGCCGACCGGTACTAATCGGCCGAGGGCTTGGAGATCACTAATCGCTCGTGCTCGCTATGGAACGCTCAGGGAACGCCGCGCCGCCCCCGTGTTTTCGGGGTTGCTGGCGCCAGGGTTTCCGGTGGCCATAGCGGCGGAGTCACACCCGTTCCCATCCCGAACACGGAAGTTAAGCCCGCCAGCGCCGATGGTACTTGGGGCGATTGCCCCTGGGAGAGTAGGTCGCCGCCGGAATAGATCGCAGAACGAAGCCCCGTCCGGAAACGGATGGGGCTTCGTCGCGCTCCGGGTACCGTCTGGCCCCATGGCCCGACGTGAGGACCCGACCCCCCGCCGGCGCCAAGGCGGTTCGCCGCCCCGTAGCGGTGAGCCCCGCGGTGGCCAAGCCCGGGGTGGCCAACCCCGCGGAGGTGCCAAGGGCACGGGAGCGCCCCGGGCGGGTTCGGGCGCGGCCGGGGCTGGGGGAGGCCGGCCCGACCGAAGCGGCGCCAGCCCACGCACGGGCGGTGCCCGAGCCGGCGGCAGCGCGAGGACGGGAGGTGGCGCTCGCTCGGGAGGTGGCGCAGGCACCGGCGGCAGCGCACGCGCGGGCGGCAGCCCGCGTATCGGCGGGAGCGCCCGGGCTGGCGGGAGCAGACGCGCGGGCGGCCCACCTTTGAGTGCGGCCGGGCGCAGTGCCGGCACTCCACGGGCCGGCGGGGCGCGTACCGGCGCCACCTCACCGACCGGCGCCAGTCCGCGCACCGGCCGCGGCGCTCCACGGGCCGGCGGGGCGCGTACCGGCGCCACCTCACGGACCGGCGCCAGTCCGCGCACCGGCCGCGGCGCTCCACGGGCCGGCGGGGCGCGTACCGGCGCCACCTCACGGACCGGCGCCAGTCCGCGCACCGGCCGCGGCGCTCCACGGGCCGGCGGGGCGCGTACCGGCACCACCTCACGGACCGGCGGCGGCGCTTCACGGACCGGCGGCAACGCACGCGTCGGTGGCAGCGGACGCAGCAGCGCGCGGAGCGGTCGGTCGGACCGTACGCCCCGCCCGCCCCGGGCCGAAGACCAAGCCCCCAAGACGTGGGGCTCACTCGCCCGCAAGTCGCTCCGCAACCTGAAGGACGACGACAGTGACGTCGGCACCGCCCGCCAGGCGTGGCGCGACGCCGTGGCCAAGGCCAGGGGCGACCACGTCCAAGACGTCAGGGCTGAGCCGTGGGAACCCGAGCGGTGGGTCGAGGAGAGCGAGGCCCCGATGCCTCAACCGCGACCGTCACGGGGGGCGACGTCTTCCCGCGCTCGGGCCGGCGTAACCGGCGCCAGCGGTGTCGCTGCCGGTCGGGCCCGTACCGATGCCCGTACCGATGCCCGTACCGATGCCCGTACCGATGCCCGTACCGATGCCCGCAGCGCCCGGGCCGCGGCTACCGCAGGTCCCACGCGGCCCCGGCGCAAGCTGCCCAAGGACGTGTCGGCCGAGGTCATCAGCCACACCCACGGCGGCGGGCCGGGGAGAGTCGAGCGCTACCAGGAGCGGCTGGCGGACGCGGCCAAGGCCTACGAGCGCGACCGCTACCGCGACGCCTTGAAGCTGCTGAAGCCGCTGGCCGAGGCGCTGCCGGGCGCGTCTGCCGTGCGCGAGCTGTACGGGCTCACGCTCTACCGGCTCGGGCGGTGGGACGGGGCGATCCGTGAGCTCGAAGCGTTCCGGGCGCTCGAGCGCGACGACTACGACCAGCACCCCACGCTCGCCGACTGCTACCGGGCGAAGAAACGGTGGAAGCAGGTCGAGGAGCTGTGGGAGGAGCTGCGCCAGGCGTCGCCCAGCGCCGAGCTCGTCGCCGAGGGCCGCATCGTCGCCGCCGGCGCGCTGGCCGATCGGGGCAAGCTGGCCGAGGCGATCGAGCTGCTGGAGAAGGCCCGCACCGACAACAAACGTCCCCGGCCCCACCACCTGCGCCTCTGGTATGCCACCGCCGACCTGTACGAACGGGCGGGGGAAACCCCCCGGGCCCGTGACCTGTTCCAGCGGATCTTCGCCGCAGACCCCGACCTGTACGACACCGCCGACCGGTTGCGCTCCATCCGCTGAGCTCCTGAGCCGCTGAGACCCTGCCGCTGAGCCAGCGAGTGCGTCAGTGCGTGTGGGCCCGGTACAGGCCGGCCGCCTCCATCTCGTAGTTGGTGCGCTCCTCGGCGGCTGCGATGACGTCCGGCGCATAGCCCTCGGCCACGTAGTCGTCGTGGCTGTGGGCGGCGAGGCGAACGGCGGTGCCGGCGACGTCCAGACCGTCCGCCACGGCCTCGGCGGTGATCTCGTCCCACCGGCGCACGCGCCGGATCGCCTGGTCGAGCATGGCGTCGACGTCGTGGTCGATGCCGAAGTGGGCGAAGTTGATCGACGTGACACCGCGGCGCTGCAGCCGTTCGAGCTGCGACACGATGAGGTCGGGGTCGATGTCGGGCGGCGGCACCGTCGGGCGCACGAGGTGCGAGTGCGGCAGCGTGATCCCCACGGCGTCGCCCACGAACACGCCGCCGGTGCCGGAGTCGACGAGGCACATGAGGTGCTTGGCGTGCCCGGGCGTGTACATGACCTCGAGCACCCGCCCGCCGCCGAGGTCGATCGTGTCGCCCTCGTCGACCGACCGAAGGCGCTCGACCGGCACGGGTGTCATCGAGCCCCACAGCATCGCCATGTTCTCCTCGCCGTAGACGCGCGTCGCGCTGGCGACGAGCCGGTCGGGGCTGTGCAGGTGGCGCGCGCCCTGCTCGTGGACGACGACGGTCGCGTTCGGGAAGCGGGCCGCGAGCTTGCCCGCGCCGCCGCCGTGGTCGAGGTGGACGTGGGTGACGACGATCCATGCCAGGTCCGCAGGCCCGACGCCCAGCCGGTCGAGCCCGGCGACCACGTTGTCGAGGCTCGACTCGGGCCCCGGCTCGACCAGCGTCGGCCGTTCGCCGGGCAGGAAGTAGCAGGAGAGGTTGTGCTCCTTGCCGTGCATGTGGGCGTCGATCGTGTGGACGCGTGCTGTGCCCGTGCCGGCCGGGGTTTCTGTCACAGGCGGAGCGTAGGATGCGTGCAGGCACTTCCCCCTGCCTCGAAGCACTCGTGTGTTCGTGTCCTGTGGAGGAAGTGCGATGTTGAACGTGGTTGCCCTGCGGGGCTGCCTGTCGCGGCCGCCGACGTTGCGGTCGCTGCCGAGCGATGTCGTGGTGGTGAGCCTCGACCTCACGGTGCGGCGTGAGGACGTCGAGAAGGCGGACTCGGTGCCGGTCGTGTGGTACAGCCCGCCGGAGTGGGCCGGCGATCTGGTGAAGGGCGCCGAGGTGGTCGTCGTCGGTCACGTGGCGCGGCGGTTCTTCCGCAACGCTCGCGGAGGCACCGAGAGCCGCACCGAGGTCGTGGCGTCCGCGATCGTGCCCGTGCGCAGTGGGCGCAAGGTCGAGCAGGTGCTCAGCAAGGCGGCTTCGGCCATCGAGCACGCGCTGCCGGTGAGGAGGGTGCGTTAGGGCGCGCGCCGAAGCTGCTGAGCGTCCAGAGATGCATGGGCGCGCAGTGAGTCGAGCGCGCCCCTTGTGCAGCCGTGACAGCAGCTAAGCGACCGTGATCGAGTCGTCGAGGAACACGTCCTGCACCGCGTGCAGGAGCTCGACGCCGTCGCGCAACGGGCGCTGGAACGCCTTGCGGCCGACGATGAGGCCGGCGCCACCGGCGCGCTTGTTGATCACCGCGGTACGCACGGCTTGGCCGAGGTCGCCCTCGCCCTTGGACTCGCCGCCGCTGTTGATGAGCGGCACGCGGCCCATGTAGCAGTTCGCGACCTGCCAGCGCGTCAGATCGATCGGGTGATCGGTCACCAGCTCGTCGTACACGAGCTTGTCGGTCTTCCCGTAGCCCTCGAGCGCGCGGTAGCCGCCGTTGTTCTCGGGCTGCTTCTGCTTGATGATGTCGGCCTCGATCGTGGCGCCGATGTGGTTGGCCTGGCCCGTCAAGTCGGCGGACAAGGAGTAGTCGACGCCGTCCTTCTTGAACGCAGAGTTGCGCAGGTAGCACCAGAGCACGGTGAACATCCCGAGCTCGTGCGCCTCCTCGAAGGCCTCGGACACCTCCTGCAGCTGGCGGGTCGACTCGTCCGAGCCGAAGTAGATCGTGGCGCCCACGCCCGCGGCGCCCAGGTTCCACGCCTCGCGCACCGAGCCGAACAGCACCTGGTCGAACTTGTTCGGGAACGTGAGCAGCTCGTTGTGGTTGAGCTTGGCGATGAACGGGATCCGGTGCGCGTACCGGCGGGCGACGGAGCCGAGCACGCCGAAGGTGGTGGCGACGGCGTTGCAGTTGGCCTCGATGGCCAGCTCGACGAGGTTCTTGGGGTCGAAGTACGCCGGGTTCTTGGCGAACGACGCCGCCGCCGAGTGCTCGATGCCCTGGTCGACCGGGAGGATCGACAGGTACCCCGTACCGCCGAGCCGGCCGTGGTCGATCACCGACTGCAACGACCGCAGCACGTTGACGGGCCGGTCGGTGTCGCGCACCACGGTGTCGACGAACGAGCCCGACGGGAGGGTCAGGTCCTCCTTCGGGATGCCCTTGCACGTGTACGTCAACAGGGACTCGGCCTCGTCGCCGAGCAGCGTCGTCAGATCCATACGGGCCAGCCTACCCAGCCCCCCAGCCGGCCTTGGGGGCTCGGCGAAGGCCAGCACAGTAGGCTCGAAAGGCACCAACGAAGGGGGAGCCGGTGTCCGACACCGTCCAATCCGACCGCCCGTCGACCGGCGACGGACCCAACGGGCACGGCCGCCAGACGGTCGACCGCGTGGTCATCCGCTTCGCCGGCGACTCCGGCGACGGCATGCAGCTGACCGGTGACCGCTTCACCGCCACCAGCGCGATGTTCGGCAACGACCTGGCCACGCTGCCGAACTACCCGGCCGAGATCCGGGCGCCCGCGGGCACGCTGGCCGGGGTCAGCGCGTTCCAGGTCCACGTGAGCGACCACGACATCCTCACGCCCGGCGACCGGCCGAACGTCCTCGTGGCCATGAACCCGGCGGCGCTCAAGAACGAGCTGCACGACCTCGCGGCCGGCGGCACGCTCATCGTGAACAGCGACGCGTTCGACGAGCGCAACCTGGCCAAGGCCGGCTACGCCACCAACCCGCTCACCGACGGCAGCCTCGGCGGCTACCAGGTGTTCGAGGTGCCGATGACGAGCATCACGATCGAGGCCACCAAGCCCACCGGCGCGAAGCCGAGGGACGCGGAGCGCAGCAAGAACTTCTTCGCGCTGGGCCTGCTGTCGTGGATGTACACGCGGCCCACCGAAGAGACCACGAAGTGGATCGAGGCGCGCTTCGCCACGAACGAGCAGGTGAAGCAGGCCAACCTCCTCGCCTTCAAGGCCGGCTACAACTTCGGCGAGACGGCCGAGCTGTTCGAGACGCACTACGAGATCCCGCCCGCCAAGCTCGAGCCGGGCACCTACACCAACGTGAGCGGCAACACCGCGCTCGCATGGGGGCTGATCGCCGCCGCCCACCAGGCGAAGCTGCCGCTGTTCCTCGCCAGCTACCCGATCACGCCGGCGAGCGACATCCTCCACGAGCTGTCGAAGCACAAGAACTTCGGCGTGCGCACGATGCAGGCGGAAGACGAGATCGCCGCGGTGGGCGCGGCGCTCGGCGCGGCGTTCGGCGGCCACCTCGGCGTCACCGCCACCAGCGGCCCCGGCGTCGACCTGAAGTCCGAGACCGTCGGCCTCGCCATCAGCCTCGAGCTGCCGCTGCTGATCGTCGACATCCAGCGCGGCGGCCCGTCCACCGGCCTGCCCACCAAGACCGAGGCGGCCGACTTGCTGCTGGCCATGTACGGCCGGCACGGCGAGTCGCCGCTGCCGATCGTCGCGGCGAAGACGCCGAGCCAGTGCTTCTTCGCGGCGATCGAAGCGGTGCGCATCGCGGTGAAGTACCGCACGCCGGTGATCCTGCTGTCGGACGGCTACCTGGCGAACGGCGCCGAGCCGTGGCGTCTGCCCGACACGAGCGACCCCAACCAGCTGCCGGACATCTCGGTTGAGTTCGCCACCGCGCCGAACAGCGACGACGGCACCACGTTCCACCCGTACAAGCGCGACCCGGAGACGTTGGCCCGGCCGTGGGCCATCCCCGGCACGCCCGGGCTCGAGCACCGCGTCGGTGGCATCGAGAAGGAGGACGTCACCGGCAACATCTCCTACGACCCCGCCAACCACGAGCGCATGACAAGGCTGCGCGCCGCGAAGGTCGCGGGCATCGCGAAGGACATCCCGCCCGTCGTGGTCGACGACCCCACGGGCGACGCGGACACGCTCGTGCTCGGGTGGGGCTCGACCGAAGGGTCGATCGTCGCGGCCGTGCGCAGCCTGCGCGTGCGCGGGCGCAAGGTCGCGCAAGCCCACCTCGTCCACCTCAACCCGTTCCCTGCCAACCTCGGCGACGTCGTGAAGAAGTACCGCAAGGTGCTCGTGCCCGAGATGAACCTCGGCCAGCTCGTGAAGCTGATCCGGGCCGACTTCCTCGTCGACGCCAAGGGCTACTCGAAGGTGCAAGGCCTGCCGTTCCGCACGGACGAGCTCGAGGCCGCGATCGGAGCGCTCATCGATGACTGACGTCACCGTCCCCGTCACCACCAAGAAGGACTGGACCAGCGACCAGGAGGTCCGCTGGTGTCCCGGCTGTGGCGACTACTCGATCCTCACCGCGCTGCAGATGCTCATGCCCGAGCTCGGCGCCCGCCGTGAGAACACCGTGTTCGTGTCGGGCATCGGCTGCTCGAGCCGCTTCCCGTACTACATGAACACCTACGGCATGCACTCGATCCACGGGCGCGCGCCCGCGATCGCCACGGGCCTCGCGGTGGCGCGCCCCGACCTCGACGTGTGGGTGATCACCGGCGACGGCGACGGCCTGTCGATCGGCGGCAACCACCTCATCCACGCGCTGCGCCGCAACGTCAACCTCACGATCCTCCTGTTCAACAACCAGATCTACGGGTTGACCAAGGGCCAGTACTCGCCGACCAGCGAGCTCGGGAAGGTCACGAAGTCGACGCCGTTCGGCTCCGTCGACCAGCCGTTCAACCCGATCAGCCTCGCGCTCGGCGCGGAGTCGACGTTCGTCGCCCGCACGCACGACATGGACCGCAAGCACATGCAGGAGGTCTTCCGGCGCGCCCACGACCACAAGGGCTCGGCGTTCGTCGAGATCTACCAGAACTGCAACGTCTTCAACGACGGCGCGTTCGACGAGGTGCTGGCGAAGGAGAAGCGGTCCGACATGTTGATCCCGCTCGTGCACGGCCAGCCCGTCCGCTTCGGTGCCGACGGCGAGAAGGGCGTGATGCTCGACGGCCAGGGGCACGCCCGCATCGTGAACGTGGCCGACACCGGCGAAGACCGGCTGCTCGTGCACGACGAGGCGCGCGAGGACCCGGGCCTCGCGTTCATGCTCTCGCGCCTGGCGCGGGGGCCGTACGAGCCGACGCCGGTCGGCGTGTTCCGGGCCGTCCCCCGCCCCGACTACGGCCGGTCGATGAGCCAGCAGCTCGCCGCCGCCCAGGAGAAGCAGGGGCCGGGCGAGCTCGCCAAGCTGCTCACCTCGGGCTCCACCTGGACGGTCTGAATCCGGCGGAACCGGCAAAACCGCAGGTCGCGACCTTCGCGACCTGTCGCGATTGCTACGACTGAGTAATCTGGAAGGCGATCATGCGTGCCCTGCGAGCTCTCTTCGTCGCGTTCGTCCTTGGTTGTGCCGTTTCGGCCGTGCCGATCGGGCCCGAGGTCGCCGGCGCCCAGCAGCTCGGTGCCGTCACCGTCGACCGCGACGGCTGGTGGGACCGAGCCTCCGACCCCGGCCGCCCACCGACGTCGCCCGGCCTCCCGTTTCCCGTGCCGGCCAACGCGCTCGCCGTGAGCGCGTCGGGCGGCGAGCCCGACAAGGTCGCGGCCGTCGGCATCCTCCTGGACGTCGAGCCCGAACGGTTCCAGCGTCTCATCCTCCACTTGAAGGAGGTGGGCGACCCGGGCGCCAACGTCGGCAACAGCGCGGCGGCCATCAACGCGTGCCGGATCACCTCGTCGTGGGCCTCGGTGAAGGACGGCGACTGGGCCAACCGACCCGCGGCCGACCTGTCGAGCTGCATCACCGGCGCGCGCTCATCCGAAGGGGTATGGAGCTTCGACCTCTCGTCGTTCGCACGCAGCTGGCTCGCAGGCTCGCTCGCGGCCAACGGCGTGCTGCTCGTCGAGAACGTCAACCCGCCGTCCACGTTCCAAGTCGCGTGGGGCGACCGCACGGGCACCACGATGAGCTTCTCGCTCGACCTCCTGCCGGCCGAGGACGACGCGGGGACCACCGACGACAGCGCGTTCGACGACTCCACCGACGACGCGTCGGGCGACGCGAGCGCCTTCGAAGATCCCGAGCCGACCGCGGACGACGAGCTCTTCGCCGAGCCCGAGGCCGAGACGTTCGAGTACAGCGGCGAGGACGCGTTCACCGTGCCCACGCCGGCAGCGCCCGCGACCGAGACGACGCCCGAGGTCGTCCGGCCCGCGTCCACCGACACCGGCGTGCCCGCGGCGCTTCGCCCCACGAAGGGCAGGCTCCCGATCGCCACGCTGCTGCTCATCCCGATCGCCCTCGGTCTCGCCTACGCCCTCAGCGCGTCGATGTTCGGTGACGGGGACGCGCTCGTCGTCGCCGGCCGGCGCGAAGGCGGCGTGAGCCGAGCCCTGAGAAACAGGAAGGACCAGGAGGACTGATGCGCACCTACGCGCGCCCCGCCCGCACCCTCGCCGTCGCCCTTGCACTCTGCGCGCTGATCGCTTCCGCGTGCGGCCAGAAGAGCGGCGTCGCCCTCTCGGCCGGCGCCAGTACCGAAGCGGCGCTCGACGACCTCGACAGCAGCACGGTCGGCACCGGCGAGACCGCGGCCGGCGACATCACCGACACCACCGTCGCGGGAACGATCACCGCACCCAGTGGCACGTCTGCCGGCGTGGGACGCACCGCGACCGGTGGCACCCGCACGGCCGGCCCGTCGGCCAGCGCTGGCGGCAGCACGAGCGGTGGGACGAGCGGCGGCTCGGGCAGTGGCACCGCCAGCGGGCCCGTCGCGTCGTCAGGCGGCGGCAAGGCCACCCGCACCGGCATCGACGACGCCAAGAAGGAGATCGTGATCGGCATCCACGCGCCGGTCACCGGCGCGGCGCCGATCGAGCAGAAGACGTTCGACTACGGCAAGGACGTGTACTGGAAGTTCCTCAACGAGAAGGGCGGCCTGTACGGCGGCTACAACGTGAGGATCGTCTTCCGCGACGACCAGTTCAGCCCCACCGTCGCCCGCCAGAAGTGCCAGGAGATGGTCGAGAACGACAAGGTGTTCCTGCTCGTCGGCGCGGCCGGTGCCGACCAGATCACCTCGTGCGCGCGCTACGCCGAGTCCGTCGGCGTGCCGTACGCCTCGGCCGGCGTGAACACCCACGGCCTCGACGCGCTCAAGAACTACTTCGCCTTCTCGATGACGTACGCGCAGCAGGCACCGCTGCTCGCGCAGCTCATCAAGAACAAGCTCGGCAAGACCAAGGTCGGCCTCGCCGTGCTCGACACGCCCGACTTCGTCGACGCCCGCGACGCGGCGAAGGCCGCCATAGCGCAACACGGCGGCGAGGTCGTGGCCGACACCAAGATCCCGAAGACTGCGGGCAAAGCCGAGACCGACGCCGCCGCCGCCGAGCTGGCGCGCAAGGGCTCGGAGGTCATCTACATGCTCATGAGCCCCACGATCTTCGTGAACTTCATCAAGTCGGTGAAGCAGCAGGTCGGCTTCGATCCCGAGCTGGTAGCGCCCGGTGTCACGCTCGGCCTGAACCTCGTGGCCAAGCTCACGTGCCCCGACGCCCAGAAGCTGCAGGTGCTGTCGCCGTTCCCGCAGCTCGACGTGATCGACAGCCTCGACCCCGACTACCAGGCCGCGTACCGCAAGCACGTCACGAACTCGAACCCGCAGCAGTCGCCCGACGACATCGGCATCGCGCTGTGGGGCCTCAACAAGATGCTGCACCAGGTGTTCCTCGCCTCGTCGGCGGACGCCAAGGGCTTGTCGCGCGAGTCGATGGTGGCCGCCCTCACGAGCGGCCGCGAGTTCAAGACGAACGTGTTCCCGACGGTCAGGTTCAGCCCGACCAACCACTTCGGCGCGAACACCTCGCACCTCCTGAAGACGGATTGCGTCGGCGGCCGTTTCGTCACGATCGCGCAGTTCGCATCCGGGTTCTAGAAGCCGCGGGCGAATGGACCGAATCCTCGAGCGGGTCCTGTCGCGCTCGACGCTCGTCACCGCGGCCGTGGTCGTGGGGATCGTCGTGCTCTTCTACGCGCTTGGCATCGAGCAATCGCTGCTGATCGGCCTCATCGGGGGCGCCGCGTACGGGCTGCTCGCGCTGGGCCTCGTGCTCATCTACAAGTCGAGCGGCGTGTTCAACTTCGCCCAGGCCGAGTTCGGCACCGTCGCCGTCTTCGCGCTGTACCTGCTGCACGGCCCACTCGGCTACGGGCTCGCGCTGGTGGGAGCCCTGCTCGTGGCGATCGTGTTCGGGCTCGCCGTCGAGCGGCTCGTGATCCGGCCGTTGTTCGACGCCCCGCGCGTCACGCTGCTCGTCGCCACCGCCGGCGTCGCGCTGCTGGCGGTCGGCACCGAGCTGTACCTGGGCGAGGCCAAGCTGCGCCCGATTCCCGCGCTGATCGAGGGCCGCGCCTTCACGCTGCTCGGCCAGAACATCTCGTGGCAGCAGCTGTCCGTGTTGATCGCGCTGGCGGTGCTCGGTGCCCTCCTTGCGCTGTTCTTCAACCGCACCAACCTCGGTCTCGCCATCCTCGGCGCCAGCCAGGAACCGTTCGCGGCCGAGGTCGTCGGCATCGGCGTGAAGCGCCTGTCCGCCTTCACGTGGGGGCTCGCCGCGCTGCTGGGTGGCGTCGCCGGCGTGCTGTACCTGCCCGTGCTCGGGACGTTCGGCCCCGGCTCGCTCACCATCGTGCCCGGTAGCGCCATCCTCATCCCGGCCGTCACCGCTGCGGTGATCGGCGGCATGACGTCGCTGCCCGGCGCGTTCGTCGGCTGCACCATCGTCGGCGTCGCCCAGGCAGGGGCGGTGAGCTACGAGGGGTTCCGTGACATCCCCGGGCAGGGCTCGGCCATCACGTTCCTGCTCTTGCTGGCGGTGCTGATCGCGCGGCCGCAGGGCCTGCTGGGGCACCGGGCGTAGGCGGGCGGGCGGAGCGAGCGATGACCCCCGTCGACCTCGAGGCCGCGGAGCACGAAGCCGAGGCGCGCGCCGCCGCGGTCGAGGCCGAGCTCCTCGAGCGGGCCAAGGCCGAGGCGTACGAGGCCCCGTTCTCGCCGTCGCCGCTCGGCTGGGTGGTGCGCGGTCTCGTGGCCCTCGTGCCGCTGTACCTCGTGTTCGTGCTGCCGCTGTCGCGACCGCTGTCGGACACACGGCTGTTCTCGCAGGCGGCGATCTACGCCATCATCGGCCTGTCGCTGAACGTATTGATCGGCTACACGGGCCAGATCTCCCTCGGCCACCAGGCCTTCGTGGGCATCGGCTCGTTCACGTCCGCCTACCTCGTCACGGTCGAGAAGCTGCCGTTCCCGGTGGCGGTGATCGTGGCCACTGCGGTCGGCGGGCTGCAGGCGGTGATCCTCGGCGGTGCCGCTCTGCGCATCCGGGGCCTGTACTTCGCGCTCGTCACGCTCGCGTACGGCACGTTCGCCAGCGACACGATCTTCGGAATCAGCGAGTTCACGGGCGGCGGCCAGGGCCAACTCGCGCCGCTGCCCGACTTCGCCGCGAGCCCACACCGCTACTACTACCTGTGCCTCGCGATCCTCGCGCTCGTGATCTGGCTCGACTACCGCATGATGAAGACCAAGGGCGGGCGCGCCCTGCTGGCGCTGCGGGAGAACCCGCGCGTGGCGTCGACGTTCGGCATCGACGTCCCCGCCTTCACGTTGTTCGCGTTCGTGGTGGCGGGCACGTTCGCCGGGCTCGGCGGCGCGCTGCTCGCGCACAAGAACGAGGTGGTGCAGGCGCAGGACTACAACTTCCAGCTCGCGCTGGTGTTCGTGATCATGACCGTGGTCGGCGGCCTGCGCAGCCGCACGGGTGTGGTGATCGGCTCTGCGTTCTTCGCGCTGCTGCCGTACCTGATCGAGACGTTCAACGTGGAGAGCCTGTTCCGCTGGATCGCGGACAACAGCTTCGTGCCGTTCCTCTCGAAGGAGTACGCGCCGATCGTGCTCGGCCCCATCCTGCTGCTGCTCACGCTCACGAAGTACCCGGGCGGCATCGGCCAGCAGATCCGGCCCATCACGAGGTGGCTCGGCGGTCACCGCTTCAACCTCCACGACCGAGGCGACAAGGAGGTGCAGGTCAGCGATGTCCGTGCTTGAGGCTCGCAACTGCTCCATCCGCTTCGGCGGCGTGCAGGCCGCGCGCGACGTGAGCATCGCCGTCGGCGAGTGGGAGATCGTCGGCATCATCGGCCCCAACGGCGCGGGCAAGACGACGACGTTCAACATCATCACCGGCTTCTACGCGCCGGACGAGGGGTCGGTGTGGTTCAAGGGCATCGACGTCACGCGACTGACCGTCGACGAGCGCACTGCGCTGGGCATGGGCCGCACATTCCAGAACGTCGGGCTCGTGAAGGGCTCGACCGTGCGCGAGAACCTCAAATCCGCCCAGCACCTGCGGGCCGACTACTCGGCGGCGGCAGGCATGCTCGGCGTGCCGCGCACGTTCCGCACCGAGCGCGAGCTGAGCGAGCGCGCCGAGCTGCTGCTCGACATCCTCGGGCTGGGCGACCTGTCCGAGACGCGCGTCGCCTCGCTGCCGTACGGCATGTTGAAGCGCGTCGAGCTCGCCACCGCGTTGGCCACCGATCCGGACGTGCTGCTCCTCGACGAGCCGTCGTCCGGCATGGGCCCGGAGGAGGCGCACCAGCTCGGCGACGCGTTGCTCGACCTGCGCAAGCAGTTCGGCATCTCCATCGCGATGATCGAGCACCACGTGCCGCTCGTGGTGCGCGTGTGCGACTACGTCTACTGCCTGAACTTCGGCGAGATGCTGGCCGAGGGCAAGCCCGAGGACGTCCGCTCCCACCCCGAGGTCGTGCGCGCCTACCTGGGTGAGGACCCCGACGAGGCGGTGGCGTAGGCATGGCGCTGCTGGAAGTGCGCGACCTGCGCGCCGGCTACGGCTTCCCCGTGTTGATGGGCGTCGACTTCGACGTCGACGAGGGTGAGACGTGCGTGCTGTTCGGTCTGAACGGGGCGGGCAAGACCACCACCGTCGCCACCATCGCGGGCCTGCATCCTACCGACGGCGGGTCCGTCACCTTCGACGGCAAGGCGATTGCGGGGCGGAGCGCGTCGCAGCTCGTCGGCGAAGGGATCGCGCTGTGCCCCGAGGGCCGGCGCGTGTTCCCGGGACTGAGCGTTGCCAACAACTTGCGGTTGGGCGCGTGGGCGACGCGCCGCAAGTCGAAGCAGAACGACGAGCAGCGCGACCTCGTCTTCGACTACTTCCCGCGGCTGCGGGAACGGGCCGGCCAGCTCGCCGGCACGCTGTCGGGCGGCGAGCAGCAGATGCTCGCCCTCGGCCGCGCGCTGATGTCGAAGCCGCGCTTGTTGTTGATCGACGAGGCTTCGCTCGGGCTGTCGCCCGCGCTGGCCAAGACGGTGTTCCAGGTCGTCAACCGCATCAACCAGGCGGGGACGACGGTGATCATCGTCGAGCAGAACATCGGCGTGTTGCCCTACGCCGACCGGGTGTTGATCATGGAGAAGGGCACGCTCGTGTTTCAGGGCGTCGGCGAAGAGGCCAGACAGGCCAACCTTCGCGAAACCTACTTGGGAGGATGACGTGAAGTTCCGTTGGAACCAGCTGGGCGGTCAGCTCGGCATCGGCTTGGCGTTGGTCGGCTTCGTGCTGATCTTCCTCGGGTGGAACGGCGCCGCGAGCTACGACCGCGTGCCGGCGCAGTTCCCGTACTTGATCTCCGGAGGCATCGTCGGGCTCGCGCTGGTGGTGATCGGCGCCGCCGCGATCGTCGTGCAGGCGGCCCGGACCGATCGGGCCGGACTGCAGCGGTCGGTCGACGAGCTGCGGGCCGCGGTCGAGCGGTTGGCCGGCACGGTTGCGGTGAGCTCGAACGGCTCGCCTTCTCCGGCGGCGGCGCCAACGAAGGCCGTCGCCGTGGCCGACGGGCTCGTGGTCGCCGGGGGCACCAGCTACCACCGCCCCGACTGCCGCTTGGTAGAGGGCCGTGGCGCGCTGCCCGCGATGACGGTCGACGCGGCCGAGGCCGCCGGGCTCACGCCGTGCCGCGCGTGTGACGCCGCCGACGCCGGCCGCGAGCTGCCCGCGCTGGCTGTGACGGACGACGAGCCCGAGGTTGTGCCCGCGCCGGCGCCGAAGAAGGCCCCCGCGCGCAAGCGCACGACCAAGTCGGCGGCGTCGAGCTGAGCCTTCCCGAGGTCCGCGCGTCCGACGGCGACCGCCACGCGATCGTCGAGACGCTGCGGGCTCAGTGCTCGGAGGGCGTGCTCACGCTCGACGAGTTCAGCGAGCGCGTCGGCACCGCGTTGGCCGCGCAGACGCGCGGCGAGCTCGAGCGCGTCACCGCCGACCTGCCGGCGTTGGCCCGGCGGGATCGTGACCGTGCCGACGAGAGCGTGCGGCGCGTCGTCGCCATCGTCGGGTCCAACCGCCGCAAGGCGCGATGGCGCGTCGGTCGCCGAGCGAGCGCGGTCGCCGTGTTGGGCGCGTCGTGGGTCGATCTTCGCCACGCACGGCTGGAGGAGGGCGAGGTCACCGTCCGGGCTTTCACGTTCTTCGGCACCGTCAAGGTGATCGTGCCCGAGGGCGTCGGCACCGACGTCACCGGCCTGCCCGTCTTCGGCGTGAAGACCGACGCCACCTCTGCCGGCGACGACCTCGAAGGTGCGCCGGTGGTGCGGGTGAAGGGTTTCCCGTTGTTCGGCTCGGTGCGGGTGATGAACCGCCCGCCGTACGAGGTTGGCGACGACTAGCTCTGCTTTGCTCACCGTCCGCGCGCAGTCCGTCGGAAGGGGATCGAACGAAGTAGTTGCGGGTGCAATTGGTGGCGATGAAGGGTGTGACGTCGGCGTTCAATCGCGCCCAATTTGCACACACGCAACCATCGGGACAGAGCGTGCAGCAGGCAGGGCGGCGGCCCGGCGGGCGCGCCGCCGACGCCGTCAGCCGAGGTCGAGCGACCGGAACACCATCCCGGTCGCGAGCTTGGGGTGGAAGAACGTCGTCTTCGGCGGCATGCGTTTCCCACCCCGGCCGACGTCGGCGATCTGGGCGACGGTGGCTGGGCGTAGCAGCACACCCGCCTGCGCCTGGCCCTTGTCGACGGCGGCGGCGACGAGGTCCCAGCCGTGCTGGAACGTGAGCTCGTGGGCCACGCCTGCAGCACGGAGGGCGTCGACCGCGACGTCGAGCCGGCTCGAGTCGAGGTCGTGGCCGGCGGCGGCGAGGGTGGACGCCGTCGGGCGCAGCAGCCACGTCCCGTCGCGAGTCAGCAGCGCGAGCGCGCCCACCTCGTCCATGCGCGTGAGGATCGTGCCGTCGGGCGGGGTGGTCGGCGTGACGTCGAAATGCTCGGACAGCGCGCCCACCAGGTCGAAGCCCTCGGGCAGGCCCGAGAGCAAGCGATGGATGGCCCGCACCGCGACCTGGTCGTCGGCCAGCTCCACGAGGAACGTGAGCAGGCGGCCCGCTCCGGTCGCTCCGGTCGCTGCGTCGCCTTCGACCTCGGCCCGGTAGGCGTTGGCGACCTCGAACCGGTGGTGGCCGTCGGCGACCAAGACGGGTCCCGCAGCGGCGACCGCGTCGCGTATGGCAGCGACGGTCGCCGGGTCGTCGAGGCGCCACAGCTCGTGCACCACGCCATCGCGGTCGACTGCTGACGCGTCCGGCGCGCGCGCCTCCACTGGCGCGAACCGGCTGAGGGGCGCGGCGGTGAGCATCCACACCGGCGACAGGTTCGTGCGTGTCGCCCGCAGGAGGTCGAGCCGGTCGGCGCGGTCCTTCGGCGTCGTGTGCTCGTGAGGGAGGACCTCGCCCGCCGTGCCGGGTTCCGGTAGGTCAAGCGCGCCGAGCACGCCCGTCGTCGAGCGAGCCTGCCCGTCCTCGTCGGCGAACTGCATGCGGTACGCGTAGAACGACGGCTCGCCGTCCGCCGCCAGCACGCCGGTGTCGAGCCACTCGCGCAGCAACGCTGCGGCACCGCCGTAGCTGTCGGGCACTTCGAGCCGCACCGCGTTGTGGTCGTCGCGCGCCACCAGCGCGGCGCGGTCGTCGGACGAGATCACGTCGTAGGGCGGGCAGATCACGGGGTCGAGCGACGGCCCGGTGGCGTCGCCCGCATAGCGCACGCCTCGGAACGGGTGGAAGCCGGCCATCGGCCCATCCTTCCATCTTCGGGACGCTGCTAGACCCGGGCGCGGATGACGTGGTTGCTCGACCTCGACGGCGTCGTGTGGCTCGGCGAGCGCCCGATCGCGGGTTCGCCCGAGGCCATCGCCCGGCTGCGGGCGCGGCGCGAGCGTGTCGTCTTCATCACCAACAACTCGAACGACACCGTCGCTTCGTACCTGGCCAAGCTCGAACGCTGCGGCGTCCCGGCGACGGCCGACGACCTCATCACCTCCGCGCAGGCCGCGGCCCGGCTCGTCGAGCCGCACGAGACCGCGCTCGTGTGCGGCGGACCGGGCGTCGCCGAAGCGCTGCGGGAACGCGGCGTCCGCACGGTGCGCGACGGGCCGGCGGACGCGGTCGTGGTCGGCTGGCACCGCGACTTCGACTTCGAGCGCATGCACGCCGCGTTCGTCGCGGTGCGCGACGGCGCGCGCCTCATCGGCACCAACGACGACGCGACGTACCCCACGCCGGACGGCCCGCTGCCCGGCGGCGGCGCGATGGTCGCGGCAGTGAGCTACGCGGCCGGTGTCCCTGCGACGTTCGCGGGCAAGCCGTTCGCTCCCATCGTCGAACTGCTGCACGAACGGGTGGCGGACGCGGCGGTGGTCGTGGGCGACCGCCCGTCCACCGACGGCTTGCTGGCGCGCCGGCTCGGCGTGCCGTTCGCCTTGGTGCTGAGCGGCGTCACGCCCGGCGACGGTCCCGCGCTCGAACCGCGGCCTGAGCGCGTCGCACCCGATCTCGCAACGCTCGTCGATCAGCCGTAGGAATAGGGCGTGCGGTACGCCTCGTCGAGGTTGGGCTGCTGCGGGGGACGCACGGCGCGCCACACCAGCCCGGCGACGACGCCGAACACGAAGCCGCCCACGTGCGCGGCCCACGCCACGCCCGACTGCGGGTTCACGAAGAACTGGCTCACGAACCAGAACCCGAGCAGCCAGCGCGCCTCGATGTCGCGCAGGAAGATGAAGAAGAAGACGATCAACGTGCGGATGGGAACGCGCGGGAACAGCACCAGGTACGCGCCCATCACACCCGCGATCGCGCCCGACGCGCCGACGACGGGAATGGTGCTGCGCGGGTCGACCGCGAGGTGGGCGAGCGTCGCGATGAAGCCGGCGGCGACGTAGAAGAACACATAGCCGGCGCGCCCGATGACGTCCTCGATGTTGTTGCCGAACACCCAGAGGAACAGCATGTTGCCGCCGATGTGCAGCAGGTTGGCGTGCATGAACATGGAGAACACGACCGCCAGCCACACGTTCTTCTGCGGGAACACGGGCCGGGACGTGGTGTTGTCGATGCAGCGGCCGCTGACGATCTCGCCCTCGGTGAGCGGCTCGCTGGTGACCAGCTCGCAGGGGATGGCGGCGGTCTTGAACGTGAACTCGGTCTGGCGGTTGAGCTCGAGGTTCGTGCGCGGCCCGACCAGCGCGGCGCTGAGGCTGTCGTTCTGCACGAAGAAGTAGACGCCGACGCACGCGGCGATGAGCACGAGCGTGACGAGCGGGAAGGTCCGCGTCGGGTTGTGGTCCGAGAGCGGG
>Ga0299907_10000607_pt1 | contig 18125 bp, 20 predicted proteins | sample RVTome_16_FD_198680 | JGI IMG/M metagenome (GOLD analysis project Ga0299907, IMG submission 198680) | Soil microbial communities from uranium-contaminated site in the Upper Colorado River Basin, Wyoming, United States - RVT152D67 (version 2) ...
GTCGGGGATGTTGCGCATGTTGCCGTCGACGTAGTGCCCGTCGAACACCGAGTCCGCCGCCTCGGCCAGCCGGCCCAGCATGTGGGCCCGGTGGTCGTCGGGCACGTCGGTGCCGTGCCAGCGCCACACGACCATCGGCGTGGCGCAGATCTCGCAGTCGGCCACCCAGCACACGTCGTCCTCGTGGTACCAGGGCGTGATGCGCTCGGCGGCGCAGAGCTGGCAGGTCTCGTGTCGTTCGCCGGGGGCCACGGCGAACGAGCGTACCGGCCCCGCCCGGGGGATCACGCCCGCCAGGGACGCCCTCAGCCCGCCATGCAGCGCTCGACGGCGTCGACGACCTCCTGCGGCGGCTCTGCGGACTGGTTGGCCTCCACGATGAGGTCGAACGAGACGCTGCGCACGAAGCAGTCCCCCACCGCGAAGGCCTCGTCGGGGTCCCGCCCGCTGCCGGCGGCGACGGCCATGAGCTGCGCCCTGGCGGCGGGCAACCCCAGCGCGTCGTACGACCGGCCCTCGGTCGCGGCGGCCGCGGCCGCCGCATCGGCGGGGGAGGCGCACGACTCGAGCCCCACCGCTCCGTCGGCCGCGTCTCCGTCGGCCGCGTCGACCGACGCCCCCCCGGCCGGGCCCGCGGTGGCCCACGCCTCGAGCGCCCGGGCGATCTCGTCGGTGTCGGTAGGGCTGTCGCCCACCAGGTCGACGCGCACGCACGTCCGGTCGTCGAGCCGGTAGGCCGTGTAGCGGTCACCGCCCCAGCCGTCGGCGGCCGCCAGGGCCTCTAGCGGGTCGATGCGCTCGGACAGCAGGACGAACAGGGTCGTGGCCCCCAGCTCGTCCGCGCTGCCGACGCGCTCGGCGCCGGCAGGGATGTCGGGCGCGTCGACGTCCTCGGGGGCGTCGCCCGCGAAGTACGACCGCGGGTCGAACAGGTGCTCGCCGCTGGCCGGCGGGTCGCCGAACGCGTCGTCGACCGCGGCGTTGCCGCCGTCGCTGGCGATGATGTCGACCACCGGCTGGCCCAGCACGTAGGGCGCCGCGAACAGGGCCTGGAGGGCGCCCGGCACGTCGCTCAGCTGCTCCTGGCTCTCGTCGTACTCGGCGTCGTACTCGTCCCAGTAGGCGGTCTGCTCGGCGCTGCTCAACGTGGCGATGTACGCCAGCTCGATGCGGGAGGCGTCGCCCTCGATCAGGGCGTCGTACGCCTCGAAAGCGCCCGACGTGGTGCCCGGTGGCGGCCGCTCCAGGTCGAAGGCCTGGTCCTGCGCCACGTGCACCAGCTCGTGCACCAGCGTGACGGCCAGCCGGGTGCTCATCTCGGTGCCCCGCACGGTGACCCGCTCGGTCGCCGGGTCGTAGAAGGCGAGCGTGCCGGAGTCGGCCATCTCGTTGGTCGTGTCGAGCAGGTCGGTGCCCTCCGGCAGCAGGCCGAGCGCGGCGAACACCGCGCCCCACTCGTCGATCATCCGGCGGTCCTCGTCGGTGAGCGCACCCTCGTCGGTGCGCGAGGCGGACGAGTACTCCTCCTCGGTCAGGAACTCGACCGTGACGGGGTGGTCGAACGAAAGGCCGCGCTCGCGCTCGACGAACTCGGCCAGTGGAGCCACCCGCTCGTCCCACTCGTCGGGGTGGTCGCCGCCACCGCTCCTCACGACCACCACCGCCGCGGCGGCCAGGCCGAGGACGGCGACGACGCTCACGGCGACGGCGGGCCAGCGCCGCCGGCCGCGCGGCGGGTACGGGGGCGGGCCCCAGCCGGGCTGCCACCCCGGGTACGGGTACGGCGGGTAGCGATCCGGCGGCGCGGGCGCGTAGCCGGCGGGGCTCCCGGGTGCGTAGGCGCCGGCCCCGGGCGGGAAGGCGCCAGGGGCGCCGGGCGGGTACCCGCCCGGCGGCGGGTGACCGGCGAGTGGCATGGCGGGAGGCCCGCCACCGGAAGGCGCGAACGCCCCCGATGGCCCGCGGCCGGCGGGCGGGGCGTACCCGCTCGACGGCGGGTAACCGCTCGACGGCGGGTACGAGCCCGGCGGTGCGTACCCGCTGGGCGGTGCGTACCCGCCCGACGGACGCCCGCCGCCGGGACGGGCGTACTGGCTCGGGGGCACCGGCGCAGGACCGGCGCCGGGAGGCGGGTCGCCGCCCTGTCCGTGATCGCCAGCAGAGGGCGGGTACCAGCCCGGCGGCACCGGTGGACGACCGCCACCCGGAGGTGGGTAGCCGCCCTGTGCATGATCACCGGCAGGGGGTGGGTGCCAGCCCGGCGGCACCGGTGGACGACCGCCACCGGGAGGCGGGTAGCCGCCCGCCGCCTGAGGCGCGTGGCCGCCGGGAGTCGGCGGGCCCTGCGCCCGGGACCACGGCGAACCGGGCTCGCGACGGGGCGGAGCGTCCTCGGGGCGCGGTGGGTCCGTGTCCGGCCACGGCGGGTCGGCGGTCACGGTGGCGCCCCAAGGGCGTCGAGGCCGGCGCGCAGCTCGGCGACGAACTCGCCGGCCGCCGCCGGGCCGCCGCCGTCGAGCAGGCGACGCACGAGCGCCGAGCCCACGATCACCCCGTCGGCCACCGCCGCCACCTCGGCGGCCTGCTCGGCGTTGGACACCCCGATGCCCACCAGCACCGGCTTGTCGGTGGTGTCCTTGAGCCGGCGGGCGATCTCGAGGGCGCTGCGGGCCAATGCGTCCCGCTCGCCCGTGACCCCGAGCAGCCCGATGCCGTACACCCATCCCCGGGAGCGGGCGCAGACCCGGGCCAGGCGCTCGTCCGACGCGGTGGGCGCGGCGAGCAGGACCGTCTCGACGCCGGCGGCGTCGGCGGCCTGCGCCCACGGCCCAGCCTCCTCGAGCGGCAGGTCGGGCACGATGGCGCCCGCCACCCCGGCGGCGACCAGCGAGGCCGCGAACCGCTCGTGCCCGTAGCGGTAGACGGTGTTGTAGTAGGTCATCACGACCAGCGGCACGCCGCCGGTGTCGAGGTCGTCCATGGCGCCGACGATGCCCTGGGGCGTGGCGCCCCCGGCCAGCGCCCGCTCGGACGCCTCCTGGATCGTGGGGCCGTCCATCACCGGGTCGGAGAACGGGATGCCCACCTCGATGGCGTCGGCGCCCGCCGCGGCGCAGGCATCGACGGTGCGCTCCCACCCGGGGAACCCGCCGGTGACGTAGGGCACCAGCAGCTTGCGCCCGGCGGTGCGCGCCGCCCGCAGCCGAGACTCGAGCGGTCCGACCGCGCCGGCCCCGGCGCCGGTCACCGAGGATCCGGCGGAACGGGCGGTCGTCGTGTCGTCTTGGCTCACGGCCGCGCTCACGACAGGCTCGTCCCCGACAGGTCCGCCCCGAGGAGTCGGGCCACCTGGGCCACGTCCTTGTCGCCCCGTCCCGACAGGTTGACGAGCACGACCTTGCCGGCCAGCGCGGCTCGCTCGCGGCTGATCAGCGCCAGCGCGTGCGCGGACTCGAGGGCCGGGATGATGCCCTCGGTGCGGGCCAGCAGCTCGAAAGCGGCCAGCACCTCGGCGTCGCCCACCGGCTCGTAGCGGGCCCGGCCGGTGACCGCGAGGTGGGCGTGCTCGGGACCGACGCCGGGGTAGTCGAGCCCCGCCGACACCGACTCGGCCTCGAGCACCTGGCCGTGCTCGTCCTGCAGCAGGAACGACTTCGACCCGTGGACCACGCCGGGGACGCCGTGGCCGATCGCCGCGCCGCCGGCCGGCTCGGCGCCCAGCAGCTCGACGCCCGGCAGGTCGGCGAACCCCGAGAAGATGCCGATGGCGTTCGACCCGCCGCCCACGCAGGCCACCACCACGTCGGGGTCGCCCCCGGTGAGCGAGCGGCACTGCTCGCGGGCCTCGTCGCCGATGACCCGGTGCAGCTCACGCACCATGAACGGGTAGGGGTGGGGCCCCATCGCCGAGCCCAGGCAGTAGTGGGTGTCCTCGACGGCGGCCACCCAGTGGCGCAGGGCCTCGTTGGTGGCGTCCTTGAGCGTGCGGCTGCCCGAGGTGGCGGCCCGCACCTCGGCGCCCAGCAGGCGCATCCGGAACACGTTGAGCGCCTGGCGGGCCATGTCGACCTCGCCCATGAACACCGTGCACTCCAGGCCCAGCAGGGCCGCCGCGGTGGCGGCCGCCACGCCGTGCTGCCCGGCGCCCGTCTCGGCCACGATCCGGGACTTGCCCATGCGCCTGGCCAGCAGGGTCTGGCCGAGCACGTTGTTGATCTTGTGCGACCCGGTGTGGTTGAGGTCCTCGCGCTTGAGGAGCACCCGGCAGCCCAGCTCGTCCGACAGGTTGGCGCACTCGGTCAGCAGCGAGGGCCGGCCGGCGTAGTCGCGCAGCAGGCGGTCGAGCTCGCCCCGGAAGCCCGGGTCGGCCCACGCCTCGCGGAACGCCACCTCGAGCTGCTGGCAGGCGGGCACCAGCGTCTCGGGGATGAACAGCCCGCCGAAGTCGCCGAAGCGGCCCGTCGGCCCGGGGTCGCCCATCACGGGCAGGGTGTTGGTGTCGCTCATGGACGGGTCCAGACAGGGGATCGGGGACGACGGTAGGCGACGGGGAGGGCGACGCGACCGCGGCCGGGCGGCGGTCACGGTCGCTCGTCGAGCATCCAGTCGAAGGGGCGGACGTCGCGGTCGCCCTGGGCCGGAGGCGGCGGGGGCTCGGCCGCCCGGGCAGCCTCGACGAAGGCGCGGATCTTGCGGGGGTCCTTGCGACCCGGCGCCGACTCGACGCCGGTCGAGACGTCGACGCCCCAGGGCCGCACCACGCGGACGGCGTCGGCCACGTTGTCGGCGGTCAGGCCCCCGGCCAGGATGATGCGCCGGTTCGAGGGGGCACTTTCGGCCAGCGACCAGTCGAACACCTCGCCCGAGCCGGGCGTCGCCGAGTCGACCAGGAAGGCGTCCGCGGCGTAGTCGTCGGCCTGCTCGAGCTGGGGGTCGCCGGCGGCGAAGGCCTTGATGATGAGGCGCACCCGCTGGCGGATCCAGTGGCTGTCGGCCGAGCTCTCGCGGCCGTGCAGCTGCACGGCCCGCAGGCCGACGCGGTGGGCGATGTCGACGACCTGCTGGCGGGTCTCGCCACGGAACACTCCGACGGTCACGATCTCGGCGGGCAGCCGCTTGACGATGTCGGCCGCCTGCTGGGGCGCGATCTGGCGCGGGGACGGTGCGAACACGAACCCGAGCGCGTCGGCGCCCATGGCCACCGCGAGCAGGGCGTCCTCCTCGCTCGTGATCCCGCACACCTTGACGAACACCGCGGGCAGGCTACCGACCTTCCCCGCGCCTCCCGAAGCCGGATCGACGGCGATCGTGCGACGATCGCCCGGTCAGCGGCCCGAGCGGAGCAGCTCGACCGCGGCGGCCGGGTCGCCGGACGTGACCAGCAGCTCGCCGACCAGCACGGCGTCGAAGCCGGCGTCGGCCAGCGCCGCGGCGTCGTCAGGGCCGCGGACGCCCGACTCGGCCACCCGCACCACCGTGGGCGGGATGGCCGCCCCCACCCGCACGGCCCGCTCGTCGTCGACCTCGAAGGTCACCAGGTCGCGCTGGTTGACCCCCACCAGGTGGGCTCCGGCGGCCAGGGCGCGGTCGAGCTCGGCCTCGTCGTGCACCTCGACCAGGGCGTCGAGGCCGATGTCGAGCGCCAGCGTGTGCAGGTCGGCCAGCTCGTCGTCGTCGAGCGCGGCGGCGATGAGCAGGACGGCGTCGGCGCCCATGATCCGGGCGTCGCACACGTCGGCCGGTGACACGGTGAAGTCCTTGCGCAGCACCGGCAGGCGGGTCGCCGCCCGGGCGGCCCGGAGGTCGTCGGGCGAGCCGCCGAAGAACTCGGCGTCGGTGAGCACCGACAGGCAGGTGGCGCCGCCCTGCTCGTAGGCCTGCGCCAGCGCGGCCGGGTCGAGGTCGGCCGCCAGGTCGCCCTTGGACGGCGACCGCCGCTTCACCTCGGCGATCACCGCCAGGCCCTCGGCGTCGCGCAGCGCGGCGGCGAACCCGCGGGGCAGCGACTGCGCCCGCGCCTCGGCGACGAGCGGGGCCATGGCCCGGTCGTCGCCGGCGGCGCGGGCCCGGTGAGCGGCGAGGATGCGGTCGAGGTAGGTGGCCACCGGCCTCGCCCCGCGGCGGGTCAGCCCGCCTCGCCCTTGTGGCGGACGACGTCGAGCTTGCGCATGTCGGCCGCGCCGGCCAGGAGACCGCCGCCGAGCGCGCCGAGCACCTCGGCCATCGTCGGGCTGGTGGAGTGGACCGTGAAGGCCTCCTCGTCGGCGTAGAGCTCGTAGAACCAGATGATGTCGGGCTCGGCCGCCTCGGTGTGCAGCAGGTACTGGAGCGTGCCGGGCTCGCCGTCGGTGGCGTCGACGAGCTTCCCCAGGGTGGCCAGGGCCTCGTCCCGCTTGCCCTCCGCGGCCGTCAACTTCACGACGTATGCGATCTGCGCCATCGCGGGGACCCTAGTGCCGCCCCGGCGGGACCACCCAGGTGGCCGCCGGTCCGCGGGGCGCGCCGGCGGGCGGCGCCGGCGATCAGCGGGGGCCCTTGCGGCTCATCGCCCGCAGGGGCGCCAGCACGAACAGGCCGGCCGCCAGGACGAACATCCCGCCCGCCACCGCCAGCAGCGCGGGCGCCGTGAAGACGAAGGCCGCGGCCAGCAGCGTGATGGACGCCAGGAGCGTGGCCGGCGGCAGGATCGCCCACCAGCCGTCGAGCGTGCGGCCCTCGCGGACCGGGGTGCCGTCGAGCAGGTCGGCCCACTCCTCCGCGCTGCGGTAGGCGTCGGCGTCGACCGCCCAGCCGTCGCCCGTGGCGCCCGCCCCGAACGGCCCCGCCGGCGCGGGCGCCGCCCCGGCACCGGACGCGGCCGCCGGGCGGCGGGCGAGCTGGCGGTCGTAGGCGGCGCGCCGCCCGGCGTCGCTCAGCACGTGCCAGGCGGCGTTGACCTCGGACATCCGCCGGGCGCTGCCGCCCGCATCGGGATGGTGGTCGCGGGCGGCCCGGCGGTAGGCGGCGCGCACCTCGGCGGCGGTGGCCCGCACCGTCACCCCGAGAACCTCGTAGTGGGTCGGCTCCCCCATGGCGCCCCCCTACGTCTCGAACGGCAGGTCGACGACGGTCGCCTCGACCGGTGCCCCGTCCACCTGCACCAGGGCCGGCGCGGGCGGCGCGACCCGCCTGGCCAGGACCGCGAGGGCGACGCTCCCGGCCCCCGGCCGGGGCGCCACCGAGGTGAGGTGCCCCGCCTCGGCGCCGTCGACCAGCACCGGGGCACCGGGCCGCGGGGCGGTGCCGGAGGGCAGGTCGACGCCGCGCACCAGCCGGGGCACGTTGCCGCCACGGCTGTCGATGCGGGCGACCAGCTCCTGGCCGGTGAAGCACCCCTTGGTGAAGCTGACCGATGCGTCGAGAACGTGGCGGCCGGCCTCCGCGGGGATGGTGGCCTCGGTCAGCTCGGCGCCCATGGCGGGGACGCCGGAGCGGATGCGCAGCGACTCGTACGCGGCCTGGCTCGCGGGAACGGCGCCCTCGGGGGCCTCCCCGGCGCCGGCGCCTACGCCCAGGAGGTCGACGCCCTCGACGGCGGGCCAGCCGGCCGGCGCCCGCAGCCGGGCCTCGGCCCCGGCGGCCGCGGCCTCGGCGCCCGGTCCCCGCAGGGCCACGCAGGGGAGGTCGAGCGGGTCGACGTCGGCCTTGGTCCGCAACAGGAACCTGCGGAGCCGGGCGAGCACGGCCGGGCCGTGGCCGCCCTCGACGTCGAGCACGACCTCGTCGTCGCCCACGCGGGTGACCCGCAGCCAGGCGTCGACCTTGCCCGTCGGTTGCAGCAGGAACGACCAGGCCGACGACCCCTCGGCCAGGCCGGCCACGTCCTGGCTGAGCTGGCCCTGCAGATAGGTGACCGCGTCGGGCCCGGCCACCCGCACCACGTCGCGGGCGACCTCGACGGCCCCCAGGGTCGTGCGCAGGTCGACCGGTGCGCCCGGGGTGCTGGCCGCCCCGGGGGTGGCGGTGGGGGTGGTGCGGTCGCCGTCGGCCGTCATGGGGCCAGTCTGGCACCGTCGTCCCCCGACGCGGCCGGGTGGGCCAGGATGGCCCCATGGACGCTCCCGTGCTGCTCGCCGACCCGCCCGTCACCGACCTGGCCGACCACGAGGCCCGGGGCGGCCTGACCGGGCTGCGCCGGGCCTACGAGCTGGGCCAGGGTGCCACCATCCAGGAGGTCATCCTCTCGGGCCTGCGGGGGCGGGGCGGCGGCGGCTTCCCCACCGGGCGCAAGTGGCAGTCGGTGCGCGACGCCGTCGACGCCGACGAGGAGGACGGCGGCGCCGACCGGGCCTTCGTGGTGTGCAACGGCGCCGAGGGCGAGCCGGCCACGTTCAAGGACCGGGCCATCATGCGAGCCAACCCGTTCGCCGTGGTCGAGGGCGTGGCCATCGCGGCGCTGGCGGTGGGCGCCGAGCGGGCCTTCATCGGCGTCAAGGAGCGCTTCGCGCCCGAGGCCGAGCGGCTGGCCGCCGCCATCGACCAGTTCGTCGCCGCCGGGCTGCTCGACGACACGCCGGTGCAGGTGGTCCTCGGCCCCGACCACTACCTGTTCGGGGAGGAGACCGGCCTGCTGCAGGTCATCGAGGGCGAGGCGCCGATGCCCCGCAACGTGCCGCCCTACATCCACGGGCTGTTCGCCACGGTCCCCGCCGCCGGCTGGAGCGCGACGCCGAGCGGCGTGGTCACCGACTTCTCGGCCTCGAACCCGACGGTCGTCAACAACGTCGAGACCCTGGCCACCGTCGCCCATGTGCTGGCCCGTGGGCCGGAGTGGCACCGCTCGCTCGGCACCGAGCGCTCGCCCGGGTTCGTGGTGGCGACCGTGGTGGGCGACGTGGTGCGCCCCGGCGTCGGCGAGGTTGAGCTGGGCACGCCGCTCCGTGAGGTGATCGAGCGCGTGGCCGGAGGCCTGCCGGCCGGTCGGACGGTCAAGGCGGTGCTGCCCGGCGTCGCCAACCCGGTGATCACCGGCGACCAACTCGACGCGCCGTGCAGCTACGAGGGGCTCGAGGCCGTCGGGTCGGGCATGGGCGCCGCGGGCTTCCTGGTGCTCGACGACACGACGTCGATGCTCGAGGTCGCCCGGGTGGTGTCGCGGTTCCTGGCCGTCGAGTCATGCGGCCAGTGCCCGGCGTGCAAGCTGGGCTGCGGCGCCGTGACCGACGGGCTCGACCTGCTGGCCTCGGGCGAGGCCGTGCCCGAGGACGTCGAGACCATCGCCTACCGGCTGCGGACCTGCACCGACGGCAACCGGTGTTACCTGCCGGTTCAGGAGCAGCGGGTGGTGGGCAGCATCGTCACCGCCTTCGCCGACGAGGTGAACCTCGCCCTCGACGGCGCGCCGCTGCCCTCGCGCGGCTTCGTGCTGCCCAAGCTGGTCGACCTGGCCGGCGGCACCGCCACCTACGACGAGCGCCAGGCGCTCAAGCGCCCCGACTGGACCTACGCCGAGTGACGTCCCGGGCCGCGGCGGGCGGCGGTCATGCGCCGGGCGGCCGGGACCGCGGCCAGCAGGGCACGGGCCTTGTTGCGGCACTCGAGATCCTCGTGGGCGGGCACCGAGTCGGCCACGATGCCGGCGCCTGCCTGCACCGACGCCCGGCCCTCGTCGTCGACCACCATCGTGCGGATGGCGATGGCCGTGTCGATGTTGCCCGAGAAGTCCAGGTAGCCGACCACGCCCGCGTACGGCCCCCGCTTCGTCGGCTCGAGGTCGTCGATGATCTGCATCGCCCGCACCTTGGGCGCGCCCGACACCGTGCCGGCCGGCAGCGTGGCCCGCAGCACGTCGATGGCGCTGCGCCCGGGGGCCAGGTCGCCGGCCACCTGCGAGGTCAGGTGCATGACGTGGCTGTAGCGCTCGAGCGTGAGGTACTCCTCGACCTGCTCGGTGCCGAACTGCACGACCCGCCCGACGTCGTTGCGGGCCAGGTCGACCAGCATGACGTGCTCGGCGATCTCCTTGGGATGCTCGCGCAGCTCGCCGGCCAGGCGGGCGTCCTCCTCGTCGGTGGCGCCCCGGCGGCGGGTGCCGGCGATGGGCCGGGAGATCACCCGCCCGTCGACCACCCGCACCAGCGGCTCCGGCGAGGCCCCCACCAGGCTCAGCCCCGGCTGGCGCACGAAGTACATGTAGGGGCTCGGGTTGACCTGGCGCAGCACCCGGTAGAGGTCGAAGGGGTCGGCGTCGAGGTCGAAGTCGAACCGCTGGCTCAGCACGACCTGGAAGATGTCGCCGGCCATGATGTGCTCGCGGGCCACCTCGACTGCCCGCCCGTAGAGGTCGCTGCCCATGGTCGAGCGCACCTCGGGCAGGGGCTCGCCGGGCGCGGGCGGCTCGACCAGCAGCTCGTCGACCGGCCGGGCGCCGTCGGCGGCCAGCACGTCGAGGCGGTCGACGGCCGAGGCGTACAGCCGGGCGAGGTCGTCGTCGGTTGCTCCCGGCGGTGCCACGACGTTCTCGATGAGCACGACCCGCTGGCGCCAGTGGTCGTAGGCGGCGAGCTGGCCGATGACCGACACGACGGCGTCGGCGTGGCCCTGGTCGTCCTTGGGCACGTCGGGCAGGTGCTCGACCTCACGCACCACGTCGTAGCCGAGGTAGCCGAGCACGCCGCCGTGCAGGGGCGGCAGGTCGGGCAGCGAGGGGGCGTGCCACTCGGCGAGGAGGGTCTCGAGCGCGGCGAGGATGCCCTGGTCGCGTGGCACGGTGGGGGGCACGTGGCCGGCGATCGTCACGTCGAGGCCCCGAGCCGTCAACGTGGCGAGCGGGTTGCGTCCCACGAAGCTCCAGCGGCTCCAGCGGGCCTCGCCGTGCTCGACCGACTCGAGCAGGAAGCCGGTGCCGTCGCCGACGAGGCGGGTGAAGGCAGCGACGGGGGTGGTGAGGTCGGCCAGCAGCTCGCGCCACACCGGGATGACCGTGTGCGTGCGGGCCAGCGACCGGAACTCGTCGAGCGTGGGCCTGACCATCGGACCGCGGCGGATCAGGCGCCGGTGGCGGGCGCGCCGTCCGCGGCGCCGCCCTCGGGGCCGAAGACCCGGAAGAAGCACGAGTGGTTGCCGGTGTGGCAGGCGCCCTGCCCCTGCTGGTCGACCACGAACAGCAGCACGTCGCCGTCGCAGTCGTAGTGGGCGCTGCGCACGTGCTGCACCTCACCGGAGGTGTCGCCCTTGCGCCACACCTCCCGGCGGCTGCGGCTCCAGAACACGGTGCGGCCCTCGGCGAGGGTGAGGCGCAGGGTCTCCTCGCTCATCCAGGCCATCATCAGCACCTGGCCCGTCGACGCCTCCTGGACGATGGCGGGGACCAGCCCGTCGGCGTTGTAGGTGACACGGGCGAGCTGGTCGTCGGTGGCGTCGATGGCGGGAGGGGTCATGGCCGGCACCCCGTCATGCTACGGCCGGGCCCCGCGCCGTCCGAAACGGGATCGCCCGCCTCGGCGGCCGGGTGCCCACCGGGTAGCGTCCCCGGGACCGTGGCCGCCTACAGGTAGAGCCCGGTCGAGGCCTCGCCCAGCCGGCTGGCGGCCACGGCGTGGACGTCGCGCTCGCGCAGGATGATGTAGTCGGCGCCCCGAACCTCGACCTCGTAGCGGTCCTCGGGGTTGAAGAGCACATGATCGCCCACCTGCATGGCCCGCACGTTGGGGCCCACCGCCACCACCTCGGCCCAGGCCAGCCGCTTCGAGATCTGGGCGGTGGCCGGGATGAGGATGCCGCCCGACGAGGTGCGCTCGCCCTCGCCCTGGTCGACTCGCACCAGCACCCGGTCGTTCAGCATCTTGATGGCCAGCTTGTCGCCGGCCTTATCGGCGTCGTGGTCGGGGCTGTGGCTGGGTGTGTCGCCGGCGCGGCGACCGTTGCCGACAGCGGCCGTTGCGGGCTCGGGCACACCTTGACGCTACCGTCCCCCCTCCGTGACGCACGACTCGGACGACGAGATCTCGCTGCTCACCGCCGACGGCGAGGCCCTGGCCGCCGACCTGCGCGTCCCCGCGGCGGTGCGGGCGGGCGCGGTGGTGTGCCACCCCCACCCGGCCTACGGCGGCGACCGCCACAATGGCGTGATCGAGGCGCTGTACCGGGCGCTGCCGCCGGCTGGGGTGGCGTGCCTGCGCCTCGACTTCCGCCACCAGGCCGCCCGGACCGCCACGGGCGAGGGCGTGGCCGAGCGGGCCGACGTGGTCGCCGCCCTCCACCGCCTGGCCACCGAGGTCGACCCGCACGTGCCCCTGTTCCTCGCCGGCTACTCGTTCGGGGCCGACGTGGCGCTGTCCGTCGGCGACGACCGCCACGCCGGCTGGGCGCTGGTGGCGCCGCCCTTCCGCTACTCGGGGTCGCCCCGGCCCGCGGGCGGCGACCCTCGCCCGGTCCTGGTGCTGGCGCCGGCGCACGACCAGTTCGCGCCGCCGCACTGGGTGGGCGAGACCACCCGGGGGTGGCCCGACGTCACGGTCGAGCCGGTGCCCATGGCCGACCACTTCCTGGTGGGCGCCACGGCCCAGGTGGCCCGGCGGGTGACCGCTTGGGTGCTCGAACAGGCCGCCGCCGGCCCGTAGGCCCGCTCACGCGACGACGCGGCCGCCCGCACGCCAGTAGACGGAGGCCTCGCGGTCGAGGAAGCCTTCGTCCACCAGGTAGCGCCGCAGGGCGGCGACGTCGGGATGGAAGCGGCGCAGAGTGGCGTTGACCTGCCGCTCCGGATAGCGCACGCCGACATCGAACTCCTGGGACAGCCGGTCGAGGACCACGCGCCGCCTCGAGCGCTGGGAGGGGATCTGGGTCAACCGGCCCGCCCGGAAGCAGCTACGCAGCACGCGGGCCTCGTCCTCGGGGGCGTCGCCCGTCGGATCGGGGGCGGGCCGCGCGGGCGCGGCGGCGATGGCGGCCCGGCGGAACGCCTCGCCCAGGAGCAGGTGGCGCCCGCCGTCGCGCACCACGAGGTCGCCCGCGATCAGGCGGCCGAGGGCTTCGACGACCTGGCGTGCGCCGAGGCCCGTGGTGTCGCGCACCTCGTCGACGGTCGAGGCGCCGAGCACGAGAGCGGCCACCACGCGCCGCCGCACGTCGTCGGCCAGCAGCCCGACGATGGCACCGGCGTCGGGGACGGGCGCCGAGTAGGGATCCTGCCCGGCGGCCTGCGGGGAGGCGCCCGTCGGGTCGGCCACAGGGTCCACCACGCCGCGAGCCTACGAGCGGGGCGGCGGCGTTTCAGACCGGGCGGACGATCACGCCGGCCCGCTCGAGCTCGGCCTTTGCCTCGGCCACCGTGTGCTCACCGAAGTGGAAGATCGAGGCCGCGAGCACGGCATCGGCGCCGCCCTCGACCACGCCGTCGACCAGGTGATCGAGCGAGCCCACCCCGCCGCTCGCGATCACCGGGACGCCGACGGCCCTCGTCACGGCCCTGGTGAGCTCGATGTCGAACCCCTCGCGGGTGCCGTCGCGGTCCATCGAGGTGAGCAGGATCTCGCCCGCGCCCAGCACCTCGGCCCGCTGGGCCCACTCGACGGCGTCGACCCCGGTGGGCGCGCGCCCGCCGTGGGTGTAGACCTCGAAGCCGCCGCCGGGGCGCCGGCGGGCGTCGATGGCCACCACCACGCACTGGGCCCCGTACTCGGCGGCCAGTTTGGCCACCAGCGCCGGTCGCTCGACCGCGGCGGTGTTGACGCCCACCTTCTCGGCCCCGGCCATGAGCAGGCGGCGGGCGTCGTCGACCGTCCGCACCCCGCCGCCCACCGTGAAGGGGATGAACACCTCGCCGGCGACGCGGCGGGCCACGTCGACCATGGTGCCCCGAGCGTCGGACGAGGCCGTGATGTCGAGGAAGACCAGCTCGTCGGCGCCCTCGGCGTCGTAGCGGGCGGCCAGCTCGACCGGATCGCCCGCGTCCCGGAGGCCCACGAAGTTGACGCCCTTCACGACCCGACCGGCATCGACGTCGAGGCAGGGGATGACCCGCACGCTACGCACCGGCGGCCACCTCCACGGCCTCGGACACCGTGAACGCCCCCTCGTAGAGGGCCCGGCCGACGATGGCGCCCGCCAGCCGGCGCCCCCCGACGTGGAGGGCGGCGAGGGCCCGCAGGTCGTCGAGGGTCCCCACCCCGCCCGACGCGACCACGTCGAGCCCGGTGGCGTCGAGCACCGCGGCGAGCTGGCCGAGGTCGGGGCCCTCGAGCGTGCCGTCCCGGCCGATCTCGGTGACCACCAGCGCCGCCGCCCCGACGTCGTCGAAGCCACGGGCCACCTCCACCGGGTCGCGCCCCGAGCCCTCGACCCAGCCCCGCACAGCCACGTCGCGGCCCCGGGCGTCGAGACCCACGGCCACCCGCCCCGGGTGGCGAGCGGCCAGGCGCCGCACCCAGCCCGAGTCGTCGAGGGCCGCGGTGCCGACCACCACCCGGCGCACGCCGGCGCCGAGCAGCGCGTCGGCCGCGGCGTCGTCGCGCACGCCGCCCCCGGCCTGCACCGGCACGTCGACCACCGCGGCGATGGCGGCCACCACCTCGCGGTTGACCGGCTCGCCGGTGCGGGCGGCGTCCAGGTCGACCACGTGCAGCCAGGGCGCCCCCGCGGCCGCGAAGGCCCGGGCCTGGGTGACCGGGTCGTCGCCGTACACGGTCTCGCGGCCGTAGTCGCCCTGGTAGAGGCGCACGCACCGCCCGCCCCGCAGGTCGATGGCCGGGTAGAGCTCGAAGGCCACGGTCAGGCCGCCTCGGCCGCGGCGGTGGCGCGGTCGACGAAGTTGGCCAGGATCCGCAGGCCGCTCGCCCCCGACTTCTCGGGATGGAACTGGGTGGCCCACAGCGCCCCGTCCTCGACCGCGGCCACGACCGGCCCGCCGTAGTCGCACACGGCGACCGCGTGCTGCTCGTTGTCGGCGGCGTAGCCGTGCACGAAGTAGGCCCACACGGGGTCGGGCAACCCCGCGAGCAGGCCGCTCGGCACCCTGGGGACCACGATGTTCCATTGCATCTGGGGGCGCTTCACGCCGTCGGGCAACCGCCGGATCGTGCCGGGCAGCACGCCCAGCCCGGGCACGGTGGGGCTCTCCTCCGAGCCCTGGTACAGCATCTGCATCCCCACACAGACGCCGAGGAAGGGCCGGCCCGAGGCCGCGCACTCGATGGCCAGCTCGTCGAGGCCGGCCGACTCGAGGGCCTGGATGCAGCGGCCGAAGTTGCCCACCCCGGGCAGGACCACGCCGGCCGCTTCGCGCACGAGTGCCGGGTCGGCGGTCAGGCGGGCGTCGGCGCCGACCCGCTGGAGCGCCTTCTGCGCGGAGTGCAGGTTGCCGATGCCGTAGTCGAGGACCGCGATGAGCGCCATCACCGGCCGATCCTACGGTCGGGCGGCCTCGACCCCTGAACCGGATTCGCCGGCGGTCCCGGCGCTCCGCGCCCAGCCTCCCGTCCGGGTCCTCCGGGGCCACGCCGGGCGCCGGCGAATCCGGCCTGCTCGGCGGCCGGGACGTTCCATCGGGCGATCGCCCGCGTCTCGCGCTCCCAACCCAGCACCGACAGGGTCGCTGTGCCGAGCAGCACGTGGCGGCCGAAGGAGGTGCCCTGCCCGAGCCACCGCGCCCCCAGCACTCGCAGGAAGTGGCCGTGCGACACCAGCAGCGCCCGGTCGACGGCATCCTCCAGCACCCGGTCGATCACCCGGTCGGCCCGCTGGGCGACCTGGTCGGCCGCCTCGCCGCCCGGCGACTCGTGGGTCCACACCGTCCAGCCGGGCACGCGCTCGCGGATCCCGGCCGTGGTCATGCCCTCGTAGTCGCCGTAGTCCCACTCGGCGAGCGCGGGATCGGGCAGGGCGTCGGGGAAGCCCACCAGCGCGGCCGTGTCGCGCGCTCGCCGCCGCGGGCTGGTGAGCACCAGGTCGAACGCCTGGCCGGACAGCGCCACGGCCAGTTGCCGGGCCTCGTCGACGCCGGCCGGCGTGAGTGGCAGGTCGGTGCGGCTCGTGTGGCGGCCGTCGCGGCTCCACTCGGTCTCGCCGTGGCGGCAGAGCCACAGCTCGGGTCGAGCCACAGGCCACTCCCTTCCTCGCGGTCGCCCGGGGCCGGGCCGTCCGCACGGCACACAGCGTGCCGCATCGCCCCACCCCGTTGTGCGTGGGTGACCTGCGCAGCACGGTCCGGCATGCTTGAGCGGTGCTCCTGGTCGGAACCGCGGACGGCCTGTTCGATCTCGCCCTCGACGGCACCGCCGAGCGGCGCGCCCTCGCCGGGTCGGACGTGCGCTCGGTGTCGGGCGACTGGGCGGTGGCCGACGGCTGGGTGATGGCGCTCGAGACCGGAGCTGCGACCGCGATGCCCGACGGCCTGGCGCCCCAGTGCCTGGTGGCCATCGAGGGCGGCCGCGCCCTGGTGGGCACCGGCGACGCCCGCATCGTCGAGGTCGGCGGCCCCGAGGGCCCCACCCGCGACCGGCTCTTCGACGCCGTGCCCACCCGCTCGGGCTGGTCGACGCCCTGGGGCGGGCCGCCGGCCACCCGGTCGCTGGCGGTCGGGCCCGGGGGCACCTACGCAGGCGTGCACGTCGGCGGGGTGTGGTGCCGCCGGCCGGCCCAGTGGATCGAGGTGGTGCCGGCCGAGGCCGACGACCACCAGGTGGTGTGCTCCGGCGACGTGGTGGCCGTGGCCGCCGCCATCGGCGTGGGCCAGAGCGACGACCGGGGGCGGACCTGGCACTGGAGCGACGACGGCCTGCACGCCCGCTACTGCCGGGCGGTGGCGGTGGCCGAGGGCTGGCTGCTGGCCAGCGCCTCGACCGGCCCGGCGACGACCGAGGGCGCCGTGTACCGGCGCCCTCTCGGCGACCCTGAGGCCCCCTTCGCCCGCTGCGGCGAGGGCGAGGGGCACCAGGGGCTGCCCCGGGCCTTCCCCCACAACGTCGACACGTTCGATCTGGCCGCCGCGGGGCCCCTCGTCGCCGTCGGGACGCCCGTGGGCGGGCTCCACCTCTCCGAGGACAGCGGCGCCACCTGGCGCACCATCGCCGCCGCCCTGCCGGGCGTCCACTGCGTGTCGTTCGCGGTCTGACCGCCCTCCGCCTAGAGCGTGCCCTTGGTGGAGGGGACGGTGGCGCCCTCGACCCGCACCGCGTCTCGCAGGGAGCGGGCGACGCCCTTGAACGTGGCCTCGACGATGTGGTGGGTGTTGCGGCCGGCCCGCAGGGTGACGTGCAGCGTGATGCCGGCCTGGGTGGCGAAGCTCTGCCAGAAGTGCTCGGCCATCTCGGGGTTGAACGGCGGGTCGCCGAGGGGCAGCACCTCGCCGATGGGGACGTCATAGGCCACGAACGGCCGGCCCGAGAGGTCGAGGGCCACCTCGACCAGGGCCTCGTCGAGCGGGAACATCCCGCTCGCGAAGCGGCGCACGCCCGCCTTGTCGCCCAGCGCCTCGCGGAAGCACTCGCCGATCACGATGGCCACGTCCTCGACCGTGTGGTGACCGTCGACGTGCAGGTCGCCCTGGGCCTCGACGGTCAGGTCGAAGCCGCCGTGCCGGCCCAGCTGGTCGAGCATGTGGTCGAAGAAGGGCAGGCCGGTGGCGGCGCGGACCTTCCCCTCGGGGCCGTCGAGGTCGATGGCGACGGTCACCGAGGTCTCCCGGGTCGTGCGCTGGCGGGTGGCGGAGCGGGTCATCGGAGCACCTCGCGGAGGGCGTCGAGGAAGGCGTCGTCCTCCGCCGGCGTGCCGATGGTGACACGCAGGCACCCGTCGAGGCGAGGCCACGAGGCGCAGTTGCGCACCAGCACCGACCGCTCGACCAGGTCCTTCCACACCTGGTCGCCCGACCGCTCGCGGGGCCGGAACAGCACGAAGTTGGCGGCCGAGGGCCACACGTCGACCGGCAGGTCGGCGAGTGCGGCGACCAGCCGGCCCCGCTCCTCGACGATGCCCGCCACGCGGGCCCGCATCTCGTCCTCGAAGCCCAGGGCCACCGTGCCGGCCACCTGCTTGAGCGCGTCGAGGTGGTAGGGCAGCACGACCTTGTCGAGCTGGGCCACCAGCCAGGCGGGGCCGACCAGGTAGCCCAGGCGGGCGGCGGCCATCGACCATGTCTTCGAGAACGT
>Ga0299907_10000608_pt1 | contig 18121 bp, 17 predicted proteins | sample RVTome_16_FD_198680 | JGI IMG/M metagenome (GOLD analysis project Ga0299907, IMG submission 198680) | Soil microbial communities from uranium-contaminated site in the Upper Colorado River Basin, Wyoming, United States - RVT152D67 (version 2) ...
TCGGAGTTGCGGTAGTCGATTACCTTGTCTGCCGTTCCCGAAATCGCCAACGTTGGGCACTCGATCTCCTTGAGTCGATCGCCACCGTCATAGGTGGTTCCGGCTGCCGCCTGGGCAGCCCAACCCGCCGGACCCTGAGGGTTGCTGGTCCGGTGGTGGAGAATCCGCTCCACCACTGACCTATCGGGCTCCGGACCGAGGGCATTCTCGACGAAGCGGGCCAATGCCTCCTCCGGTGCCATGGTCGCGGCATTGGCAATCAAATCCACTGTCACTGCAGGCATGGGATATCCCAGCGATGCTCCGGGGGTGGTGGAGAGGAGTACCAGCTTTTCGACCCTCCCTGGAGAACCAATCGCAACCTCCTGGGCGATCATCCCGCCCAGAGACGATCCGGCGACAAATGCTCTCTCGAATCCAGCTGCTGTCAGGACTGCAAGAGCATCTGTGCTCATCGTCTCCGCGGAGTACGGTCCAGGCGGAACCGACGATTCGCCAATACCTCGATTGTCGAAGGTGATCACCGTGAAGTGGTCAGCGAGAAGAGGTACCAGAGGCTCCCAACCCCAGCGGGCGTAGCCAAGGCCGTGAATCATCAGCAAGGGTTCTCCCGAGCCGTGAGACTCCCACGCCAGTTCCACATCGCCGTTGCGAGCCTTCATGCGCTTCTCGTTCTCGTGATGATCGAGCTGATACCGCCCGGCGCGAACAACATCAACAACACAAACAGTGCTCCCAGGATGAAAAGGGGCTCGGACAGTGGCCCGGAAAGCCACTGCGGCAACCCGGCGATGGCGTCGGAGTTGGCCAGAGACGAGAGCCTCAGCGAAAGGATACCGTAGACCAGACCACCCAGGGCTGCCCCCCACAGCTTGCCGGCGCCCCCGAGTACGACCATCACCAGAATCGAGAGCGTGAACTCCGCCGAAGTGGTGCCGGCGTTCGCTCCTCTCACCACGAGCAGATACACCGAACCGCCAAGAGCGGCGAGACCGGAGGAGATGACGAACGAGGCGAGCTTGAATTGAAACGGACGGAGCCCCAACATCTCAACCCGCGGCTCGTTCTCCCTGATCGCAGCGAAGACTCTCCCTGCTTTGGACGAAACGAGTCTCCAGGCCACAACGAACACGAACACCGCAAAGAGCAGAGCCAGCCAATATATGTAGCGCAGGTTCACCACACCCCGAAAGATGTCGGGAACATAGTCGGAGGCGAGGGTCAGCCCCTCTTCGCCGCCCAGAAACCGGAACGGATCGGTGAGGACCAGCAGCGCAAAGGCTTCGGCAAAAGCAAGGGTCACCATCGCAAAAGCGACACCGGCAGTGCGCAGGGCCACCGCACCGAGGATGGCCGCCACTGCCAGGTTTCCGATCACGGCCGCAACGACGGCGAGCGGGTACTGGATTCCAAGATGCTCCATGAGAAGATTTGTCCCATAGACGCCCAGGGCGAAAGGCAGCGCGTGGCCGAAGCTGAGGAGCCCGGTGTAGCCAAAGATGACGTCGTACGACATGGCAAGACCTGCGAGCACCAATCCGACAGCCAGCACCTGGAGGGTCCCCGCACTCTGTATCGGACCTGTGAACAAACCAGGGATACCGAAAGGCATAAATGGCGCTGCGCTCAAGACCACAGCCACCACAGCCAGGACGACGAGGCGCTTCACGCTTGCACCTTGCCGAGCAATCCCTGCGGTCGGATGAGCAAGATCGCAGCAAGAAGGACCACCACTGAGATCGAGCCCATTCCGGTCGCCCCGTAGTTGTTGACATAGACCTGAGTAAGGGCAACGAGGACCGAGGCCACAGCAGTGCCCGGTATCGAGCCGAGACCGCCGATCACGACCACGATAAATGCGAAGATCAGCTGCGCCGTGCCGAGACTCGGGTTGATCCCATTGAAAAAGACCGCACCCAAGGCGCCGCCGACTCCGGCCAGCAACCCTCCGATCGAGAAAACCAATGTGAAGCTGCGCGAGACGTCGATGCCAAGGGCGCGGACCATTGAGGGGTTCTCCACCCCGGCCCGGATTATCAGTCCGTGTCTTGTCCGCGTCAGAAACACCATCAGACCTGCGAACAGCAGAATTGCGACTCCGAGGATCAGCAGACGGTTGTTGGGAACATTCGCTCCGAGAATTGCAGTGGTGTTGCCGAACCAGGCGGGCTGGGCGAGCAGCCTGGGATCGAAGGTGAACCATCCGCCCATCAGTGCCACAGCCGCAGTTCCCAGGCCGATGGTGAGGAGAATCTGTTCGGTGTGCTTGCCGTAGAGTTTGCGGATCAACCCGAGCTCCACCACAGCGCCCGCAACAGCCCCAACGGCCGCTGAGGCGAGAACTGCCACCACAAACCGGGGACCTGGCGACAGTGCGTCCAGTGAGTCCATCACAAACCAGGCTGCATATCCCCCGACGGCAAAGAACGCCCCGTGGGCGAGGTTGAGCACACTCATCAACCCGAAGATCAGTGACAACCCGGACGCGAGCAGGAAGTAGAGGCCTGCCAATCCGAGGGCGCTGATCGTGAGCAGGACGAAGCTGCTCATCGTACCGCGACACCCAGATACTTGCCGGCAAGGTCAGGGTTACTGGCCAGCGTCTCCATGTCCCCCTGGTAGACGACCATTCCCTGGTCGAGCACCACCGCATGCTTGGCGAGGTGGGCCGCAACCCAGAGGTTCTGTTCGACAAGAACAACCGTGGTGTCAGAGGTTGCCGTTACCAGCGCCTGGACAACATCCTCGACGACCGTCGGCGCCAGGCCTTTTGTCGGCTCGTCGATGAGCAAAAGCGACGCCGGGTTGAGCAGTGCCCGCCCGATCGAGAGCATCTGCTGTTGGCCACCTGAAAGGGTGCCGGCCGACTGACCCAGCCTGCCCTTGAGGTCAGGGAAAAGATCGAAGACGAGGTCATAACGAGGCTCGGAACCAGACCGCTCCGCCAACCGGAAGTTCTCGCCGACCGTCAAAGTGCTGAAGACTTCTCTGTCCTCCGGAACGTATCCAACTCCGAGCCGGGCGATGTGATGCGTGGGTTTGCCCACCACCTCGACGCCGCCGACGGTTATCGACCCGGACGCCGGGAGGAGTCCCATCGTTGCGAGCAGTGTCGTCGTCTTGCCCACGCCATTCCGTCCCAGCAGCGCGGTCACTCCGTGCTCGGCGACATCGAAGCTGACGTCGTGGATGACATGGGCCTCGCCCCGGTAGACCTGCAGATTGGAGATGGAGACGAATGTCATCCGCCTCCTCCAAGATATGCCGTGCGAACTCTCGCGTCGGCCATAACCTCGGATGGCTGGCCAACAGTGAGCAGTCGTCCCTCGTGCATGACGGCGATACGTTGCGACACGTCAACCACAAACTCCATCCGATGCTCCACCATGACGATTGCGGTCCCATTTTCGTGAACCGATTGGATCAGCTCCACCAGCGGACCGGTCTCCTCGACGGAGACGCCGGCAGTCGGCTCGTCCAGTAAGAGCACTCCTGGCTTGGCAGAGAGCACAACCGCAAGTTCGAGCTTGCGCTTATCTCCATGGGACAACTCACCTACCAGCGCATCGGCCCGGTCGAGCAATCCGACACGTTCGAGCGATTCCAGCGCACGAAGGGAGGCAGCGTCGCCGGGTTCGGGCACGGAGACGAAGTTGAGACTCCCGCCGATCTCGGCCTGGGCGGCAAGACGAGCGTTCTCGACGACTGACAGTCCCGGGAAGAGACTCGACGTCTGGAACGTCCGACCCAGGCCGAGTCGGGTCCGATCCGCAGGACGGAGACCCGTAACGTCATGGCCAAAGATCTCCACCGAGCCGTGTCGAGGTCGGTAGACGCCCGAGATGAGGTTGATCAAGCTGGTCTTACCGGCGCCGTTCGGCCCGATGACCGACACGAACTCCCCGGACGCAACCGACAGGTCGATGCCCTCCAGGATCACCAATCCCCCAACGCCCCATCCGAGGCCGGTGACAGCCAACACGGTGTCACCGGCCCCGCCGGGTTTGGAGGAGGTCTGAGTCATCTATTGATTGTTGTTGGTTCGGATCAGGATTCGGGAGGGGCGGTGGCGTCGGGCTCGAGAGTCCCCAACAACTCACCCTCGAGTGTCCCGCCATTATCCACGAGCCTTGCCGTGAACATCGGTTGGATCATCGCGTGATCCGAAGCGCGGACCGTCTGAGTTCCTTTCGGAGCCTCGAATGTCCACCCCTCGAGTGCTGCGATCATCCCTTCGACATCGTCAGGACCGGCTTCAGTCAGTGCCTGGACGATCATCTGTGCGGCCACAAAGCCGTCCGGGGTGAACAGGTCGGCTACGTCCACGTTTTCGACCATGAAGTCGTTGACCGGATTGTCCGGGGCCGCCGCGAAGTAGTGGCTCAAGAAGCTGATGCCTGTGGCCGCTTCTCCGTAGAAGGGCCAGGTGACGGTGTCGGCGAGGCCGGTCGCAACTGGTGCGGTGTCGAAAACGCCCTGTTGGTTCATCGCCTGCCACATCGCGCCGGACGTCTCCCCTGCCCAGGCCACGAAGACAAGGTCAGGCGCTGCCTGGTTGATCTGGTCGGAGTAACCGGTGAACTCGGTCTCGGCACCCGGTACAAGCAATGAGTCGACCGTGAAGCCACGCGGGCCCAACACGGCCTCGACGGCTCCCACGTTGGCAGCGCCGAATTCGGTGTCCTGGGCATACACGAGGACTGTCCCACCGTCGGTTTCGACGAGAGACGCGGCAGTTGCCACATCCTGATAGCTCTGGCGGCCTGACCGGAAGGTGTTCGCATTGACACCCGTTACTGCATCTGAGGCGGCGGGCCCGGAGATGTAGAGGATGTTGTTCTCTTCGGCAAAGCCGGCCATCTGCACAGCGACGCCGGAAACGACCGTGCCTGCAATGATGCTGACACCCTGTCCGACCAACTCCGTTGCCTGGCTGATAGCGGCTTCTGGGTCGCCACCGTCGTCAGAGATGACAAATTCGATCGCCTGACCGTTTACGGCTCCAGTGCCATCAGTGGCGAAGTCGAGTCCCGCCTCGAGTCCGGCGAGATATTGGTTCCCGTACCCCTGCAGCGCGCCGGAGGTGCTGGTAATGATCCCGACTCTTATCGGGTCACCCATCGCCTCGGTGGTGGTGGTCTCCTCCGATTGGCTGATGGTGGTCTCTTCGCCGGTTGGGGCCGCGGTAGTCGTGGTGTCGCCACCATCTCCACCACAGGCTGCGATTACCAGGGCAATCGCGGCCAACAAGCCGATTCTGGCACGGAACATTTTTCCTCCTCGGTTTCCGCGGACCTCTGATCGCAAAGATGAGAGGTGATTCAGGTCTTACTTAATCGGGATTCAGGTCGCCTGTCAAGGGCGAATGATGAATCGGATACAGTTGCCGCCGGCCGGCTGTTACCTCCGGCGACGCCAGCCGACGACCAAACCGACCAGGAAGGTGATGAGAGCAGTGAGCGGGAGTTGGGTCCGTTTCTCGGGGTCGTCCCGGAGTTGAGCGTGGTCATCGATGAATACGACGTGGCTGTCGTCGAGCTCGTAAACCAGACTCCTATAGCTCTGGGTGACCTCTGCACCGAACAGAAATACCGAAGAGAGCAGATAGGCGAGAAACAAGAGGAGCACGATGGATCCGGAGACTCCAAGGGCGGACGGTTCGTCGCCCCATTGCGAGAAGTAGAACCCGGTCATATATCCGGCGATAGAGAACATCGTGGCAGTGAAAAGCGCCCCGATCCAGACCGGCTTCCAGGGAAGCTTCCTCAACGTGAGTGTCTGGAACACGAGGCCAAACATCAGGATCATGAAAGTAAAGGCGACTACGAACCCCAGGGCGCCGACAAAGGCGACGGGAATGTTGAGCAGCCTGGAGATGGCCGATCCCGCGATCTGGGTGGCTGCGTTCGCTGTGAACAAGGCAGTTATGGAGATTCCAATGCCGACGGTCCAGAGGACACCCACCAGGCGTTGCACCGCCATCGCCAAGAGGCGTCGCTCGAAAGGAATCGGGACCTCGAATATCTGATTGAGGTCGCGCTGGAGCTCGAGAAAAAGGGTCGACGATGACCAGAGCAGCAAGATCACACCGACGAGAGCCGCGGTGTCGGCACTCTCCAGAGCGCCGTCGAGAACGTCTGACATCACCCCGGCCATCTCCGAGCCGGCGACATCGGTGACCGCATCGATGATGGCGGTCCGGGCCTCGAGGTTTCCTCCAACGACAAAGCCGGCGATCGAAACAGCAATGACCAGCAGGGGCGTGATCGCGAAGACAGTTCGGAACGAAACGGCCGCGGCCATCCGCCCGCCCACGTTGTTGCCATAATCACGGGCTGCGCCTTTCAGCACCGCGATCGCGGTTTTCAAGCGTCGTGAGTTGGTCATTCTCATTCAGGTTATCGGCGCATACACTGCAACCCGTGAGTCATCCCTTCCCTCCAGCGGTCAAGACCATGGAGGCGCGCACATCCGAGACCTGGCCGAAGGGTGACCATCTTTACGAACCGAAATGGGACGGCTTCCGATCCATTTCCTGGTCAGCGCCCGACCCTCGAATTGACTCGCGCAACGAACGCCCTCTGTTGCGTTATTTCCCCGAACTCCGACCGGCTCTCGACCAACTTCCACCGGGAACCGTCGTGGACGGGGAGATCGTGGTTGTTATTGAAGGAGTGACCGAATTCGATGTCCTGCAGCAGAGGATTCACCCCGCCGAGTCGCGGATCAAGCTCCTGTCCGAAGAGACCCCTGCCGAATTGATTGCATTCGACCTCCTCGCCTACAAAGGTGAGGACCTGAGGGAGAAACCTTTTTCCGAAAGGCGCGGGGCACTCATCGAATTGTTGGGGTCACTTGAACACCCTTGGCATCTGACACCGCAAACTGATGATGAAGAGGTGGCGAAACGGTGGTTCGACGAGTTCGAGTCGGCAGGATGCGACGGCATCATCGCCAAGAAGCCTGACCTCGTATACGAGCACGGCAAACGGGCGATGACCAAGATCAAACACCGGCGGACGGTCGACGTAGTAGTCGGCGGATTCCGTGAGCACAAGGACGGCGGGAAGGTCGGATCTCTCCTTCTTGGCCTCTACAACGAGAACGGCGACCTCCACTTCATCGGCCATTGCTCCGGGTTTCCCGACGTCGACCGGGTCGAGATCTTCGATCGCTTCACAGAGCTCGTATCCGACGACAGTTTCGGCGAAGACGCCAGAATGCCCGGAGGGCAAAGCCGTTGGTCCGGTGGCAAAGACCTATCGTGGACGCCGGTGAAGCCGGGAGTCGTCATCGAAGTCAGCTACGACCAACTCGAAGGGGAGCGGTTCCGCCATGCGACGAGATTCCATCGTTGGAGGCCCGACAAGGATCCCGAACACTGCACAACCGACCAACTCGAGCTCCCCGAAGGCCCCGGCTTCCGCGAGGTCGTCGTCACGTGACGGAATGACCATCTCAGGGATGACTCAGGGGTCTCCCCTATTGTCGTTGTGCGGAGAACGGGCCAAAGTGGGCGCTTCGTGACAGATTCAGTAGTACAAGTCACCGGCCTCACCCATGACTATGGCGAGGTTGTTGCCCTCAAAGACCTGGACATTCAGATCCCTGCCGGCATCACAGGGCTCGTCGGCGCTAACGGCGCCGGCAAAACGACGCTGTTGCGCATACTGCTCGGTCTCATCCACCCCACCGAGGGACACACGTCGGTCCTGGGTCATGACAGCGAGGGCGAGCCGCTCGAAGTCCGGAGCCGGGTCGGGTACATGCCCGAAGGAGATTGCATTCCCTTCGACCTCACCGCCGCCGAGTTCGTCGCTTACACGGCCCAGCTTGCAGGCCTGCCCAAGAGCGAGTCGAAACGGCGGGCTTCGGAGACCCTCTTCCTTGTCGGCCTTGCCGAAGAGCGCTTCCGATTCCTGGGTGACTTCTCGACTGGTATGAAACAGAGAGTGAAGTTGGCGCAGGCCCTGGTCCACGATCCGGCGCTGATCCTTCTCGACGAGCCAGCTTCGGGTCTCGACCCCAAGGGCCGGGACCAAATGCTCGCCCTGATCCGCCGACTGGGTGAGCTGGGACTCAACATCATCATGTCATCTCATGTCCTCACGGACATCGAACAGACCTGTCATTGGGTCGTCATGCTCGACGGGGGCAACCTGCTCAAGTCCGGGCCCCTCGGTACCTTCGACCAACAGAGCACGGTCCTTGTCGAGGTGGTCGACAATGCCGAAGCGGTCGCCAGCCGGCTTGCGGCATCGGGTATTGAGTCGCATGTCGACCAACGCCGGTTGGTCGTCGGCCCCGGTGACGCCACACTCGAGTCGAAGATCGTCGCTGCGGTCGCCGCCGCGGATGCCGGGCTGATCAGGATGATCCGTTCCTCTGCCTCCCTCGAAGACCTCTTCATGGAAGGGAGCCCTGTTGGCTGATCGGGTCATCTTCGACCGCGGCTATCGCAACTACGACGGCCCGAGGCTGGGTCCGGCCGGAGCGCGCGCTGCCGTGTACCGCGACGGCATCCGCAGGGTGCTCGCGCTCGGTCGCAAGGCGCGAGCCAAGGTCTTCCCGTGGTCCCTCATCGCCATTGCGGTGATCGCGGCGGCGATCATCATTGGGACCCATTGGGTTATCGGGAATCTCGATGAGAGCTTGCGCGAGGGCGTTCCCACCTACGGGGGGCTTTTCGACTTCTATTCAGGGATCTCGCTTCTGTTCATCGCCTTCTCCGGCCCTTTGCTACTGATTCCCGACAGGACCGCCGGAGTGCTGTCGGTCTACTTCTCCCGCCCACTGACCGTCGACGGGTACCTCATCTCGAAGTTGGGCGCTTTCGCCACAGTTGTCGGCGCCATCTACATCGTTCCCCAAGTCCTGCTCCACCTCGGCCTCGGTCTCATCTCGAGCGACGGTTTTATCCCCTACATGGGCGACAACCTCGACATCCTATGGAAGGTGCCTGTGGTCACTTTGGGATTTGTGGCCCTGCATGCGTCCGTCATCTTCCTGCTCTCGGCGTGGATCAACCGCACCGGAATCGCCGCAGCCTCGTTCCTGGGGATTTTGATCGCCGGGCGCGTCATTGCCGGCCTGATCTCGGAAGTGACTTTCACGGGTTCTCGATGGGTGGCACTACTCGCCCTCGACCACCACCCGAGGATCATTAGGGATTCTTTGCTCGGAGACACAGTCGATTACCCGGCCGAGATGGCCGGGTTCGGGATCTGGACCTCCCTCATCATCATCGCCGTCCTCGCCGTCCTCGCGGTGTTCGTGGTCCGCCGCCGTTATCGGAGACTTGCATGACCGCCACCGTCGAGATCAAAGAGCTATCGAAATGGTTCGGCAACAAGGTCGCTGTATCGGAGCTCTCGGTCAATTTCTCTCCCGGGATAACAGGACTCCTCGGACCGAACGGAGCCGGCAAGACCACGATGATGCGGGTGGTCGCAGGCCTCCAGGTCCCATCCCAGGGTTCGGTTTCGATTCTTGGCAAAGATCCGCGAACCGATCCCGAGATCTACCGCAAGGTTGCCCTGGTCCCCGAGGACGACGCTGTTTACGGGCACCTCACTGCGAGTGAGTTCGTCACTCTCGCCGCCCGCCTCTCGGGGGTCGACGACATCGAGCGAAGAGTGGTCGACGCCATCCAACTGGTGGAGATGAGCGACTCCTCCGACCGGAAGCTCGACGGCTTCTCCAAGGGGATGCGTCAGCGGATCAAGGTCGCCGCCGCCCTTGTCTCCGGGCCCGAGATCCTGCTTCTCGACGAGCCCCTCAACGGCGCCGATCCGGTACAGCGGGCACGACTGATCGCACTGTTCCGGCGTCTCGGTGACGAAGGGCGGACAGTCCTCGTCTCATCCCATGTCCTCGCTGAGGTGGAACGTATGACAGACCAGGTTGTGGCGATGGTCGACGGGAGGCTGGCCGCAATGGGCCATATCTCCGAAATCCGGTCGGCCATGAGCGACAAGCCCAGACGGGTCTACATCGAAACCGACCACACCCGGAGACTGGGCTCGGCGCTGCTCCAACTCGATGGGGTGGTCGGCATCGAACTGGACGACGACCGTCTCACCCTTCAGGTGACAGACGCCCAAGGATTCGCCCGCGGAATCCCGAAGATCCTCGCAGACGGGAACTACGCCGTCACCCGTATCGAGCCAACCGACGAGTCCCTTGAGTCGGTGTTCAGATACCTGGTGGAGGGCGAATGACCCATCTCGTAGCCCACCTCTACCGGCGGACCATGCGGAAAGGCCGGCTGATCGGGCTCACTGCATTGTCAGCGGTTCCAGCAGTCCTCTTTCCGCTGCTTGTTGCGAGCGGTTTGGAATCCGCTGAGCTGAGCGGCACATACGCCGGCGTGGTGACAGGGGCTGGATATACGTTTGCGATAGCGGCGCTCGTCATCTCGGGAGGGGTTTTAAGGGAGGAGCGTGACAGCGGGACCCTGCCTTATATCTACATGCGACCTTACTCCCGGTTCAAGCTGGCACTGGCCAGCGTGACGGCCGGCGCAGCGGCGGCATCAACTCTGGGAATTGCGGCGTGGGCGTTGACTGTCCTGACCGGTTTGCTCGTCGGCGCGGGGCCCTCCGTGACCGGTTCTGGTATCACACTCTTCGTTCCCGCCGCGATCGGGTATGCGGCAGTTTTCGTCCCGCTCGGTTACCTTTTTTCCCGTTCACTTCTCATCGGCCTCGGGTACGTGCTGGTGGGCGAGACGATCCTCGCCTTCGTTATCCCCGGGTTGGCCCAGCTCTCCATCTGGCGTATCTCGATGTCGATCTACGCCAGCGTCGCCGATTTCGGGCCGGATTCCGTCGCCGGTCTTGGGCCAATCGCTCCCGGCGCCGGGGGCGGGATTACCAAGCTGGCCGCAGTGCTCGTGCTGGGTGTGGCACTTCTCACCTGGGCGCTCCGCAAGCGCGACGCCCTATAGACATCGTCTGTGGGCCTTCAGTATTCGTCGTCGGGGCGGCGTTGTTTTGATGGCTGGACCCGCGGCGGCTCGCCTGGCATCTTCGGGTAGTTGGGCGGCCATGGCGCTTCGCCGATCCCGTTTTCCTCGTCGCGAACCACCCACTCCATGAGTGTGTCGATTCGACCTACTGCCTCGTCGATTCCGTCTGTGAGATCCCCCACCTTCTGGTATCTCTCACTGGCGAAACGATCCAAGGGAAAGTCCTCGATCTCGACATCCGGGAGCTCCTCCCAGGTGAGAGGTGCCGACACGAAACCGGTCGGCCGGACCCCATAGGCCGACGACACCGATTTGTCCCGGGCGTTTTGGTTGAAGTCGATGAAGACCCCGTGGCGCTCCTCCTTCCACCATTTGGTGGTGACCAGGTCCATCCGCCGCTCCAGCTCACGGGCAAAGGCAAGAACCGCCCGACGGGTCTGGAAGAAGTCCCGGATCGGCTCGATACGCACGTACACGTGGACTCCCCGGCTACCCGAGGTCTTGGGCCAGCCGACCAGCCCGAGCTCGTCGAGCAGTGCCTTGGCACCGATCGCAGCTTCCTTCACCTGACCAAAAGTGATCCCCGGAGTTGGGTCGAAGTCGAATCTCAGCTCGTCGGGGTGGTCGGTGTCGGAATCCCTCACCGGCCAGGGATGGAAATCGAGACAACCCAATTGGGCGAGCCTCACAACGTCTGCGGCCGTCCTCGGCACATTCATCCGGCCAGGCCGCTGGGATGGGAAGAGAATCTGGACCGTGTCGAACGGTGAGTTCTTGTTCGCCCTCTTCTGGTAGATCGGATCGACGTCGACGCCTTTCATATAGCGCTTGAGCATCGTCGGCCGGTCCTTGATCCCACGAGCAGCTCCCTCGCCCACCGCTACAAAGTGCTTGACGACATCGAGCTTGGTCCATCCCCGCTCCGGGAAAACCACGCGATCGGGACTCGATATCCTGACCTCGTCGTCGCCGACAGTCACCACGACATGGTCTGCCATGCTTACCTACACACCTGGATGTGATTCATCAGGATGAAACCTTAGAGAGGGGATGACAGTCATGGGCCTCGTCGAGACGGTTCGCGACTCCGTGATCGGGAAAGACACAGCGGTGCTGACCCCGTTCGGCCTGAAACGGCTCACCTACGCCGACTACACGGCATCGGGCCGTTCCCTCTCGTTCATCGAGGATTACATCCGGTCGAAGGTGCTCCCGATGTACGCCAACACTCACACCGAGACCTCCGGGACGGGTCTGCAGACGACCCGGTTCCGCGAGGAAGCCCGACAGATCATCCGCGAATCTGTTGGTAGCAACAGTGACGAGCACGCTGTGATCTTCGCCGGGAGCGGCGCCACCGGCGCCGTCGACCGACTGATCGGCATCTTGGGTCTCCGCATTCCATCGGCCATCAACGAGAAATACGGTTTCGCCGGGCAAATCCCGACAGGTGAGAGACCCGTTGTCTTCGTCGGTCCGTACGAGCACCACTCCAATGAGCTTCCATGGAGGGAGACCATCGCCGAGGTCGTCGAAATACCAGAGGATGCCGACGGCCATGTCGACCTCGCAGAGCTCGAAAAGATGCTGATCGAATTCGCAGATCGTCCCCTCAAGATCGGGTCGTTTTCGGCAGCCTCCAATGTGACCGGGATCATCTCCGACACCAGTGCAATCGCCTCTTTGCTCCATGAGCACGACGCTCTCTCCTTCTGGGACTTTGCCGCTTCAGCGCCCTACGTCGGCATCGAGATGGGGACCCGACACGAATCCGCCAATTACAAGGACGCCATATTCCTGTCTCCGCACAAGCTCGTTGGCGGACCCGGCACGCCCGGGATCCTGGTGATTCGCAAGGAGTTGATGAGAAATCTGGTCCCGGCTGTCCCCGGCGGTGGGACCGTGCAATATGTGACAACGGACAGGCATACGTATCTTGCCGATCCCGAGCACCGCGAAGAAGGCGGAACTCCGGCGATAATCGAGTCGATCCGAGCCGGTCTCGTTTTTCGGCTCAAAGGTCAGGTCGGAGTCGACACCATCCGGGAACGGGAGCACTCCTTCATTCGACGGGCTATAGACTCCTGGTCGACGAATCCGAACATCCGGATCCTGGGCAACCCTGAGGCTGAACGGCTCTCAATCGTCAGCTTCGTTATCAACCACAAGGAGCAAGTCCTCCACCACAACTATGTGGTCGCCGTGTTGAACGACCTCTTCGGCATCCAGGCGCGCGGTGGTTGCAGTTGCGCCGGGCCGTACGGCCATCGTCTCCTCGGAATCAACGACGAGACCACCGCCAGGATCGAAACCGCGGTTGCCGACGGCTGCGAGGTGATCAAGCCGGGATGGGTAAGGGTCAACTTCAACTACTTCATCCCCGAGGAGGAGTTCGATTACATCATCGAAGCGGTGCACATGACGGCCCGCGACGGTTGGAAGTTGCTGCCTCTCTACGAATTCGAGCCGTCCACAGCAATCTGGCGTCACCAGGACGGGCTTCCCGCGCCTCCCGCTTCCTTGCTGCATGTGTCGTTCGCTGAGGAACCACAAAAGCCGCCCACGCTCCCGATCGAAGTGCTTTCCAACCAGATGCTCGACGCAGCCGCGGTCCTCTCTTCTCCGATCACCGCAAGCCCCGCGATCGTTGCCCTTACCGATGCCGCCGAAGCCCTCCGCTGGTTCCCAAGCCCAGCTGAGGCTTCCTCGACATAACTGTCCTCCCGCCTGCGCCGAGGTTGGTTCCTGCGCCCGACGGAGGAGGGCGGAGGTACGAGAGAGAGGTCCCCTCGGGCTGGGAGCTTGAACACTGTTGGTGGGAACGCCCCACACCCGCTATTTGTAGAAGGGCATGCGGCGCAGGAGCTTTAGAGCCTTGCCGAGGAGGACGCGGTATCGGTCGTAGCTCATCCCACCCGGCGGAGCGAACGCAGGGATCAGATGTTGAACGGCAATTGTTTGGGGGTCGGTGTACTTGAGAATCCCCTCAGAACCGTGCCTCCGGGAAAGGCCGGACGCCTTCATGCCGCCCATCGGGGCGTCGTAACTCGACCAGGTTGCTGCGTACCCATCGTTCACGCCGACGGTTCCGGCTTCAAGACGGGCGGCCAGCTCTACACCGGCTCGGGTGTTCCGGGTCCACACACTGAGATTGAGACCGAGGTGAGAGTCGTTGGCTTTCTGAATCGCGGTTTCCGCGTCGGGAACCCCGTAGATGCTCACCACGGGACCGAAGGTCTCCGTTCTGCAGACTTCCATCGACTCGTCGACGTCGGTGAGCACGGTCGGCGCGTAAACCAAGGGGCCAACATCCGGACGGGGTTTCCCGCCGGCGAGGAGCTTGGCTCCGCGAGCAACGGCATCTTCAACGTGACGATGCACATCGTCAAGGTGACCCTGGGTAATCATCGAGCTCATGATGCCCGGGAACTCGTATCCGACGCTGAGGTCCAACTCGCCTACTGCGTTTACAAAACGTTCGGTGAATTCGCCGAGAATCCCCTCCTCGACGTAGATACGCTCGGCGGCGATGCACAGTTGGCCGCCATTGGCGTACACCGCCCTGATGATTCCGGGGACTGCTTTGTCCAGGTCAGCGTCGGCAAGCACGATCGCCGCGTTCTTCCCGCCCAGCTCCATCGACGTGCCGATCATCCGACGCCCAGCTTGCTCCGCGATGAGACGGCCAACAGCAGTCGACCCGGTGAACATAATAAAATCCACAGCATCGACGATTGACGGTCCGATCAGTTCGCCCCTGCCCGTGACCACTTGAATCAGGCCCTCTGGCAACCCTGCCTCCTCAAGGAGACTCACGACATAGAGAGTGGAGTAGGGGGTCTTCTCGTCGGGCTTTATCAGCGCACCGTTGCCGGCGAGCAGAGCGGGGATTGCATCAGAAATCCCCAGCGTGAAAGGGAAATTCCACGGCGTTATGAATCCGACCACACCATGTGGATGTTTGTATTCGTAAGCCTTTGTCAACAACGGAAGGGAGACTCGACGACGACGCCGCCTGAGGAGGCCCGGTGCTGTGTTCGCGTAGTAACGGGTAGTCCCGACTGTGTCGTACACCTCCTCGAATGCCGGGACCCGAGCCTTCCCTGCTTCGAGTTGGACCAGGTCCATCGCCTCCTCTGCGCGATCGATCAATAGATCGTGGAAACGAATGAAGATCCTGCCTCGGGTTCCGGGCGAGAGCTGCTCCCAGGATGTTTGCGCTTGCCGGGACGCGGCGACGGCGTTGGTGATGTCGTGGTCGAGAGCCTGCGGGACGGAGCCGATCTGATCGAGGGTGAAGGGGGCGAAGACCGGGATTTGTTCGCGATCCGCTTGGACATCGATCCTTGCCTCGAGGGATCTGAGCAGTGCGGGGGTCACTCGCGGAGCGAGTCGTGTCTCGTCGGTCAACATCATTGATAAGAATAGATGAACCTCAGGCTGCTGCCTGCCCGGATTCGTTCGCAGCGAAATGACCATGCAGAGTGCGCGTCCTCTGTCTTATCCTCGTCACATGCCGCATATCCACCAGATCAACGTTTCGAACGGCGGTGTCCCGAAACTAGCCGTTGATCGAGCCCGGATCGGTCTCGGCGGCGTGGAAGGCGATTATCAGGCTGACCGAGAACATCATGGCGGGCCCGATCAGACCCTGTGCCTCTACTCTCTGGAGGTAATCGAGATGCTCAAGGGCGAAGGACATCCGATCGCTCCTGGATCCGCCGGCGAGAATCTGACCATCTCCGGGCTCGATTGGTCCGGGATCGCCCCCGGCCAGCGCTTCCAAGTCGGTGACGATCTGGTCATGGAGATCACCGACACCGCCACTCCGTGCAGTAAGAACGCACAATGGTTCGTCGACGGAGACTTCAGGCGGATGTCCGACTTCAAACATCCCGGATCGTCCCGGTGGTACGCAAAAGTGGTCACTCCTGGCTCGGTCGCCGTTGACGACCGGGTAGTTCCCCTCAGACCCTGAGGAATTCCACTGTCCGCTTCCATGCCAGATCGAAGGAGTCGGGGTCGAAGGTCTCGCCGTCAGGGTCGCCGAACCCGTGGAGTGTGCCCGGATAGTGATGGAATTCGACATCCAGGGACTCGAGTCCCATGGTCGCCTCCATGAACGCAGCCTCGTCTTCTGAGATGTATGCGTCCGTCTCGGCGAGGTGGACCAGGTAGCGGGAGCGAGAGCCTGCAAAGTCGATCTGCTGGGTGCCGTAGAAGGAAACCACCCGATCGATGATCGAATGGAGGCGGACCGACGCCCACAACGCCAGCGAGCCCCCCATCCCGAAGCCGATGACGGCGATTGTGGGTTCGGACGACTTCTCCTCGAGTAGCCGGACAGACGAGAGCACCAGCGATGCCAGCCTGTCGGGGTTGGCTTTCCCGAGATGGTCAACTGCCTCGGATTCGGTCTCGGGGATCTCACCGAAGTTGATGTCCGGCACGAGGACGGTGTAGCCCTCGTCTGCGAGACCATCGGCAAGGGCCTTCACCGCTGAGGTCAGACCCCAGAATGAGTGGAGAAGAAGCACACCCCGACCGCTGTCCTCGCCGATCTGGATGAAATACGCGAGATCTTTGGCCACGAGTCCGAAATTAGTCTGGGGGACGCTTTACGCGAGCTTCAATCAGTCGTGAGCGAAGGACATCTCGCGCCGAAACTTCTTCCAGTCGGATGCCTTCGTCGACCACAGCACGTCGGTCGCGAGCGCCACGACACCCATCGCTACGAGGGCCCACACTGCCCAGACAGGCACTCCGGCGGCCAAACCAGCACCGATCATCAGGAAGGGGAGCAACTTGGTAACGATGGCCCCGGCAGCATGCATCCAGGCTCGGGAGCGCGGTGGCGTCCGCAAATAGCTGGAGTAATCGGTTTTGACGCCCGGTTGCGGTTGAGTGATCTTGCCGATAAACCAAGCAGTGAACTTGATCCCCACCGCCATACCCACCAGGAGATGGGCGAGTCCATGTGTCGTCACCAGGAGAACCCCGGTGCCCAGAACCAACCAGATCCCGGCCCAGGCACCCTCGACCTCGTAGGCAAGTCCCACCAGGACGAGCCCGACCACAGATCCGAGGACCATCAAAGACGTCCCCACGGCGAGTGGCACAGTGATCAACGCCCAGTTCTGAAGCGCCTTCTGGTCGATTTCGGCAACGTCGTCGACGAAACGATCCATGGACGGGTCTCTCTTCATGGCGTCGATGAGCTTCCAGAAGCCAGTGCCGTCAACTCCCCGCCCCTCGTCCACAGCGCGCCGCGCCACTCCGATGATCCCGGTCGCGGTGACTGCGTCCATGGTCTAAAGCTACCCTCTTCACGCGCCCCAAGAGGCTGGTTCTCCAGAACCAGGACATGCCCTTGAGCGGCAGCCCCGGCCAACCGGCGTCTGTTCGACGAGCATCACCCAACCAACCATGGAACGGCGTAAGTTGATCCTCCAACCCGCCCAGACCTCTATAAACGCGACCTACCCCAATTGAGGAGTCTCAGTCCCCCTTCCGGCCATTCCTACCCGGAAAGGCCACCTTCCCCCGTTCGGCTCCGCCTCCGGGGGAAGAACGCTCGCTTCGCTCGCTTGGTCGGCCGGCATATTGTGAAGAAGTCGAATTGCAACCATTTCCTGATCATCGGGGTTCTTGATACTGATGGATAACCTGGGACGAGATCTTGCCCGCAACCTCGACACGGCTTTCCCGCGACTGGTCGAGCAGATGTCGCCACGGCTCTATTGGGGTCTGCGCAGGATGACCGGTGACGGGCACCAGGCCGAGGACTTGAGCCAGGAGGCGATGATCCGGGCCTACCGGGCGCTCTCGGGCTATCCGCCGGAGCGGATCAGGGAGATCCGGCTGGAGCCGTGGATCTGGACAATTGCGTTGAACCTGGGCAGGAACCATCTCCGGGACCGTTCCCGGCGGCCGACCCTGGTTGAGGCGAAAACCGAACCCGCGGACTTCGACACCGAGGTCCCGGACACTGCGGCATGGCAGCGTCGCCTCGACAACCTTCCCCGCGCCCAGCGGGAGGCGGTTGTGCTCCGTCATGTAGTCGGATTCGGAACATCCGAGATCGCCGATATCACCGGTCGGCCCGAAGGGACATGCAAGGCGGATATCCACAGAGGACTCAAGAAATTACGC
>Ga0299907_10000609_pt1 | contig 18078 bp, 17 predicted proteins | sample RVTome_16_FD_198680 | JGI IMG/M metagenome (GOLD analysis project Ga0299907, IMG submission 198680) | Soil microbial communities from uranium-contaminated site in the Upper Colorado River Basin, Wyoming, United States - RVT152D67 (version 2) ...
ATCCGAACGTCTACTGCGAGGTCACCGGCGACGCGCCGGCCCAGACCCTCGAGTGCGCCTTCGGTGACCTCGAGCCCGGTGACAGCGCAGCGGTCTTCGTTGCCAGCGGCACGTCGGCCGTGGAGGAGTGCGCGACCGCGAACCTCCAGAACACGGCGACGGCCGATGCCGACAACCACGGCGTGATCACGGCCGATACCTCGATCATCGTCGAGTGCCCCGGCCTGAACATCGTGAAGACGGCCGATGCCGACCTGATCGATGCCGGTGACGAGGCGAGCTTCACCATCACGGTCTGGAACGCCGGACCGGGTACCGCCTTCGACGTCGAGCTGCACGACACGCTGCCGGCCGGACTGACCTGGGACTTCGAGGTCCTGCAGGGCGATGCCGACTGCGGCATCGCGAGCAGCCTCGTCCTCGGTGGTGCCGAGGAGATGTCGATCGACTGTGAGCTCGGTGACCTCGCCGCCTCCGAGATGGAGGACGGCGTGATCATCCGGATCTTCGCGGACACCGATCGGTCCGACTGCGGTCCGATGGTGAACACGGCCTTCGCGGATGCCAGCAATGACGACGAGGTCTCGTCGACCGACGAGATCGACGTCCGCTGCACCGTGATCAGTCTCGACAAGGCGAACGACGCGGTCGGCTCGGTCCTGCCCGGCACGACGGTCACCTACACCCTGACGCTGACCGTCGATGACGGCCCGGCCGAGGGCGTGACGGTGGTCGACAGCCTGCCGGTCGGGCTCGAGAACCCGACGAGCATCAGCGACGGTGGTGTCGCCAGCGCTGATGGCTCGACGATCACCTGGGATCTCGGTGACCTCGCCGACGGCGAGTACACGCTGACCTACCAGGCGACCGTGGCCGATGACGTGGCCAACGGCGACGAGCTGGTCAATGCCGCCGCGGCAACTAGCACGAACTCGCAGTGCCCTGACATCGAGAACCTCGGACCCGAGTGCGAGGACAGCTCGACCGTCATCGTGCGGGTGCCGACCCTGGTCATCGACAAGGAGGCCGATGCCGATGTGATCACGATCAGTGGTGAGGCCGACGAGCTCGTCGCCGATCCGGAGATCGTGACCTGGACCTTGACCTACACGCTGGCCAACGGCCCGGTCACCAACGCGGTGATCACCGATGAGATCCCGACCGGGTTCGTCTTCCTGGACGCGTCCGACGGCGGACAGCTCGTCGACGGCGTGGTCACCTGGACGTTCGCGACCCTCACCGAGAGCGGCAGCGTCACGTTCCGCACGACGGTCGACCCGGAGACGATCTCCCGCGTCGCGCCGACGGTGAACGTGGCGGTGATCGACTCGGATGAGACCGAGCCCGATGAGGGCACGGACAGCGTCACCGTCACCGTCGAGGCTCCGCCGCTGGGCGGGAACCCGACGCCGAAGCCGGTCCTGCCGAACACGGCAGCCGCGATCGGCATCAACGGTACGCCGGTCACGGTTCCGGTCGAGCTGCTGGTCGCCTTCTTCATCGGTTCGCTCGGTGCGCTGGCGCTGGCGAACGTGAAGGCGAGGAACAGCCGCCGGTAGCGGCAAGCGGAGTGGGATCGGTCAGACCGATCGATCCCACTTCATTCATCCAGCCCCCCTGGCAGGGACGGGGTAGAGGTTCGCCTCTACCCCGTCTTCTGATTCCTGCCGGTCGATCGATGGCTCAGGGAGCCGGTTCGGATTCCTGGCTGGCCGCATCGGCCGGAGCGCGCGGACCCGGCGTCGGACGCGGGGTCGCGTCGGGGTCCGGCGTGGGCTGTGCCGGGAGCGGTGTCGGCTGGGGCCGCGGGGTTGGCACCGGCTTCGGCGTCGACGCCGGGACTGCGTCCTTCGTCGGCTTCGGCTCCTTCGTCGGCTTCGGGGTCGAATCGGCGGTTGGGTTGCCCGATCCGCCGCCGGCGTTCCCGTTGGTGCCGGCGTTCCCGTTGCTGCCGCCGCCGCCGGCGTTCCCGCCATTGCCGCCGGTCACGCCCTGACTCGGGTGTCCGTCGCTCGGCTGGCCGATGCCCGGCATCCCGTCGAGGACATCCTCGACGGCCGTCCGAGCCGAAGCCGGAAGGGTCTCGAGCAGCCCGTTGAGGACGACGATGTGCCGGTCGAGCTCACCGGTGTCGCTCTCGAGCGCATCGGCCAGGGCCAGGTACTCGGTCTCGATGGCGCCGGCCAGGCCGATCACCCGATCCCAGTCCCCGCGCTCGGCAAGCTCGTCGAGCTCTTGGATGCGCTCACCGAGCGCATACGTCGCGAGGTCGTCGTGGAGGTGCACGGGCAGGATTTGGACTCGCAGGTCCTCGACCTGCCGCTTCAACGGGTAGAGGAACTCACCCGGCAGGGCATCCTGGGATGCAGCCATCACGCCGGTGACGCTGAAGGCGAGCGTGAAGGTGGCATACAGGACCGCGCGCCCGAGCCGGCCCATCGACCTCGCGGCCGTCGGCGTATCCCCGATGCCCTCGCGGACGGCAACGTAGCGGTTGAGGACCTGTCCACGCAACCGGCGGCGGAACTGCGGGTCTGGCCGAAGCTCCGCGCGAATGGCAGCGAGATAGCGCTCGACGGCCTCGTCGGAGAAGATTGCCGGGGGCCGCAGCGAGTCGCGGAACAGGCTCATGCGCCCGCCTCCCGGGCGAGGTTCCGGCGCAGCGCCTCGATGGCGCGGAACGTGAGGCCGCGGACCGTGCCGGCCTGGCGCCCCATCACCCGCGCCGCCTCCTCGGCCGACAGGCCGGCGCCGTACCGAAGGGCAAGGGCCTCCTGCTGATCGGGCGTGAGCGCCCGAATGGCGGCGCGCAGCTCGCGGATCTCTTCGTCCCGGAGAGAGAGCGCCTCGACGATCATCCCGTCCGCCGGTTCGGCGATCGCGCCGAGCGGCTCCGTCGGCCGCAGCCGCCGCTGGTGGTCGATGACCGCGTTCCGCGCGATACGGAAGGCCCATGCCGCGAACGGCTTCCCGTTGTGGCGGTACCGCGGGAGGGCGGCGACGATGCGTTCGAAGACGAGCTGCGTGACGTCCTCCGCGTCCTCTCGGCGCCGGAGCCGCATCGCCACGTAGTGATAGATCGGGTCGACCAGCTCGTCGTACAGGCGTCCGACCGCTTCGGCGTCGCCGGCGGTGGCGGCCATGGCGAGCTCATCGACGGAGGCGTCGCGGGCCAGTGCCCCTTGCGCGCTCGCGGGGCCGAGCCTGGCACCATCGACAAGGGTCGGGCGCAGGGTTGCGGTCAATGGGCGGTCTCGCATCGGGCAGCAGGCTCGGGCACGTCGGTCTTCGTCGCAACCCTACCATCGGCCGCCCCGGCCGAACAGCCGGTGTGGTGCCTGGGAGCACCGGCGCGATGGGTCAGACGATCGCCAGCTCGCGCCCCACTCGCTCGAACACTTCGAGGCAGGTGTCGAGCTCCTGGCGGGTGTGCTCGGCGGTCACGATCGTCCGCACCCGGCTCGTCGCCTCCGGCACCGTCGGGAAGCCGATGCCCATGGCGAACACACCCTCCTCGAACAGCCGGTCGCTGAACCGGTGGGCGAGGGCCCCGGCACCCACGATGACCGGCGTGATCGGCGTCTCGCTGTGACCGGTGTCGAAACCGATGCGCGCCAGTCCGGCCTTGAAGTGCCGCGTGTTCTCCCACAGCCGCTCGATGAGCTCGGGCTCCGACTCGAGCACGTCGATCGCCGCCAGGCACGCCGCCGCCACGGCGGGCGGGTGTGAGGTCGAGAACAGGAACGGACGGGCCTTGTGCTCGAGCACGGTCCGCAGGCTCTGCGCTCCGGCGACGTATCCGCCCAGCACGCCGATCGCCTTCGACAGCGTCCCGACCTGGACGTGGACGCGACCGTGGAGGTCGAAATGATCGACGCTTCCCCGCCCGTTGCGGCCCAGAACGCCGGAGGCGTGCGCGTCGTCGACCATGACGAGCGCATCGGCCTCCTCGGCTGCCTCGACGATGCCGGGCAGGTTGGCGATGTCGCCATCCATGCTGAAGACGCCGTCGGTGATCACCAGGATGGTGCGGTCCGCATCGGCGGCGCGAATCTCTCGAAGGGTGCTGCGCAGGGCGTCGATGTCGCCGTGGGCGAAGATCTTGCGCTCGGCCTTGGTGAGCCGGATGCCGTCGATGATGCTGGCGTGATTGAGCGCGTCGCTGACGATGGTTGCGCCCTCGGGCGCCAGGATCGGGATCACCCCGGTGTTGGCCGTGAAGCCGGATTGGAAGGTGAGCACCGCCTCCGTGTGCTTGAAGGTCGCCAGCCTCGCCTCGAGCTCCTCGTGGAGGGACATCGTCCCCGCGATCGTCCGCACCGCCCCGCTGCCCGCCCCGAAGCGCTCGACCGCCTCGAGCGCCGCCGCCTTCAGCCTCGGGTGGGTGTTCAGACCGAGGTAGTTGTTGCTGCTGAGCGTGATCACCTCGCGCCCGTCGATGACGCATCGGCTCTTCTGCTCGCTCTCGACCACCCGCAGCCGCCGATACAGCCCCTTCGTCTTCAGCTCATCGATCTCGGCCTCCAGGAAGGCCAGCGGGTTGCGCGTGCGGGCACTTGTATCGGTCATGGTGCGAGTGTAGTCCGGCGCGCTCCGTGGCTGAGTCTCATCGCCGGAGCGTTGTCGGCCGGACGACGACAGCTTCGTCCTCAAAGCTCACGCGATGAGCGACATCTGCGCGGGTCCGATCCGAAGTCCCCGCGACTCTCAGCGACTGAGCGTTGGCCACACTGCTGCCCGATAGTGGTCAGCCCGCGAGAATTGGGCGCCGTTCCCGGTCGGCCGACCGCACGGACCACCGATGCCGCTCGTGCCACGAGAATTGGCCATGGTGCCTGGTCAGCGAACCGCGCAGGTTCCGGATAACGCTCGCGCCAGGAGAATTGGCAGGGCGCAGCGCCAGAACCTCGGCCGCGGGATCGGCGCAACTAGGCCGACCGTTGACGACGCACGCGCTCTCGACCGGCGATCCATGGCGGCCGCGACGCCTGCTCGCTGGAGACCCAGGTCAGGATCCGCCTATGACCGCCGGTAAGTGCGGCCGCGGTCAGCTGCCCCCGACGAAAGTCCTCGAAGAGGGCGGGATGCGCGCGGACGATTTCGTGGTTCGCCGACGTGGCCGCCACCGCGAGGACCGAGACGCGCCGTTGAACCTTCCAGCCCCGCTGATCCGCAAGCGCGCCGACGAGGCGCTCCTTGACGCCAAGACTCCCGAAGAGATCCTGGAGATCGAGCAGTTGCGTCTTGACCTCGACAAGGACGAGCGTGCCGGTGGCGGGATGGAACGCGAGGAGGTCGATCCGACCGCGTTCGCCCCACTCGCTGAAGCTCGCCTCCGTCTCGATTTCGAACCCCATGTCCCGCAGCCACAGAGCCACCGCCTCGCCGAGCGCCGCATGCTCCTCATCGGCCAGGCGAACGAGCCCACCTGCACGCCCGAGCAGGCGGACATCCAGCCGGAGGCTGAACACCGCGGCGTGCCTCTCCAAGGCGGATAGCGAGCCGATCCTCCCATTCTCGTGGCGACCGATGGCGGCACGCGAGATCCGTGCCTTCGCAGCGACGTCGCCCTGACGCCATCCACGACGGACACGTAGCATTCGCAGCACGCGGCCGATGAGGACGAAGTTCATGGCCGCCATCATTCCGGCGGCCGCTTACCGCTGCCGTATCCACCGCTTACCGCGCAGCCTCGTGGCGTGCCAATTCTCGCTAGCTGAGCTGTATCGGCGCCCGATGGCGGTCACGGCTCCATGTGGCTCACGGCGTGAGCGGTATCGGCCTCGGCGACCGCAATCCGGCACGATCTCTCACCGGGTGAGCGATATCCGCGCTGCACCACGCCACCACCCGGATTGCGCTCACGTCGCGAGAGGTATCCCGGAAGCGACCGCGGAGGGCTACGGGAGCAGCACGACCTTGCCGGCGTGCCGGGAGCCGATGAGGTCGAATGCCTGCTCCCATTCCTCCAGCGCCAGCCGGTGGGTGATGATCGGCGTCACGTCCAGTCCACCGCGGAGCAGCGACTGTGTCCGCTCCCAGGTGTCGTAGATCCGACGCCCGAAGATCCCGTGAAGTCGGATCCCCTTCATGATGACCAGCTCGGACAGGTCGACCTTCGGCGGCTCCCCGAAGATGCCGAGCAGGCTGATGCTCCCGCCGCGGGTGACGAGCCGCAGCGCCTGGTCGAGCGCCGACGGAGCGCCGCTCATCTCGAGCACCACCTCCACGCCGTCACCGCCCGTTGCTTCTCCGATGCGCTCCTCGGTGTCAGCCGCGACGGCATCGAGCACCAGGCCGGCTCCCATCGTCCGGGCCAGCTCGAGCCGATACGGCTCGGTGTCCGTGGCGATCACGACAGATGCGCCGGCCGCCTTCGCGATCCCGACGGCGCACAGGCCGATCGGCCCGCAGCCGGTCACGAGCACGGACCGACCCTCGATCGGCTCCGCGAAGGCGGCGTGGACCGCGTTGCCCATCGGCTCCTGGAGCGCGACGACCGCCGGGTCGAGGCCGTTCGACTCGATCGCGTTCGCCTCGGGAATCACGACGTAGTCGGCGAACCCGCCATCGACGTGCACCCCGATGACCCGGAGGTTGCGGCAGAGGTGCATGTCGCCCCGACGGCACTGCGCGCACGTCCAATCGAACACATGCGATTCGACGCCGACCAAATCGCCCTCCTTTACCCGGGTGACGCCTGCGCCCGTGCCGATGACCGTCCCGGCCAGCTCGTGGCCGAGAATGCGTGGTGGCACCAGGTTCTCGGCGGCCCACTCGTCCCAGCTGAAGAGGTGATGATCCGTCCCACAGATGCTGGCTGCCTCCACCCGCAGCAGGACCTGGCCCTTACCGGGGTCGGGGGCTTGCCGCTCGACCAGCTCGAGCCCGGGCTCAGCGCGGACCTTCGCAAGTGCACGCATCGACGGTGTCGTTGTCACCGCGACCCCGCGCCGAGGCTCGCGACTCCCGCCGCCATCGCGTGGTCATCGGTACGACCCGGCTGATCGACGACCGGGTTCTCGATGGCGCCGATTCCCTCTATCTCGCAGCGCATGACGTCGCCGTCGGCGAGGTACCGGGGCGGTGCCTGGTAGTGGCCGACTCCGGCCGGCGTGCCGGTGGCGATGACGTCCCCCGGCTCGAGGGTGATCGTCCGCGACGCGAAGGCGACGATGGTCGCCACGTCGAACACCATCTCGGCGGTGGAAGAGTCCTGCCAGGTCTCGCCGTTCACGAACGAGCGGAGGCGGAGGGCTTGCGGGTCCGGCACCTCGTCGGCAGTGGCCACGGCCGGTCCCATCGGGGCGAAGCCATCGGAGCCCTTGGCCCGCAGCCACTGCCGATCCTCGCGCTGGAGGTCCCGCATGGTGACGTCGTTGAGCACGGTGTAACCGAAGATGACCGATGCGGCCTCCTCCCGCCCGATGCGCGACGCCCGACGGCCGACGACGACGGCGAGCTCGCACTCGAGGTCGAGCTTCTCGGTGGCCACCGGCCGCGTCACCGGCGCGCCGGGATCGGCCACGGCGTTGGCGAACTTGCTGAACAGCATCGGGTAGGCGGGCGGCTCGATCGACTGCTCGCGACAGTGATCGTGGTAGTTCAGCCCCACGCAGATGATCTTGCCGGGCCGGGTGATCGGCGCCCGCACCTCGACGGTCGCCCGGTCGACCGCCTCGCCGGTCGCATCGGCCACGCGCTCCACCAGGTCGGGCCGGGCGAGGAGCGCACCGACGTCGGCGACGTCGAGCGCATCGGTCAGGTCGACGATCCCGTCAGCGCCGCGCCGCCCGAGCCGGGTCGAGCCGTCGCGCGCGTAGGTGAGCAGGTGCATCGCGGCCGAGTATGCCCGACCCGCATCAGTCCTCGCATCGTAGAAGCCAAATCGGCCACAATGAGCCTATAGGCATGAAACGAGCACTGATCACCGGGATTACCGGACAGGACGGGTCGTACTTGGCGGAGCTGCTGCTCGCCAAGGGGTACGAGGTTCACGGACTCGTTCGACGTTCGAGCACCTTCAGCACCGAACGCATCGAGCACCTGTACCGCGATCCTCACGAGGAGGGCGTGCGCCTCTTCCTCCACTACTCCGACCTGTCCGATTCCTCCTCATTGGTCACCACGCTCAACCGCGTGCGTCCGGACGAGGTGTACAACCTGGGCGCGCAGAGCCACGTCGGCGTCAGCTTCGAAATGCCGGAGTTCACGGCCGATACGGTGGCCATGGGGACCTTGCGGCTCCTCGAGACGCTTCGCCACTGTGACTTTCCGGTTCGGTTCTACCAGGCGGGAAGCAGTGAAATGTACGGCGATGTGGTCGAGAGTCCGCAGACCGAGGCGACCCGATTCCGACCGAGGAGTCCGTACGCCATCGCCAAGGTGTTCGCGCACTCGATGACCGCCGAATATCGCGATGCCTACGGTCTGTTTGCGACAAATGGCATCCTCTTCAATCACGAGTCTCCACGACGAGGTGGCACATTCGTCACCCGCAAGGTGACGCGCGGGATCGCCGCGATCGTCGGAGGGCAGGCCGACAAGATCTATCTCGGCAACCTGGAGGCTCGTAGGGATTGGGGATATGCCCCCGAGTACGTCGAGGCGATGTGGCTCATGCTCCAGCATGGTGAGCCCGATGACTTCGTCATCGCGACCGGTGAGATGCACAGCGTCCGCGAGCTCTGCGAGACCGCCTTCGGCCTGGTCGGAATGGACTGGCAGGCACACATCGAGATCGACTCACGCTACCTGCGTCCCACCGAGGTGGATGAGCTGTGCGGCGACGCGTCCAAGGCGGTCCGGACTCTCGGGTGGCGTCCCAAGACCACGTTCCATGAATTGGTTCGCATCATGCTCGCATCAGACTTGGAGGCAGCCGGGTTGCGTCCAGCCGAGCTGATGGTGAAGCCCGGCGCCGACGAATCCCGCTCATGAGCGGGTGGAGTCGAGGACGGGTCATGGTGACAGGGGGCGGAGGGTTCCTGGGCAAGGCTGTGGTGGCACGACTCGAAGAGGCCGGCGCGACTGACATCTTCGTGCCCCGCAGCTCGGACTATGACCTGCGGACGGTTGACGGCATCAACGCGGCTCTCAGTGAAGGTCGACCGGACACCGTCATCCATCTTGCGGCCGTGGTCGGTGGCATCGGCGCGAACCGCGAGAACCCAGGGCGCTTCTTCTACGACAACGCGATCATGGGGATCCAACTGATCGAGCGGGCGCGCCTGGCGGGCGTCTCCAAGTTCGTGACGATCGGCACCGTCTGCTCCTACCCGAAGTTCGCGCCGCTCCCATTCAGCGAGGACGAGCTCTGGGACGGGTATCCGGAAGAGACGAATGCCCCATACGGGCTCGCAAAGAAGATGCTCCTGGTCCAGTCACAGGCATATCGGGAACAGTACGGGTTCAACGCCACCTACCTCATCCCGGTCAACCTGTACGGCCCGGGCGACAACTTCGACCCACGAACGTCGCACGTGATTCCCGCCCTCATCCGCAAGTGCGTGGAGGCGCGCGAAGCCGGTGCGGACCACATCGAGGTCTGGGGCACGGGGTCGGCGTCGAGAGAGTTCATCTACGTCGACGACGCCGCTGAGGGCATCGTCCTCGGGGCGGAGCGCTATGACGGAGCTGATCCGGTGAACCTCGGGACTGGCCAGGAGATCACGATCCGCGACCTGGTACGGACCATCGTCGAGCACACGGGGTTCGGTGGGGACGTGCGTTGGGACGCATCAAAGCCGGACGGTCAGCCACGTCGGTCTCTCGATACGACCCGAGCCAGGGAGCGGTTTGGTTTCAGCGCCCGTACGTCCTTCGACGCCGGATTGCTGGAGACCGTCCGTTGGTACAGCAGTAATCGAGCGGCGCTCCCTTCCGAAGCGTGACTTCGGCCGGCTACCGCGCGCGGTTCGAGTCCCCTACGAGCGTCCCCGGAGCCTGGCATACAGCCGGCCACCGAGAACCTTTCGCAGTATCCGGCCCACGAAAGGCTTCGCCTCGTGGCGAACGCGGACGATCCGCATCCGCCAGGATCGGTCGAGCCACTGCAGGTAGTCGAGGATCTCCATGGCAGTAACGGGGTTCGACATCGGAGCTTCCCGACCTCCCGCCTTGAAGACTGACCGAACCTCTTCGTCACCCCGCACCATCTCAAAGCCAGCGCGAGCCATCGTTGCGACCAAGGTGGCAAGGGTGAAGTGATAGGTATGCGCCAGGGTGAGGTATCGATCGAACCGATACCCGTACTCGGGCTTGCGGTGGATGGTCATCACGCCCGGCACCTCGACGTAATAGAGCGTGTCTCGATGCCCGAGCTCCGCGACACCGGTCAGTGCTTCGACCGGATCGGGAAAGTGTTCCGCGACATGGCTCATGATCACCACGTCGAACGGCGCGGACGCTCGCAATGCCTCTGGGCCGCCGAGTCGAACATCCGATCCGGCTTCCCTGCCGACTGCCACGAAAGCTTCGGCATACTCACATCCGGCCACCGTCACGGCTCGGCCGGTTGCCGCGGCCTGGAATTCGCGGAGCACGTTCCCGGTCCCGCACCCGATCTCGGCAACCATCAGCTCACCATCGGGCAGCAAGTCGTGTAGATACGAGTGGATCGCTTCGCCCTGGCCGATCCGAAACAGCACGCTGGAGGGATCCGGCTCGGCGATGCCTTGATGAAGCCCGTGATAGATCTCGTTGTAGAACGAGGGAAGATCCTTTGCGGCGAGCCGAGGATCGGTTCGGCACAAACCGCACGAACGGCAGAGCACGGTGCCGACCGGAATGCCGAAGCGGTCGTGTGTGGCCAGCTGGACCGAGGATGTCGACCCGCACAGACAGCGGCCCGCCCGCTCATACTCGTAGACGCCGGTCGAGAGCTTGCCGAGCAGAGCCTCCCGGAATCTATGCTGAACGGGAGAGAGCCGCATCGGAGTGCGGTTGCTGGTCGTCATGGAGTAAGAAGCGCATGCCGAGACCCGCATCGCTGGTGCGGACGGACGTTCACCACGAGCAACAGCGTGCGGGATCGCTGGGCGCGCTCGTAACCGTTGCTGCCAATGGGGATGGAACCGCACCGCGCACTCATCTCCTCGCATGGTACCCGTCATGGGGTGATCGGAGGTCGCGCGTGAAACGTGGCTCGCAGCCGTCTGTGCCGGCTAAGCGGGAGTGAGCGGCTTCACCCGTAGCCTGCGAGGGAGCGGAACCTATGCCGCCGCCGTACTCGCTCAGCGCGGGATCGGCTTCCTGTTGCTTCCGCTGTACACGCGGGTGCTGACGGTCGAGGAGTACGGTCAGTTGGCCGTCGTGCTTACCATCAGCGCCGGTGTGTCGACCCTCCTGTCATTCGGCCTGGAGACTGCCGTCTTCCGGACCTACATCCTCCTGCACGACTCGCCGGAAAAGCGATCCAGATTCGTCAACAGCGTCGGGCTACTCGCGATATTCGGCCCCGCGTCGCTCGCAGCAGTCGCCATCCTTGTCTTCAGCGAGCTGTTCGCCACATGGCTCGGCGTCCCACATTTGGCGATCGTGATTGGCATCAGCACCGCTGCGGTGAGCGTCTCGGCGACCGTCCTTCCGTTCGCCGTTCTCCGCGCGCAGGAGCGTCTGCGAGCGTACCTCGGTCTGACCGGCATCCAGGTTCTCATGACCACGACGCTCACCCTGACGTTCGTCGTCGTGCTCGGATGGGGCGTCGTCGGTTGGCTTCTCGGCACCCTGATCGCGATCACCGTGACCTTCGGCGCTGGATTGGTGATGCTGGGCCACCGGTGGACGCTGACCGTCGAGCGCAGCCACCTGATCACCACGCTTGCATTCGGCCTCCCGCTCCTCCCCCATGCCGCCGCTCACTGGGGCCTCTCGCTGTCAGATCGGATCGTGCTTGGCGCGTTCGTCACTCCCGGAGAGGTCGGGCTGTACCAGCTCGCCTACCAGTTCGCGATACCGGTCAGCACGCTGGGAATCGCCATGACTCGGGGGACGGCGCCTTTGTACGCGCACGCCGCACGCTCCACCACGGAGCGCGAGGAGCTGGGGGGTGTGATCGTGCATCACGTCATGGTCATCGCGGTGCTCGGAATGACAGTGTCGATCCTGGGGCCGATCATCATCGAGCTGCTGATGCCGCCCGCGTATGCCGGCGCCGGTGCCTTCGTGCCATGGCTCGCCCTCGGAACCGTGCTGCTCGGGCTCTACTTCGTGCCGATGAATATCATCTCGATCCTCGCCGGGAATACCCGCTGGGTGTGGATCGCGACGGTTGCTGCCGCCACCGTGAACATCACCCTCAACCTGTTGACCGTGCCGCGATTCGGCGCATCGGCCACCGCCGTGAACTTCGCCGTGGGCTATGCCGTCCTCCTGGTCGGGGTCCTGCTATTCATGCGCGGTACAGGAGAGCGCGTTGCCCTAGACTGGCGGCGCATGGGGCTGGGCCTCGCGATCATTGCCTCGGTAGCCGTCTTTGGCATGCTCGTCACGCGCGACATGCCACCGTGGCCGGGGCTGGTGGTAGGTGGGGCGGTCGCGGTTGCCGGTCCCGCCCTCCTCCTGGCTTCCGGCGTCTGGCGCGGGCCAGGCGGGACCACGGTAGATCCAGTTGACACGGAGCGAGCGTGAACACCACATCGATCGTGATCCGCTGCTACAACGAGGAGCAACACATCGGTCGACTGTTGACCGGCCTCCTCAGACAGAGCAAGAAACCGGATCAGATCGTGGTGGTCGACTCCGGCTCGACCGACGCCACCCTCTCGATTGCCTCCCGCTTCCCGGTGGAGATTCACACGATCGAGCCGGAGGAGTTCTCATTCGGGCGATCGCTCAACATCGGATGTCGAGCCGCGACCGGTGAGCTGATCGCGATCGTCAGCGCGCACGTGTTCCCTCTCTATGACAATTGGCTCGCGGAGCTGACGGCGCCGTTCGCGCATGATGACATGGCCCTGACGTACGGGCGCCAGGAGGGGGACCAACGTACGAAGTACTCGGAACGACAGATCATGGCCCGATGGTTTCCGTCCCAGTCGGAGCTCCGCCAATCGCATCCATTTGCGAACAATGCGAACGCGGCGATCCGCCGCTCGGTCTGGAATGACCAGCCGTACGACGAGGAGTTGACCGGCCTGGAGGATCTCGACTGGGCGCAGCGCGCCATGAGTCGCGGGTACGCGATTTCGTACGTCGCGAGCGCGCCAGTCGTCCACGCCCACGACGAGAGCTGGGGCCAGCTTGTCAATCGCTACCGTCGCGAGGCAATTGCCCATCGCCGGATCTACCACGAGCAGGGGATGAGCGTCGTCGCCGCGGTGCGGCTGGCGATCGCGAATATGGCATCGGACTACTGGCACGCCGCCCGCGACGGCGTCCTGACCTCGAATCTGGCGTCCATCCCTGCCTTCCGCACTGCCCAGTTCTGGGGCACCTACCAGGGCTTCAGGCGGACGGGCGCGGCGCCGGCGGCGCTACGTGAGCGCTTCTACTATCCCCACGGCATACGCCGTCCCCAGCGGCCGACCACGAACCCGGGTGGACGACCGATCGACTATGACAACCCCCACGTTGATTGACATCAGCGTACGTCTCGAGGCCGGGATGCCCTCCTGGCCTGGTAGCGTCGGCTTCCGCATGTCTCGATCTCAGTCCATGGATCGCGACTCCGTGAACGTCAGCCGCATCGACATGGACGTCCATGCTGGCACGCACGTCGAGGCCCCCCTCCACTTCATCGCCGGCGGGCACCCGCTGGATGAGTTTCCACTGTCCGTCTTCAGCGGCCTGGCCCAGGTGGTCCAGTTCCCGGACGCCGCTGCGATCTCGGCCGCGGACCTTGAGGACGCGGGTGTGGGCGACGGCACCGAGCGGCTGCTGCTCAGAACGAAGAACTCCAACGGCTGGCAACGACAGCCGTTCCGGACCAATTACGTCGCGTTGCTTCCCGATGCCGCGGCGTGGATCGCGGAGCATCGCATCCGCCTCGTCGGTATCGATTACCTCTCCGTCCAGCGCCATGGCGACGATCCGGAGACGCATCGGATCCTGATGCGTGCAGGCATCGCCATCCTCGAAGGTCTCGACTTGAGCCGCGCGAGCCCGGGCACGTATCGGCTGCACGCCTTCCCGCTTAACTTTGCCCATTCCGAGGCGTCGCCGGTCAGAGCAGTCCTCGAGACGCTCCCGTGACCGCAAGCGTCGTCGCCCTGGTCCCGATGCGCCACGACAGCGAACGCGTCCCCGGAAAGAACTACCGGCCATTCGATGGGCGGCCCCTCTATCACCATGTCGTGAGCAGCCTGCTCGCATGTCCATCCATCACGACCGTGGTGATCGACACCGACAGCGAAGTGATCGCCGCTGACGCGGCCGTCGCCTTTCCGCAGGTCCGGGTGATCGATCGGCCGGGCCATCTCACCGACGGCCGCATCCCAATGAATGAGGTGCTGCTCCATGACGTGAACCAGGTGGCCGGCGATTACTACCTTCAGACACACAGCACCAACCCGCTTCTCACGTCGGGGACGATCGAGAGTGCGATCTCCACGTTCCTGAGGGCCGTGCCGCGCCACGACTCCCTCTTCTCGGTGACCCGGCTGCACAAGAGGTTCTGGACGGAGGATGGTCGGCCGATGAACCACGATCCGTCTCAGCTCCTCCGCACCCAGGATCTACCGCCAGTGCTCGAGGAGAACTCGTGCCTCTATCTGTTTTCACGGGCGGGCCTCGAGAAGCACGGCAGCCGCATCGGCGAGCGCCCGCTACCCTTCGCGATTCCCCCGGAGGAAGCGTGGGACATCGACGAGGAGGTGGACTTCCTGGTGACCGAGTTCCTGTACCAGCATCGAGCGAGGAGATCGTGACTCGCCGCATCCTCATCACCTGCCCGCAGATGCAGCGCTACGCTGCCGACTACTCGGCGTTATTCGCCGGACATGGACTGCAGGCCGATCTACCCCCGGTCATCCAACAGCTCGACGAATCTGAGCTCTTGAAGATCATCGATCAATACGAGGGCGTCATCGCTGGTGATGACGAGTTCACCGAGCGCGTCATCGCTCAGGCCACGCGGCTGCGGGCCATCTCAAAGTGGGGGGTTGGAATCGACAACATCGACCAGGATGCCGCGCGAGCACGCGGGATCCGGGTGACAAATACCCCTGGCACGTTCGCAGACGAGGTCGCCGATGTGGCGGTCGGATACCTCGTCCTGCTGGCTCGGCAGCTCCATCACATCGACGCCGGCGTCCGATCCGGCCAGTGGCCGAAGATCGAGGGCACCTCGCTTGCCGGCAAGGCGTTGACGATCGTCGGTCTGGGGTCGATCGGGACTGCGCTTGCTCGACGCGCCCAGGCGATGGGAATGGACGTGACGGGCTTCGAGATCGAGGACGCGCGACGCGACGCCGCCCACGCCATGGGGATCGAGCTGCTGGACCTGGATTCGGCCCTTCGAAGCGCCGACTTCGTGTCGCTGAACTGCCCACTGACGACGGAGAACCGACACATGCTCGGCGCCACGCAGTTCAGCGAGATGCGCCGAGGTGTGTTCCTGGTGAACACGGCTCGAGGCCCGCTGATCGACGAGGCCGCCCTCATCCGAGCGCTCGAGACGGGTCAGGTGGCCGGGGCGGCCCTCGATGTGTTCGAGGACGAGCCGCTTCCGATGAGCAGCCAACTTCGGAAGTTCGACAACATGATCTTCGGCGCTCACAACAGCTCGAACACGGCGGAGGCCGCACGCCGAGTCAACGACCTCGCGGTTCAGAACCTCCTCGACTCACTGGCGCGCGACTCCGCATGACGAGAGTCGCACTCGTGACCGGCGCGGCCGGCGGCTTGGGGCAAGCGACCGTCGCTGCCTTCCGAGAGGGAGGCTGGCAGGTGGTAGGCATCGATCGGGTCGAGAGCGCCGCCATCGAGTACGGGGACGTCTACCTCAGTGCCAACGTGGCCGATGCGGCCGCGGTGGAGTCAGCCTTCGCACAGGTCGCAAGACTCGAGAGGATCGACGCATTGGTGAACAATGCTGCCATCCAGGTCGGGAGCACGGTCCTCGAAACAAGTCCGGAGGACTGGGACGCCGTCATGGCCACCAACGTGCGCTCGTCATTCCTTACCATTCGGGCTGCGTATCCACTGATGAGAGATCGGGGTGCGGCGGTCGTCAACGTGAGCTCGGTCCATGCGGTTGCCACGTCCCACGCGGTCGCAGCCTACGCGACAAGTAAGGCCGCGCTGATGGGTCTGACGCGGGCCGCCGCCGTCGAGCTGGCGTCGAGTGGCATCCGCGTCAACGCGGTCCTGCCTGGAGCCATCGATACGCCAATGCTGCAAGCGGGGGTCGAACGCCGAGGCGCCAGCACTCCTGATGCGGCTCTCTCCGCCCTGGCATCCCGGACCCCTCTGGGTCGCGTCGCGCTGCCCGAGGAGATCGCCCAGGCAATCCTGTTCCTGTCCGATCCGGTCAGGTCGTCGTTCATGACCGGGCAGTGCCTGATCGTCGACGGCGGCGCGACTGCTCACCTGAGTACCGAGTGAACCCCGCTAAGGGCGCCGCCCGGGCGGCGCTTCAGCGTGTCATCGGAGAGCAGCGAACGCTGGCCCTCGCGCGCCTCGTGGCAGACGGCCGATCCGGCCTCGAGTACGCCGTGAGCCGACGGGGGCAACAGTCGGCGCGACGGCTGCGCCAGCTGAAGGATCAGCATCGTGGAGAGCGTTGCTTCATCATCGGAAATGGTCCGAGCCTCAGGGGCATGGACCTCTCACCGCTGCGAGGCGAGTTCACGTTTGGGTTGAACCGCGCTCCCCTGCTCTTCCCCCGAATGGGATTCCAGACGACCTTCCTCGTGTGCGTGAACCGGCTGGTGATCGAGCAGTCGGGCGAGGAGCTCCTTGATACGTCGTGCACCAAGTTCGTGAGCTGGCAGGGGCGTAGGTTCCTTCCCGCGTCTGCGGACGTGAACTACCTGAGGTCGGTTCGTGGGCCGCGCTTCGCCACGGATCCATCGCGGGGAGTCTGGGAAGGTGGAACCGTCACCTTCGTCGCCATGCAGCTGGCCTACCACCTCGGGTTCGAGACGGTCATCCTGATCGGCGTCGACCACGCGTTCACCACCACGGGGCCGCCAAACCAGCAGACGACCTCCGGCGGAGATGATCCGAACCACTTCGATCCCAGCTACTTCGGCAAGGGATACCGCTGGCACTTGCCGGATCTCGAGAGGTCCGAGGTCGCGTACGGCCTGGCAAGAGAGCAGTTCGAGGCTTCCGGACGCACGATCGTTGACGCAACGGTGGGAGGCAAGCTGACCGTGTTCCGGAAGGTTCCATATGACGCGCTGACGCGGGACCCGCGAGCGCCAGGGGCGAGCGAGAGCGCACCACCCATGCCGCCCGCAGGATGACGAGGCCGGTCTAGGAGGATGACTGCAATCACACGCTCCATCCGCGTCTCCGTATTGACGCCATCGTTCAACCAGGCTCGTTGGCTCGGGGACGCCATCGCGTCGGTCCGCGCACAGACGTATCCGCACATCGAGCACGTGGTGTCCGACGGGGGATCGACGGACGGATCCCTGCAGCTCCTCACGGCCGCCGAAGGGCCGAACTTCGTGTGGGAGTCCGGTCCGGACCGCGGCCAATCGGACGCGATCAACAAAGCCTTCGCGCGCTCGTCAGGTGAGATCATCGGCTGGCTGAACTCGGACGACGCGTACTTCACGCGAGACGTCATCTCCAGGGTCGTCGAGGTCTTCGAAGCCAGGCCCGGTGTCGGCATGATCTACGGTCACGCTGCCCGGATCGACGCCGACGGGAACGTCCTGTATGTCCTCTGGGTGCCACCCGCCGCCGCGCGCCTCCTCGCACGCGGCTACAACCCGATCCGTCAGCCGGCGGTGTTCGTCCGTCGATCGGCGCTGGGCCGCGAGGACCTCGTGGACACGCGCTTCGACTACATGATGGACCGAGAGCTCTGGCTGCACCTCTCGCGACGGACTCGACTCCTCCGGCTGGATGCCGTCATGGCCGTCGACCGCCATCACGCCCAGCGCAAGTCATGGGCGCGCAGGG